>ENA-UPWR01000002-UPWR01000002.1-human-gut-metagenome-genome-assembly--contig:-NODE-2-length-26724-cov-22.923143_pt1 | contig 26724 bp, 14 predicted proteins | sample MGYA00250053_ERZ773382 | MGnify/ENA primary metagenome ERZ773382 (study PRJEB29103, sample SAMN06112029) | human gut metagenome | biome: human gut; feature: ankylosing spondylitis patient; material...
GCGCCCCTCGACGTCCCGGCAGCGGCCGCCATGCTGCGCGACCAGCGCGGCACGGGCGGCAAAGACATCGGCGTGGGGAACGACTGTTCGGTGAACCAGTCGATCGCCCACCACTCGGTCATATTCAAACCGGCAACCCTGCAAATGTGGATCTCGACCTCGCCGTGGCAGGGCGGCGCCTTTGTCTGCTACGACCTCGGAGCAATCCTGCGCAACCCCGACCCCGCCGCAGAGCTGTACGACGCGGCGCTGGAGATACCTTCCGACACGGCCTACCTCGCCCGTGACTACCCGCGCGTGGTCGCATACCGCCAGCTCGGAGCCCGCATCCGCCGGGCGATAAAAGCAGGGAGGAAGGCCGACGGGGAATTGACAGAAACCTTCGCCCGAACCAACCCGCAGAATTTCCACACCTGGAAACTGCTGGGGGAATACTACCTCTCGCAGGGCGACGACGAGCGCGCGGCACAGAGCTTCGGCAAGGCGCTGGAGGCAGGGGTTCCCCGCAGGGACGAACTCCTGGCGATAGAAAGACTCAAATCGGAATGCAAGCCATGATACGAAACCCGGAAATACAATTCGCATCGGCCGATGCGATCGCGGCGTTCCAGGAGGAACGCCTGCGCGATGAGGTCGCCTACCTCTATGAAAATTCGCCTTACTACCGGCGCATGTTCGACGGCTGCGGCATGCAGCCCGGCGACATCCGCACGGCGGACGACCTGCGGCACCTGCCCGTAACCACCAAAACGGATCTGCAACTCCACCCCGGGGAGTTCGTCTGCGTGCCCCGCAACCGCATCATCGACTACGTGACCACGTCGGGAACCCTCGGCGACCCGGTGACGTTCGCCCTCACGGAAGAAGACCTGGCCCGGCTGGCCTACAACGAGGCCATGTCGTTCACCACGGCGGGATGCACCGGAGAGGACATCCTGCAACTGATGACGACCATCGACCGCCGCTTCATGGCCGGGCTGGCTTACTTCATGGGAGCCCGGGAGCTGGGATGCGGCGTGATCCGCGTGGGAAACGGCATCCCCGAACTGCAATGGGACACCATCCGGCGCATCGGCCCCACGGGCTGCATCGTCGTGCCGTCGTTCCTGATAAAACTCGTCGGCTATGCGCAGGAGCACGGGATCGACTACCGCCGCTCGTCGCTGCGCCGTGCGATCTGCATCGGCGAGGCGCTGCGCGACACCGACTTCAGCAACAACACGCTGGGAGCGAAAATCACCGAACTGTGGCCCGAACTGGAACTTTTCTCGACTTACGCCTCGACCGAGATGCAGACCTCGATCACCGAATGCGGGCACCACTGCGGCGGGCATGTTCCGGCCGACATGCTTCTGGTGGAGCTGCTCGACGAGCAGAACAACCCCGTGCCCGAGGGACAGGAGGGCGAGGTGGTCATTACGACGCTCGGCGTGCGGGGCATGCCGCTGCTGCGCTTCAAGACGGGCGACATCTGCATCGCCCGCACGGGACGCTGCGCCTGCGGCCGCACGACGATGCGCCTCTCGTCGGTGATCGGACGCCGGGGGCAGATGATCAAATTCAAGGGCACGACGCTCTACCCGCCCGCGCTGTACGACGTGCTGGAGAATATCCCCGGCGTGAACAACTACATCATCGAGGTATTCACCGGAAGCCTCGGCACCGACCAGATCGTGCTGCGAATCGGCAGCACGCGCCGCGACGAAGCGTTCGAGAAGGAGATCAAGGACACGTTCCGCTCGAAAGTGCGCGTAGCACCCGAGGTGGTCTTCGAGCAGGTGGAGTACATTGCGAAAAAACAGATGCCCCAAATGAGCCGGAAACAAATAAAATTCGTAGATTTACGCGAACAAACCAAATAAAACCCAACCATGAAAAAATTACTGAGCATAGCCCTGTGCCTGATCGCCGTCAGCGGTTTCGCACAGAAGGGAAAGACGAAGATGGCGGCCGACTTCTACGGCGTGGATTACAGTTGCGTGAGCGTCGTCGGGGCCAACGAGCAGCCGGCCGAGTTCATCAAGGCGTTCGAGGCCATCAACCGCCTCTTCCTCAGCGAACCCAAGAAATACGACGTGGCCGGATTCACCGGCATCGACATCCTTTCGACCAATGTCGAACAGGCCAACGAGGCGTTGGGCGGCCTGGCTGCGGAGCAGTTCACGCCCCGCAGCACGAAGGCCGACATCGCGGCGCAGCTCCCCGGAATCCTCGCCCGCTACGACAACGGCTCGGGGAACAAGGGGCTGGTGTTGATAGCCACGACGCTCGACAAGGGCAACGGCATCGGATACTACACGGCCGTGTTGTTCGATCCCGCCACGCAGGAGGTCATCCTCCAGATGGACATGGCCGGTAAGCCCGGCGGGTTCGGCCTGCGCAACTATTGGGCCGGCTCGGTATACAACGCCCTCAAGAAGCAGGGTAAATACCTGACCAGGTAGGGGGGGGGTACCCCGCACCGACACACCCCGCACGGCTTCGTGCGGGGTGTGTCGTCATAATAGGCAAAGAGCGCCCGGAGCGGAGACACGATCCGCACCGGCAGGAAACCCTGTACGCCGCCGGATAAAAACGCCCGGGAGGCGGACTTACCCGGCAGCCCCGGAGCGGGCTTCCGGGCATCTCCCGGGCGGCGGATATTTCATGCGCGCATCGTCGAGCACCAGTACCCAATCGTTCCCCTTGCCGCAAGTCGGGGGCGTGAAGGTCATCGTCGCACCGGCATCCCGGCGGCGGAATTCCCCGATCCGCAGCGGGCGCCCGCTGCGGACATCGTACCACCAGGCCACGATCCGCTTCCCGGAAACCCGTTCCAGGTCGACGGCAAACGGCCGTCCGCTCTCGGAATAGACCATGGCATAGGTGCCGAGGCTGTCGCGGGTAGCCGTACAACGCCCGTGCCCCCGGCCGGCATCCCCGGCGATAACGCCCTGGTCGGGAATACGGCGGAAAAACGGACGGCTCTCGATAAGTTCCCGCCCATAGCACACCTGGTAAGCCCCGGGCAGCGAGAGGGATTCCCGCCAGCTCCGCACGGGCCCCGTGACAGGCGCATACCGGCCGGGTTCCCACATCTGCCATACGGCATGGCAGCCGTAGGTATGTCCGCAGGCCCCGGAAAAGACCTCGTGGTAGAACGCCCGCCGCACATGCAGGGCTTCGGAAGTGCCGTATTTTTCCCGGTCGAAGTCGATCGGATGTTCCTCGTAGATCGGCTCCCCGTCCAGCACGGGTTTGACGGGCCGCCGGGCATAATCACGGGCGATGCGCTCCCAAAGGTCGAAATCGTAGGCATGGCCGTTCTGCTGCATGTTGAACGCGAGCCACGGCTCGTCGTGCAGCCAGTCGCCCGAAGAGGATTTCCCCCACGGATGGTAGGTAATCAGGCAGGCCGAATAATCCTCGCGGCCGGCGACACCGCAGGCAATGCCGCGGGCGAAGGCCCGCAGTATGGGTTCACGCCCTTCGGGAGGACGGTCGCCGCCCAGTATCCAGATGATATTCCGCCGGATGCGGTAACGCTCCCCCAGATAGCGCCCGAAAGCCTCGGCACGCCCCTCCGTTGTGAAGATCTCGGGCCCGGGGCCCCATTTGAGGCAGAACTTGTCGCCCCATGCGGGCAGCAGGCCGATGACCAGCCCCAGCGAGTCGGCCATGGCGACCACTTCGTCCACATACGTGAAATAACGCTCGTTGGGCCGGGTGAACCCCGCATCGGCAAACGGCAGGTCGCCGTAGGCATTGGGGACGCGCAGCCCGTCACGTTCCGCGAGGCAGACGGCCTGTATGACCGTGAACCCTTTCCGGGCGCGGTCTTCGAGACAGAGGCGCGCCTCTTCGCGCGTCGTACGGTGGAACAGCTCCCACGCCGTGTCGCCCAGATAGAAGAACGGCCTGCCGTCGGCATATTGCAGGTAACGCCCGCCGGGATGCACGACGATGCGCCCGCGGGAGAAAGACCGGGCGCCAAGGGGCGCAGGCGCAAGAAAGAGCGCAAAAAACAGGAACGCAAATAATTTCCTCATAAAAAACGATTTCAGGCGACAGCCGGGAACAAAACGGCAGTCGGGGCCGCCGGAGGCGACCCCGTGCCGGTGTGGCGGCAAAGCCGGGTTACAGCCCCTCCTTCGAGAGCAGCTCCGACGTGTCGATACGCACCTGCGTCGTTGTGAGCTTGTCGTTGAGCGCATAACGCGTCGGGTCGGATATGGTGACCGGCAGGGAAAAATCCTTGTCGGCATTCGCCTTCAGATAGGCGATGTCGACCGTGAGGAAAAAAGTCGCATCGCGTTTCCCGTCGGGGCAGCTCACCGAGGAAGGCAGCGTGTATGCCCGGCCCGGCAGCAACACAGTCCCGTCCAGGGGAGTGCTGCCCACGGAGACGCTGACCGTATAGGCCTGCAACTCGGCCAGCCCGGCGCGGTAGATGCCCAGGAAAATGTGCACCTTCCCCGCCTGCGCGTCGATGCGGTAATTCTTGTTGGACTGCTGCGCCGTCCCGCCGTTGGGCACGGCATAAGGGATGTAACCGGCCTGCGGCATATAGATCACCGCACTGCCCCAGGGCCTCTCGCTGTCGGCCTTCTGGCATGAGGCTGCCCCGCATGCGAGGAGCAGCACAGAAAAGAATGTAACGATCGTTCTCATAGTTCGATATTTTTCGGTCTACCAACCCGGATTCTGGTCGAGTACCCCGCCCGATTTTACGATTTCGGCCTGCGGGATCGGATAAAGGTTCATCTTCGGGGCATCGAAGATGCGTTTGGCCACTTCGAACGGCGTGTAGGCAAAGCCGTCGCCGCTGCGGGTCACCTTCACGCCGCGCAGGGGCCGGTTGAGCACCGTCCCGGCATCGTCCCAGCGCCGGAGATCCCAGTAGCGATGGTCTTCGAAGGCCAGCTCGATGCGGCGTTCGTGTTTGATGGCCGTGCGCATGGCGGCCGCATCGCCCGGGGCGACATCGACCGGGGGCATCCCCACCCCGGAACGGGCACGCACGGCATCCACGGCGTCGCGCGCACTCATCCCGTAGCCGTGGGCGTCGTCCGGGCCGTAGGCTTCGTTCATCGCCTCGGCAAAATTAAGCAATATTTCGGCATAGCGGAAAACGATCCAGCTGCGAAGCCGTTTGTCGTCATTGGTGAGGTTCAGGTTCTCGTTCAGGAACTTGCGCAGGTAATACCCCGTGGGCGAAGCGTTCTGCCGGGCGGGGTCGTCGGCGCCGCCCGCATAGATTTCGAGCGTGCGCCCGTTCCACGTATCGCCGTTGCGCAGGACGGTGGCGTAGAAGCGCGGGTCGAGGCCGGCATAGGCATCGCCCGTATCCTCCCCCGTAGATTCATAGGCTTCCACGAGGTTCTGCGAAGGGCAGATACCCGTACCGCCGCCCTGCGTGCCGATGGGGTAATTCTTGCGTTCGAACTCGTTGGTCGCCCCCATACGCACCGCCCAGATGGTCTCGGGGCTGGTCGTAGAGGTTTCGGCGACGAACAGCCCGCCGTAATCGGGATGCAGGGAATAGATGCCCATGTTGATCACTTCGAAGGCCGCAGCGGCAGCGGCAGCCCACTTGGACTTTTCGCCCGAGGGATTGAACTGCGGGCTGGCGGCATAGAGCAACACCCTCGACTTGAGGGCCAGCGCCGCGCCGCGGGTGATCCGGCCCGACTTCTCCTCGAGGTTCTCGGCCCGCCAGTCGACGACCAGTTCGTTGCGCACCCCCTCGATCTCGCGCAGGATGAGGCCGACCACCTCGTCGAACGTGCCGCGCGGAAGATTGGCCTCCTTCTGGTCGGCATACACGCGGTCGATGAGGGGCACCCCGCCGTAACGCTTGGCAAGCTCAAAATAATAATAGGCTTTCAGCACATGCGCCTCGGCGCGCAGCCGCTGCACGTCGACGATGTCGCGGCGGTAGCTGTCCAGGCCGTTCGAAGTGAGCGTGTCGCGGTGCATACCGAGGATATACCTGTAATCCACCGACTTATCGAGGTAGTCGTGCGCCGCATAGATGCCGTTGTAATAGCTCGTATAGCAATCGTCGGGGTTGTAATAGGCGCTCCAGCTGCCTTCGTTGAACCGCTGCGTGGAACTGAACGTGGTCACGTATTGCGCCTCGTCGGAAACGGCTGCGAAGAGGTTGCCGTCGATCGCCGTGAACCCGTAGGGGATGTGTTCGTAAACGCGGTAGCCCCAGTCGAACATCTGGTAACGGCGCGTGGCCATCATCTCGTCCGTCAGGTTCAGGTCTTCCTTGGTGTCGAGCGCATCGCACCCCGCCAGGGACAGCGAACAGAGGAGGGCGCCCGCGAAAAGGATTCTCATATTTTTTCGTATCATGGCAGTCGTGTTTAGAAGGTTACGGTCAGTCCGAGGTTGTAGGATTTCAGCGCCGGGTGGCCGGAAAGGATTTCGGGGTCGATGTCGTAGTCGCGCATCAGCCTGCTGACGGTCAGCAGGTTGACACCGCTCAGGTAGATGCGGATCTTCGAGATGCCGGCCTTGCTCAGCGACGGCTGCGCGAAGGTGTATCCCAGTTCCACGTTGCGCAGCTTGAGGAAGTCGCCGCTGCGCTTCCAGAGTGTCGAATTGCGGTAGTTGTTGCTGTTGTCCTGCAACGAAAGGCGCGGATAGGTGGCCGTAGCCCGCGTGTCGATGCCCTGTTCGGGATAGTAGGCCCAGCGGCCTTCGGCAATCCCGTAGACGTTGCCGTTGTCGCGGAACGCCACGTTCTGCAAGGGCGCATCGAGCAGGTTCACGTCACGGCCGGCCGCCCCCTGGAAGAGGGCGAAGAGGTCGAACCCCTTGTAGGATGCCGCCAGCGAGAACGAGTACTGCAACTTGGGCAGGTACGAGTCGCCGATGGCCGTCTGGTCGTTCTCGTCGATGACCGTATCGCCGTTCAGGTTCTTATACTTGATGTCGCCGGGCTGCACGGCACCGAACGTAGGCTTGGGAAGCCCCTCCCTGAGTTCGCCGCCGACGTCGAAATCGTCCCAGTCGTAGAACCCGTCGGCCACATATCCGAACAGGGCGTCGAGCCGCCGTCCCGTGCGTGCCGCGGTCGGCACGGTCACGACCTCGGCCATATAGTCGACCTTGTTGCTGTTATACGAGGCCATGCCCGTGAGCGCGTAATTGAAATCGCCTATGCGGTCGGCCCAGGAAAGCTGGACTTCGAAGCCCTTGTTAGTCATCCTGCCGATGTTGCGGTAAGGCGGATTGTCCACGCCCGAGGCACCGGGGATCATCCAGTCCTGAGTCACGATGCCCGATCTTTTTTCGAGGAACAGGTCAACGTTCAGGGACAACCTGTTCCACAGGCGCAGGTCGATGCCGGCGTCGTACTTCAGGCTCTTTTCGGCAAAAACATCGGGGTTCGGGAGGTAGGACAGCGCCGTTCCCCCGTGCCACGTGTGCTCGGAGTTTCCCGTATTGAGGCCGCCGCGGCCGGTATAGTAGCCCTCCCAGAGGTAACGCATCTCGCCCATCGGATCCCAGCCGTTCTTACCGACCGAAGCCCTAAGCTTGAGCAGATCGACCATGCGGCTGTCCCGCAGGAAACGCTCGCGGGAGACGATCCAGCCAAGGCCGAGCGAGGGATAGAACCCCCAGCGGTTGCCGGGCCTGTAATTGTCCGAACCGTCGGCGGCGAAGGAGAAGGTCGCCACATAGCGGTCGTCATAGGCATAGTTGACCGCCCCGTTGACGGTCATGTGACGGTATTCGACCATCTTGCCGGCAGCGCCGTTCTGCGAAAAGTCTGTCTTGTAGATATTGTAGAGTATCCCGGCCGAGGCGGAGACCACATGCCGCCCGAACGTGCCGTCGTAGCCGACCGTGGCATTGTAGTGCTGCCACGTCCACTGGTTCTGGCCGCTGTCCTCGCCACGGGTATAGGGGGTGTCGTTATCGGTGGTCTGCTGCACCCCGTCGAGCCAGCGCGAATAGTTGCGCGTGTTGCTCGCGCCGTCGCGCGTCCAGCTGCTCAGCGACATCGCCTCCGAAAGGTAGAGCCCCTCCACGAGGAAGTCGAGCCGCTCCTTGAGCTGGAAATTGGCCTGCAGGGTACGGTCGTGCGTGGAGTTGCGCCCCAGCGCCTTGATCGAGGCCAGGGGGTTGAAATTGTAGATCGGGGTACCCGTCCACGTCCCGTCGGGGTTGCGCACGGGATAAACCGAGCCGGGGTATTTGGCAAGGTCGTTCCACAGGTCGCCCGCGGCGCGGTTGGGGTAACGGCGGTCTTCGATCCGGCCCCCGACATCGACCTTGGCCTCCAGGAAACCGAAGAGGTTCATATCGAGGTTCGTGCGGATATTGTAGCGGTCGATGCCTGCGTTGGCCAGCGTATCGTTGGTCGGGGTGTCGTAGATTCCCCGCTGCCCCATGTAGCCGAACAGCACGAAATAGCGTACGGTCTTGTCGCCGCCCGAGACCGACACGTCGGCATCGGTATAGGGCGTGGCCTTCTTGGTGACCTCGCGGTACCAGTCCACGTCGGGCAGTCGGGCGACCTGGTCGGCCGTGTAATAGGGTGTCCAAACGTTGCCGTTGTCGTTGCTCAGCGCCTCGTTGTAAAGCCGGGTATAGTCGCCCGTACGCAACGGTTTCTGGAGGTTCATGGGCTGCTGCACGCCGCCCCGGACATTGACCGTGACGCGCGGGCGGCCGATACGACCGCGCTTGGTCGTGACCCAAATCACGCCGTTGGCGCCCCTCATGCCGAAGGGAGCCAGCGCCGCGGCATCCTTCAGCACCTCGATCCGGTCGATCTCGGCAGGCGAGAGAAACTGGAAATAAGCCATATTGGTCTGGAAGCCGTCGACATAGACCGGCAGCGACGAGTTGTTGTAGGTCGCCACGCCGCGGATACTGAGCGTAGCGGCATCGTAGCCGGGTTCCCCGTTGGTCTGCGACACGACGAGCCCCGGGATACGTCCGTAAAGCATGTTGTTGATATTGGCCGAGGGGATGGATACCTCGTCTCCCGTCACGGAAGAGACGGACGAAGTGACCAGCATTGCCTTCGTGCGGGCCGATGTCCCGGGGATCACATATTCCAGGGCCGCACTGTCGGGCTGTTCCGCAGCCGCGGTATCCCGGGCGGAAACCGGGCCGGCACCACCGACGGCCAGAACCGCGAGTGCCGCGCCTCCGAGAAACACACTTTTCATATGGTTGGGATTCATGTAATTCTGATTTTTTCGGTAAACGATTGTGTATGGGCGGATCAATATCCGGGGTTCTGCACCAGATAGCCCTTATTCACCTCGCTGAGCGTAAAGGGCGAAAGGGACATGCGCTCGTGCCACGTGTATTCGGGGACATAGGAGGGCTTGCGCGTGTAATTGGCGAACTCCTCGGGTTTGCGGGGGTTCCACGACACGCCGGCGGCCTGCGAGAACTCGAACTTGTACTTGGCCCCGCCGACCATCGACGCCCCCTGCTTCCAGTGGCGGGCGTGGGGATACCACTGGTTCTCCACGTAGAATTCCACGGCCCATTCGCGGTGGATGCTCCGCCGCAGCCCCACCCGGTCGGTCTGCGTTTCGTCGGGGATGCCTCCGCGCCTGCGGATGTCGTTCAGGTAGCGCAGCGCCATGGTCGGGTTGCCCTCCTCGTTGTAGGCCTCGGCGATATTGAGGTAAAACTCCGCCATGCGGTAGATCGGGAATTCGAACCATTCGCGCGAACCGGCTTCGTACCAAAATTTGATGTTCTTGGCACAGCCGTCCTGCCACTTGTATTCGAGCTGCCAGTTCTGGTACAGATCCCAACGGCTGTTGCCGGTATTGTTCTTGGGGTTGACGCCGTAGAAATAGAGCGACGCCTGCGCACGGGGTTCCAACTCTTCGGCCTTGTCGCGGTATTCGCCGGCCGGGCGCCAGTCGTCCACGCCCGCCCACGTCTGATCCGTACCATCGGCCTTGCGGTACTGGCAGAGCTGACCGTAGCCGGTGCCGCGGTACTGCCCCAGGTCGTGGCCGGTGTGGGTCGGCATGAAGGTGTAGTTCTTGTAGATACCGTTGTCGTCAGCCTCGCGCTGCTGCTTGTAGGCCAGCAGCACCTCGCGGTTCGACGGCGTGCCGACGGCCGTGCCGTAATCCTTGATGGGGTCGCCCGTGTCGATCAGCTCGAAGCCGTTGGCCTTGCCCCAGTCGATCACCTCCTGATTGGCCAGGCGCGCCGTTTCCCAGCGCTTGGCATCGTAGCCCCCGAGCCAGATCATCTCATTGTTCGCGGGGTCGGCCATCTGCATGTAAGGGGCGTCGGCATTGAAGAGGGGACGGGCGGCATACATCAGCGCCTCGGCCTTGACGGCCAGCGCCACACCCTTGTTCACGCGCCCCAGCCAGTCGGCCGGCCAGCGCACACCTTCGAGTGTCGCGGCGGCCGCGTCGCACAGCCCGACGATGAAGTCAAGGGTTTGCTGCACGGTGGAGCGGGGGCGCACGTCGACCGTGGTGAGCGTCGATTCGACCAGCGGCACACCGCCGTAGCGTTTGAGCATCTCCACGTAGCGGAAAGCCACCAGCACCTGCATTTCGGCCTTGACGATGGCTTTGTCGCGGTCGGACATGTCGGCGACCTTGTCGATGTTCTCGTACACGAGCCACGCCTTGCGGATGTAGGCGTAGTTGTTGGGGAAATAGTCGTCGGTATAACCGGCGCCGTTATTCTCGTTGTTGGCCAGCATGCCCGCCACGACCTGCTTATCCATGTATCCCCATGTCAGGCGGCAAAGGTCTTCGCCGCCCATGATGGCTTCGGTCGTCTCGTAGGGCATGATCGGGGAGTTGTTCCACACCAGTACGGGCAATCCCGAAGAGAGGATCGTGGCGTAGGCCTCGGCGATCGCCCCCTCGGCGTTCTTGGCCGTGCTGAAGACCTCGTCCTGATCCATGCCCGTCACTTCGGGCTTCTCGATGAACCAGTCCTGGCAGGACGTAAGGCCGGCCGCCAGCAACAGGCCGAGAAGCGTATAAATGGTCTTTTTCATAAGGCTGCGACTTAAAATTGGATGTTGAAACCGAAGTTATACACGCGCGTGAGCGGATAGATGATGCCTTCGGACGTACTGCCGTCCTGCACCAGCTCGGGGTCGATGCCGTCGACCAGGTCTTTGCCGCCCCAGGTACAGAGGTTGTTGGCATTGACGAATACGCGGATCGAGCCGATATGCGCCTTGCGCATCCAGCGGGCGTTCCGGAACGTATAGGCCACCTCGACGTTCTTGAGCTTGATATGGTCGGTCGAACGGAACCAGAAGGAGTTGTTCTGGTTGTTCTGGCTGTTGGCCATGTTCACGGACATGCGCGGGAAGGTGATCTGCTTGCCGGCGGCATGGCGTTCGGGCGTCCAGCGGCCGTTCATATAGCTCAGCGGCGTACCGTTTCCCTGGGCGAAGGGCGTGATGAGGTAGCCGTTCATGTTGAACGTCCCCTGCGCCGAACCGGTAAGGAGCGCGGATATTTCGAACCCCTTGTAGCCGAAGCTCAGGTTGCTGCTGAACGCGAAGCGCGGGACGTTCGAGAAGCCCGTCGGGGTGATGTCCTTGTCGTCGATGATGCCGTCGCCGTTGACGTCGACGATACGCAGGTCGCCGCCCTGGACACGGTTGCCGTCGATGGCGTTGTAGGGGTGGTTGGCCACCTCTTCGGGCGTATTGTAGAAGCCTTCGTTGTAATAGGCCTTGTACTGTCCGTAGGCGAACCCCGTTTCGTTCATCCAGGCGTACATGTAGGAGGGTTCGGCCTTGTAGTCGATCTTGTTGACGGCATAGGAGACCTGTCCGCCCACTTCATACCAGAAATCCGTTCCGACGTTGTCGCGCCACGAGACCTGGATCTCGTAACCCCGGTTGCTCATGCGCCCCACGTTCACGGGCGGCAGGGCGCTGCCGCTCAGGCCGATGATGCCCGGCGTGACCCCCAGTTTGGTGAGGATGTTGTTGCGCTTCTCCTCGAACAGGTCGACCGTGACCGAAAGCCGGTCGCGGAACATGCGCACCTCGGCGGCGATGTTGTACGACTCCTTCTTCTCCCACGTGACGTCGGGGTTGCCTGTCGACTGTTCGTATTTGCCGGGGAAGGCCGGGTTATTGACCGAACCGTTCGACGAGCCGAAGAAATACCCGTCGAGCGGGGTGCCGTTCCAGGGGCCGTAGCTGTGGCTGCCCCAGGTGCCGGGCAGGAAAAGGAAGCGGTCGCCGCCGATCTCGCTGTTGCCGGTCTGCCCGTACGAGGCGCGGAACTTGAGCCACGTGAGGATGTCGTTCTTCGGGAAGTAGGGTTCGTTCGACACGACCCAGCCTACCGAAACGGCCGGGAAAAACCCGAACCGCTTGCCGGGCGCGAAGTTCTCGGAACCGTTGTAACCCATGTTGAATTCGGCCAGGTAACGCTGGTCGTAACCGTAGGTGACACGCCCCACCACACCGTAATAGCCGCGGGGGACGTTGTACTTCAGCCCGGGCGAGGTGTAGCGTTCGCCGGTGACGAGCGCCATGGCCGTGACGGCGTGCTTGCCGAAATCGCGGCTGAAGTCGATGCCGGCCTCGACATAGACCTTGCGGTTTTTGCCCCAGCCGGTCTCCTCGTAGGATTTGGCATTGTGTTCGCCGCCGTAATAGAGCAGCTCGGCCGGATCGGCGGGGTTGCGCGTGATCGAATAGACGGGCAGGTTGGGCGCAACGCGCAGCGTCTTGGTAAAATAATGGTCATACGACAACGCTCCGCGTACGGAAAGCCCTTCGACGAGGTAATCCATCCGGTGGCGGATGCGGATCGAGGTATTCAGGCTGCTCTGGTTAATACGCGCCTGTGCCTTTTCGAGCATGTAGGCGATCGGGGATTTGCCCCATGCGCCCTTGTTGCTGTCCATGATCGTACCGCCGGCATAATCGGTGATGATGCGGCCGTCGGAGACGCCCGGCGCCGAGAAGGGCGGGGCTTCGTAGATGTTGAGCATCAGGTCGCGGTAACGGCCCCACATGTCCACGCTGCTGTTGCGGTCGGTGATGATCTTCGTCTCGCGCACCTGCCCCGAGAGCGAAACATTGATCTCGGTGAGCGGGATGATGTTGAAATCGAAGTTGGTGCGGAAGTTATACTTGTGGCTGCCCGAGTTGGAGGCCGCATCGCTGAACCCGAAGTCGTTGGTGAGGCTCTTCTGGTTGGAATACCCCACCGAGGTGAAGAAGGCCACCTTTTCGGTACCACCGGAGATATTGACGCTGTACTGCTGCTGGGGCGACACCCCGGCGTCGAAAATCCGCTTCATGTAGTCCGTACTGCCGTAATAGATGGCGGGACTGTCGAGCAACGCCTGTTTCTGTTCGGGCGAAAGGTGTCCCATCGCCTCGACCTCGGAGGGCGTATAGTCGCGGTTATGCCGGAATTTCCACAGTTCGTCCTGCGAAAATACCTTGATGTCGTCGGGCTTGCCGTCGTTGGCGAACGCCTCGTTGCGCAGCACGGCATAATCGTAGGAGTTGACCAGGCTGGGCAGGGTCGTCGGGGAGGTGAAGCCGACATTGGCCGTGAACGAAATTTTCAGGTTGCCTTCGCGGCCGCGTTTGGTCGTCACGATGATGACGCCGTTGGCACCGCGCACGCCGTACACGGCCGTCGCAGAAGCATCCTTGAGCACGTTGACGTTCTTCACATCGTTCGGGTCGAGCATGTTGAAGGCCGTCATGTCGCGCACGATGCCGTCGATGACGATCAGCGGGTTCTGGTCGCCGGCATACGTCCCCACGCCGCGCACGCGGATCGTGGACTCTTCGAAGCCGGCTTCGCCGGTCTTCTGGACGGCGGCCATACCGGCGATACGCCCAACGAGGGCATTGGAAATATTGGTCACGGGGGAGCGCATCAGCTCCTTGCCCGACAGCTGCCCGATGGCGCCGGTGACGGTCTCCTTCTTCTGGGTGCCGAAGCCGACCACCACCACATCGTCGATGCTCTGGACATTCTCCTCGAGCACGATGCGGATATCGGTCTGGGTTCCTACGGGCACCTCCCGGGTGGTATAGCCGATAAATGAAACTGTCAACGTCGCATCCTTGGCCGCCATGACCGTGAAACGCCCTTCGAGGTCGGTCACGGAGCCAGTCTGGGTTCCCCTGACGACCACTCCGGCCCCGACGACCGGCATGCCCTGCTGGTCGACGACCGTCCCGGAGACCCTGGCAGGGGAGACGTCCTGCGCACCGGCGCCGAAAGCGACCGACAGGACGAGCAGCAGAGCCAGCCCGATCTTCGCGAATCTGCGCAGAAGCCCCGGCACATTCAAATAATGGTTCATTTTCATAGGTATTTAGGTTGTAGTTGGTTGATTGCGTCCCGCGGGGAGAATCGCCGCCGCGGGACAGGCCCGCACTGAGGTTCACCGAGAGGGCCGGATCACAAAATCGAAAAGGTCGGAGCGTCTTTTTCTTTCATAGGCTGATAGGTTTGGTTATGCTTCAGGATTTTCGTTACAACAAATTTAGGAAGACGGAACAGGGATATAAAGAACGGATTTATCATTTATTTGTCCGTTTTCATCATCCACCCTCCTGCGCTTCAATATTCGATCCGGACGACCACCGAGCGCGTGAAGTCCGGAAGCGATACGTCGGCACGGCGGGACGCGCGCACCCACTCGTCCCGCCAGGGGTCGTAGATCCGCACTTTCTTCACCCTGCGCCCGCCGAGCAGCGGTGTGAAGTCGACCTGCAGGCCGGACAGTCGCTGTGCCGGAATGCGTTCGGAGAGCTCGTGCCGCCACGTGCTCACCGTATCGCGGCACCAGGCAAGCAGCGTGTGTTCGCCCCGCAGCACATAGACCCGCAGCCCCGCCGTATCGCGGCGCACGGGTTCGAACCCTTCGCGAAGGGGGTCGACACCTTCGACGGCACGCGCGAAGCGCCCCATCTGGAACCAGGTATGCTGCTTGTCGATATGGTGATCCCAATGCCAGAGGTGCCCCGGCCCGGCGGCCCCGCTGAAAAAGGGGGCGAAGAGCACGTCGTGGAGCACGGAACCCATCGTATCTACCTTATATATAGGATGGGGGCCGGTATGCACGGGTTTCACGGCGCCCGACTCGGCCAGCAGCATCGGTTTGCGGAGGCCGTATCCGCGCAGCACGGCGATGGCATCGGAGGCCATGCTGTCGACCGGGGCGCCGCACACGGCCAGTTCGGCACCCTCGTCGATATAGCGGTGCACCTGCGCCACCTCGTTCGAAGGCAGGCGGTTGATGAATTCATAAATCGGGAAGCTCGACTCCCGGTCGAGCGAGCCGAGGCTCTGCATCACCAGGTTTTTCGGGAAGATTTCCTTCACACGCGGCAGCATACGGACATTCCACGCGCGCAGGTGCTCCTCGGGCGTCTCCACGGCGTTCATTTCGTTCCACAGCTCCCAGCCGAAAACGGCGGGATGGTCGCCGTAACGCTCGCGGAAGATGCGCACGCGGCGCAGGAACTCCTCTTCCCCCCGCGGCGAGGTGATATAATCGTCGGCATCGGCAAACGGGCCGCCGTTCGAGGTATGGTACGAGGCTTTGGTGTCCCACTTGTTCACGCCCGGTCGGATATGGCGGAAACTCTCGATACAGAATTTGATCTTGATGCCGTACCGGTCGGCGAGCTCCAGCAGGCGGTCGATGCGCACGAGCTTGGCGCTGTCCACCTCGCCGTAGCGGGTTTCGATCTCGAAGAGGCCCGTGTTGAGCCACACGCGGCCGAAATTGGCACCGTGGCGGTGCATCTCCCCGAGGTAATGTTCCATGTCGGCAACCGACCCCATCGCGGCGATGTTGCATCCCACGGGGATATACGGCTGCCCGTCCGAAAGGCAGAAATAACGCGGATCCCGGGCGCTTACCTGGACGAAAGAGCGCCTGAAGGAGCGCCCGGGGCGCTTGGCCCACGCCTCCGTTACCGACACGAAGGCAAGGAGGCAGGTCAAAAGGATGAGTCGTTTCATAGGTCGTAGTCTTAGGTTTGAGCGACAGGATAAAAGTAGGGAATTCCCCGCGCACGGAATGTAACCGGTTCAGCAGATGCTAACACATTTTCGTCGGGACAGCGCAGGAGGGGCGAAAGGCCGGTTTTCTGTTAATTTTTGATAAATCCGTGCAAATCCGGCGGGTGGAGTATTCCTATATTTGTTCCATCGAAAACTCTACCTTATCCGAACTATGAAACGACTTACGGCAATCCTCCTGTGCACGCTTGCATACGGCGCCGCAACAGCCGCCGACGGATGGGACGCCCCGGCCGACCAGCACGTCAACGCCCTGCGCCGCCTGCCCGCCCGGGCCACCTCCTACTCCTACAAGACCCCGCAGGATGCATTGGCGGGAGACCGCGCCCGATCACGGATGATGCTGCTCGACGGCGTCTGGAAATTCCGTTTTGCGGAAGACGCCGCCCAAAGCCCCGAAGGGTTCTGGCAACCGGGCGCCGACCTCGGAAACTGGGACGAGATAGAGGTTCCCTCGTGCTGGGAGATGCAGGGCTACGGGTATCCGATATACACCAACATCCCCTATCCGTTCGAGTTCAGGCCGCCGTCGATCACACGCGACAACCCGACGGGATGCTACGTCCGAAAATTCACCGTACCCCGAAGTTGGGAAGGCGACCGGGTAGTGCTGCACTTCGGGGGTGTATACTCGGGTTATTACGTCTGGGTCAACGGCACCCTGGCAGGATATGCCGAGGACAGCTGCCTGCCCTCGGAATTCGACGTCACCGGCCTGCTGCGACCGGGCGAGAACACGCTCGCCGTGAAGGTTTTCAAATGGACGGACGGCAGTTACCTCGAAGATGCCGACCACTGGCGCATGGCGGGCATACACCGCGAAGTATACCTTGCCGCAAAACCCGACGTGGCCATCGGCGACTTCGGGGTGCGGACGCTGCTCGACGGCGACATGCGCGACGCGCTGTTGCAGATACGCCCCACGATCGACCTGCGCGAGGGCACCCCGGCGGCAGGATGGCATCTGCGGGCGCAACTCTATGCCCCCGACGGGACGCCCGAAGGCCGTGAAATGGGACTACCGGTCGAAGAAATCCTGTCGGAGGCTTACCCGCAACGCGACAACGTCTACTTCGCACTGATGGAGCAGCGCATCGCGGCGCCCGAAAAATGGAGCGCCGAGAACCCTGCGCTCTACACCCTCGTGCTGACCCTGCGCAACGATGACGAGCAGGTCGCCGAATCGCGCAGCTGCAAGGTCGGGTTCCGCGACGTCCGGCTCCGCGGACGCGAGATGCTGGTCAACGGCGTCCCCGTGAAACTCTACGGCGTAAACCGCCACGACCACGACCAATATACGGGAAAGACCGTCACGCGCGAAGGGATGGAACAGGACGTAAGACTGATGAAACTGCTGAATTTCAACTCTGTACGTACGTCCCACTACCCCAACGACCCCTATTTCTACGAGCTGTGCGACCGCTACGGCCTTTACGTCATCGACGAAGCCAACATCGAGAGCCACGGTTCGGGCGGGAAGCTCTCGAACGACCCGGAGTGGGCCGTCCCGTTTCTGGAGCGTGTGAGCCGGATGGTCGTCCGCGACCGCAACCACCCCTCCATCGTCATGTGGTCGCTGGGCAACGAATCGGGATGCGGCCCGGCGCACGCGGCGGCGGCCGGCTGGGCCAAGGATTACGACCCCACGCGCCTGATCCACTACGAAGGGGCGCAGGGACAACCTGCGAGCCCGCTTTACGTACCCCTCAGGCGCACTTCGGCGGCCGTATTCACCAGTGCCGCCCCCGCAGACGGGAAGCCGGGCACCCCTCAACAGCCGCAGGACGGCGGCAATCCGACCGACCCCGCTTACGTGGATATCGTGAGCCGCATGTATCCCACGGTCGGGGAGCTGGAGCGCATGGCCCTCAACCCGCGTATCGACCGCCCCGTGCTGATGTGCGAATACGCTCACTCGATGGGAAATTCGACCGGCGGGCTGAACGACTACTGGACGGTCATCCGCAGCCATGAGGGACTGCTGGGCGGCCATATCTGGGACTGGGCAGAGCAGGGGCTGGTCAAAAAAGACACCTGCCAACGCACTTATTGGGCCTACGGCGGGGATTTCGAACCGGCAGGGGAGCATCACGACGCGGCGTTCTGCTGCAACGGCATCGTCAACCCCGACCGTACGCTGAAGCCCGCGGCACTGGAGTGCAAATACGTATTCCAGCCCATCGGGTTCACGGCGGACGACCTTGCTGCCGGAAGGGTTGTCGTACACAACCGTAATTTCTTCTCCCCAACCGACCGCTACGACTTCACCTGGGAAATATCGACCGACAAGGGCGTATTGCAACGCGGCAGTTTCGACGTGCCGACGACGCCCGCGGGCAAGAGCGCCCCGGCCACCGTCGGGTTCCGCCCCTTCGAGCCCGAACCCGGCGCCGAATACCTGCTCCGCGTACAGGCCCGGGAAAAACGGGCGACCCCTTACGCCGGGGCCGGGCACATCGCTGCGCAAGAGCAGTTCGGACTGCCTTTCTACAAGGCTCCCGCGCATAAACCCGCCGCAGGCAGGGCGGCCGTCTCGCAGGACGGGGAGCGCATCGTGCTGAGCGCCGCGGGTGTCCGGGCGGAAATCGACCGCAGAAGCGGCTACCTGGTCTCCTATACGGTACGCGGGAAGGCATTGGTATGCGACACCCTGCGGCCGAACTTCTGGCGGGCGTCGACCGACAACGACTGGCGCGGATGGCGCGTCGGGCAGATCGCCGGATGCTGGAAAGAGATGCCCGGAAGGATCCGGACGGAAGGCATCCGCATCGACGAAGCCGCAGGGACGGTGCGTGTCGAAAAGGGGGTTCCCGACAGCGTGCGGCTGACGCTGGTTTATACGCTCGACGGCACGGGGGCGCTGGCCGTGGCATACGACCTGCAGATCGCCGGGCAGTTGCCCGAACCGCTGCGCGCGGGGCTCCGAACCCGGGTTCCCAATACACTGGGGAGGATGGCCTACTTCGGCAAAGGGCCCCAGGAAAATTACTCCGACCGCTCGTGCGGTGCTTTGCTCGGCCTCTACCGGGGTACGCCCGGGGACTTCATGCACGACTACATCACCCCGCAGGAGAACGGCAACCGCTGCGCAGTGCGTTGGCTCACGCTGACGGAGGGCAACGGGCACGGCATCCAGATCGCGGGAGACAGCCCCCTGAGCATGTCGGTATGGGACTGCACGCAGGAGGCGCTCGACAGGGCACGCCACGTCACCGAAGTGGAGCGGCTTCCGGATGCCCTGACGGTCAACATAGACTGCGTACAGGCCGGGGTCGGGGGAACCGATACCTGGAGCCTGAATGCGCGCCCCTCAGAGCAGTACCGCCTGCTGGCAAAACGCTATGCCTATAAATTCACGCTACTTCCCTGCAACAACGAATCCGAAGCAATCCGCAACGGCCGGAGGCTTTGCAACAAACGATAGACCATGAAAAAGATAATCCTGTTACTGGCGTTGGGATTCCTGTGCCAACCCCTTTACCCGCAACGCACCGAATACCCGCAGATCGGGGCGCAGGTGTTCATCGAACCGGGGCAGACCGACAAGCAGATCGACGGGTTCTTCAGGATACTCGCGCAGCACGGATTCGAAACGGCACGCATCCGGATGTTCGGGGCGCACATGCTGCGCCCGGACGGATCGTGGGATTTCACGCTTTACGACAAAGCATTCGATGCCGCCGGGAAACACGGCGTAAAACTCTTCGCCACGCTCTTCCCGCCGACCGACGAGCTGGGCGACGTGGGCGGATTCAAATTCCCCCGCTCGAAAGCCCACCTGCTGGAAATCGCCGGTTACATCGAAGCCGTCGTGAGCCACTTCAGGGGGCATCCCGCCCTCGACACCTGGGTGTTGCAGAACGAACCGGGGACGGGCGGAACGGGGCCCGGGCGAAACGACCTGACCGACGAGGTTTTCGCACGCTGGAAAGCCGCACAGAAGACTCCGGCCTACGACAACGGCTACCTGAAAGCCGACTTCACGCAAGAGCGGTTCCACACCGACTTCACGACGTGGTACCTGGGATGGATCGCATCGCAGGTCGATCTGCACGACCCTGCGCACCACAAACACATCAATCCCCACCAGCTTCTGGACAACCTCGCCGACTACGATTTCCCCGCCTACGAAGGGTTTCTGACCTCGCTGGGCGTGTCGATGCACCTGAGCTGGCACTTCGGTTATTTCACCCGGGCGCAATACCCGCTGGGAATCTCGCTCATGGCCGACATCATCCGCTCCGGAGCCGGGAAAAACCCGTTCTGGATCACCGAAATGCAGGGCGGCAATGTCACGGCCAGCGGAAGGGAGGTACTCTGCCCCACGGCACGGGAGATCACGCAATGGCTCTGGACGGGTATCGCCGCAGGCGCCGAAGGGGTGATCTTCTGGACGCTGAACCAACGGGCGTCGGCACTCGAAGCCGGTGAATGGGGTATGCTCGATTTCCAGGGGCGGCCGAGCGACCGCCTGACAGCGGCCTCGGAAGTCGCCCGCACGGCGAAAGCCCACAAAAGCTTTTTCCGCGAGGCCCGGCCCGTACGGAGCGGCATCACGCTCCTTTACAACACCGAATCGCTCCGCACGCAGCAAAAGAATGCGGCGGTGTCGGACGACGGCCGTTACGAAGGGCGCAAGGCCAGCGCAACCATGAAATCGCTCGCGGGAGCCTATGAAGCCATCGCCGCCTGGGGCGTGGTTCCCGAAGTCTGCGAAATGGACGCTTACGACTGGAGCGACCCACAGGGGAAAACGATCGTATTGACGAACCTCGTGGCACTGCCTTCGGGGGCATGGGAACGGCTCGACGATTTCGTCCGTAAAGGCGGCCGGATGATCGCCACGGGGCTCACCGGATTCTACGACCAGAACATGCACTGCATCCTGATGGACGACTTTCCGCTGCGCAGGTGTTTCGGCGCACAGATCAGCGAGTACAAGGCCGTCGCACCCTATTTTACGATCGCATGCGACACCCCTGCCACGACCCTGCCCGCACATCTGTGGAAAGGGATCCTCACCCCCGACAAGGCGCAGGCGATCGCCATGCACGGCGACGATGTGGTCGGCACCCGCCACCGCTACGGCAAGGGCGAGGCCGTGTGGCTTCCCTCGCTCATCGAGCTGGGCGGCTGGCACGGCGACAACAAAGGGGTCGCGGATTTCTACGGCACCTACTGCCGCGGGCAGATCGACCGTGCCCCGCTGCACTTCTCACGCCCGGCGGACGGGGTGCTGATGCGCCTGATGGAGTCTCCGTCGCAACGGCTGGCCGTACTGGTCAACAAACGCCCGCACGCCGTCGAAATAGGGCTTTCGCGGGCGCTGCCCGCCTCGGCGCGCCGGTTATGCGGCGAAGCGTCGCCCGAAGGCGCCTCCGTCAGGCTCGGAGCCGAAGAGTGTGCGGTTTTCCTGTGGGACAAACAGGCGGAATGATGCAAAAAACAGGTATATTTGTCGTAGCACCTTAAATTACGACCGATGAAACACCTTGCTGCCGGACTGTTGCTGTTTTGCTGGCTGCCCCTGTGGGGACAGGTCACGAACCTCCATTTCACCAACCTCTCGATTGACGCGGGACTGTCGGACAAAATGGTTTTCGCCGTGGCACAGGACAGTACGGGGCTGATGTGGTTCGGGACGGCCGAAGGGCTCAACCGCTACGACGGCTACAATTTCGAAACGTTCCGCTACAACCCCGGGGATTCGACGTCGGTCAGCGCCTCGTTCATCAACTGCATACACCTCACACGCACGGGCGAATTGTGGATCGGCACCGAGAAGGGGCTCGACCTCTACGACCCCGTGACGGAAAGTTTCGTGAAATACCATGCGGACAACGACTCGCTGCGGCTGCTCAACAACCTGCGCATCCGCTGCATCCACGACGATCCGCAAGGGGTGATGTGGGTCGGAACGCTCGAAGGGCTGATCCGCCTCGACCTGCGGAAACGCTATATCAACTATTTCGTACTGGTACCCGATGCATTCGACCGGATGGCCAACGAAATCCGCAGCATCTGCGCCGACCGGCACGGGATGTTGTGGCTCGGCACCTTCGACGGGCTCTACCGCTTCAACCCCACGGACAACAGTTTCGTCCGCTATGAAACCCGGAGCCGGAAGCTGCCCAACGACACCTACAACAACCTGGTCAACGCGCTGTATATCCCGGAGAACACCCCCGACCTGCTGTACGTCGGAAGTTCCAGCGGCCTGGTCGTCCTCGACATCCGGCATCCCGAGCAGCCGCTCGGCACCCTCCGCGCGGAAGACGGCGGACTTACGGACAACGACATAAAGAGCATCCTCAGCTACGACGACACGCACCTGTTGCTCGCAACGGCCGACGGGCTCACGCTCTACGACACCCGCAGCTGTCAGGCCAGCGCCTATTACAGTTCGCTGTCCGACCCGACGTCGCTGCCCAACAACTCGCTGCGCACGCTTTTCCGCGACCGGCAGAACATCGTCTGGATCGGCACCGACAGCGGACTGGCCAAACTCGACCTCAAACGCAAGAAGATCGACTGCGTCCGCCTGACCAACGACAGGAAAGGGGCCGAACGCAAAGTCATCGTCAACGACCTGCTCGGAACCCCCGACCACAGCCTGTGGCTCACCACGAACGAAGGCGTCCTGCGGTACGACAGCACGCGACGCGACGCAGGATACACGCGTTACATGGCCGACAAAGGGGTTTCGCACAGCATCGCCAAGCGGCTTATCCGCGACAGCCACGGCACCCTGTGGCTGGGAACCAACGACGGGATCGACTACTACGATGCCGCGCGCGACCGTTTCGTACGCGCCGAGCACTCGAACCAGAACTTCTCGCTCAAATACATCTACGACATCAAGGAGGACGCCGACCACGACATCGTGACCAACATCAGCAGCGGACTCTGCTTCATCACCCCGCATTACCGCCCCGACGGCGGTATCTCGCACCTGAGCTACAAGACCCGGCTCATCAGCGGCATCATCAACTCGGACAACTGCGACATCGGCTATTTCGACGTGGATGCAAAGGGCAACATCTGGTTCGCGGCCACGCAGGAGGGGCTGTTCAAATACGAAAAGCGCAACGACCGCTTCATACAGTACAAGGTGCGCACGAACGACCCCCGCAGCCTGATAAGCAACCGCATCTACACCATCCACGTAGACCGTAAGGGGAATGTGTGGACGGGCACCGACCGGGGCCTCTGCAAACTCGACCCGGCGAGCGGGCTGTTCGAGCGTTTCGACAACGACCTCGACCTCTCGCAGTCGATCCGCACGCTCACGTCGGACAGCCGCGGCCGCATCTGGGCCGCCACGACCAACAAGCTCATCATGTACGACCCGGTGCGGAAAAACAAGATCGTCTGCGACCTCAACCGGGATCTGAGGATCGACGAACTGATTTACAACAGTTTCTTCATCGACCCGCAGGGCCATATCTACATGGGCGGCGACGGGGGCTACATCCGCTACCACCCCGACGCGATCCTGCTCAACGAGGACAAGGCGCCGACGGTCGTCACATCGTTCAGCCTGTGGAACAAGGAGGTGCGCCCCGGGCACCGGATCGGCAAACGCGTCGTACTGCCGCGCTCGATCCTGCACAGCGACCGGCTGCGGCTGCGGCACAACGAAAATTCGTTCCGTTTCTACTTTTCGCTGCTCAACTTCGCATCGTCGAACAACAAGTACGCCTACCGGCTGGAAGGGTACGACAAGGAGTGGCAGATGACGGGCGGCACGCAGAACTACGCCGCCTATTCGAACCTCTCGCCGGGCAGGTACCTCTTCACGGTCAGGGGCTGCAACTCCGACGGGATATGGAGCGACCGCACGGCGCGGATCGAGGTGCGCATCCTGCCGCCCTGGTGGCTGAGCTGGTGGGCATACCTGATCTACGGGGTGCTGATCGCCGTGGTGATCGTCGTAGCCTACAACCTGACGCTCACCAAAATGAAACTCCTCTCGGAACTCCGGCTCGAAAAACTCGAACGCATGAAGACCGAAGAACTGAACCAGGTCAAGATGCGTTTCTTCACCAACGTATCGCACGAATTCAAAACCCCGCTTTCGCTCATCCTGGGCCCCATAGAGAGCCTCGGGGAACAGATCCGGGACAAGCGCCAGCTGGAGCAGCTCTCGCTCATGCGGCAGAACGGCGAACGGCTGCTGCGGCTGATCGACCAGATCATGGATCTGCGCAAGTTCGACAACGGGAAGATGAAACTCAACCCCAGCACGGGCGAGTTCGTGTCGTTCGTGCGCAGGATTTACGCATCGTTCGCCTACCAGGCGCAACGACGGGGCATCGACTACGATTTCGAAACCTCCGAACCCGAGCTCACCTTCCAGTTCGACAGCGACAAAGTCGAGAAGGTGCTGTACAACCTGCTTTCCAACGCCTTCAAGTTCACGCCCGACAACGGGCATATCGGCATCACGGTTTCGCTGCGCCGCAGCGACGAAGGACGGTTCGCCGCAGTCGAGGTGTCGGACACCGGGATAGGCGTCACAGAGGCCGACCGGGAACATATTTTCGAGCGGTTCTACCAGGGCAGCAACCCGTCGTTCGAGTCGATCCGAGGCACGGGCATCGGGCTGATGCTCGCTAAGGATTTCGTCGAGCTGCACGGCGGCACGCTGACCCTGGAAAGCGCCCCGGGCCGGGGCAGCGCCTTCACGTTCACGCTCCCGGTCGACCCGGCGGGGGCGGCACCCGCCAGCGGGACTGCGGAAAGGCAGCCCGAAGCGGGATCCGCCGAGCGCAACCCGAAGGTGCTCATCGTCGAGGACAACGAGGACATGCGGAATTTCCTGCGCATAAACCTCGAAGAACAGTACGAAATATACGCGGCACACGACGGCAACGACGGCTGGGAGCAGATCCGAAACATCTACCCCGACCTGGTGGTCAGCGACGTGATGATGCCCGGCATGGACGGCTTCGAACTGTGCCGCCGCAGCAAGGCGGAACTGCTCACCTGCCACATCCCGTTCCTGCTGCTCACGGCCAAGGGCGACGAGGAGAACCGCGCCGAGGGGTATTCGGCAGGCGCAGACGGGTATATCGCCAAGCCGTTCAGCATCAAGACGCTGCGCACGCGGGTCAACTCGCTCATCGAGCAGCGCATCAAACTGCGCGAACGATACCGCCAGAAGCTGCTCACCGACCCTTCGGAAATCCAGATCGAATCGGAAAACGACAAGTTCATCGACACGCTGGTCAAGGCCATCGAACAGAATATCGACAACTCCGAATTCGGCATACAGGAGCTGTGCGAGATTTCGCGCTACTCCTACCAGCAGGTTTACCGCAAGGTCAAGGCGCTCACCGGGGAGTCGATCAACGAATTCATCCGCACCGTGCGGCTCAAACGGGCGGCGCAATACCTCGCGCAAAGCGACACCCGCATCTCGGAGATCATGTACAGCGTAGGGTTCAACTCACACTCCTATTTTACCAAATGCTTCCGCGAGCATTTCGGGCTTTCGCCCAAGGAGTACGCCGAAAAACACCGCAGGAAATAGCCCGAACCCGCAGGGACGGAGAGGCAGCCGGACACGGATCCGGCCGCTTTTCCGTTTCCAGCCCCCGCACGGGATCAAGACGCATGGCCCCTCCGGCCGGGCAGGGAAGGCAAATGGCGGAAACGTCGTGCATGAAAAGAGTGGAAGCAGCATGACGATGGAAGAAATCGCAACAGCGGCCATGTGCAATAACGGCATCGCGCTGGAAGCGACGGAAAGCAACTGCTCTCCGGTATCGCCGCCGCCTTATATGGCTGGTGCGGTCGAGATCGAGCTGGATAAAGAGACCGGCGAGGTCAAGATTCTCGATTATGCCGCCGTTGTCGATTGCGGAACCGTCATCAACCCGAACCTTGCGCGCGTACAGGTCGAGGGCGGTCTGGTGCAGGGCATCGGCATGACGCTGTTTGAAAATATCCAGTACACGGACAAGGGTCAGATGATCAATAATTCGTTTATGCAGTATAAAGTGCCGACCCGCCTCGATATGGGCAAGCTGCGCGTCGAGTTTCGGAGCAGCTACGAGCCGACCGGTCCGTTCGGTGCAAAATCGATCGGCGAGATCGTCATCAACACACCGGCTCCGGCGCTGGCACATGCAATCTACAATGCGACGGGTCTGTGGTTCCGCGAACTACCGATCACGAGCGAGCAGATTGCAATGGGAATTGCGGAAAAAGAATGCGAGTAACGATACTTTATCTGGCAGCCGGGAACAGCAGACGGTTCGGGGAAAATAAGCTGCTCTATCCGCTGGATGGAAAGGCGGTGTACCGCCATCTGCTGGACCGGCTGGCCCAAATTGCCGGAAGGCATGAGAACTGGGAACTGCTGGTTGTGACGCAGTATGAAAGGATTCTGGAGGAGCTTGCGCCGCTGGTAAAAGCCGGGCGTCTGCAGACGATGTTTTCGCCGGACAGCGAAAAAGGAATTTCCTATACAATCCGCGCGGGAATCGAGGCGGCGGAGAAGCAAAATGCCGATGCCTGTGCGTGTTTTGCGGCGGATCAGCCGTACCTGAAGGAAGAGACGGCGGAGCGCTTTCTGGAATCCATGGAGATGCAGGAGGCTCTAAGATTTATGCTACGGCAGGTACAGCCGCTTTCCTCAACGCCCATGGCGTGACGACGGAAGCCGTTTACTGGCCGG
>ENA-UPWR01000008-UPWR01000008.1-human-gut-metagenome-genome-assembly--contig:-NODE-8-length-24359-cov-20.485710_pt1 | contig 24359 bp, 6 predicted proteins | sample MGYA00250053_ERZ773382 | MGnify/ENA primary metagenome ERZ773382 (study PRJEB29103, sample SAMN06112029) | human gut metagenome | biome: human gut; feature: ankylosing spondylitis patient; material...
TTTTTTTTTTAATGATACGGCGACCACCGAGATCTACACTCTTTCCCTACACGACGCTCTTCCGATCTGGTTCATGCTCAGGCCTCTGCCGTTTCGCGTTACGTCCGTGAAGGAAATGACCTGCTGATCTATATGCAGGACGGCACGGTGATCCGTTGCAACGGTTATTTCCTGCAAGCGGCGAATACCGCTGAACAATCGGAACTGGTGTTTGCCGATGGGCAACAGCTAACCCATGTCACCTTTGCCGATACTGCTGCGGGTGGTTTAGCCCCCGTAGAACTGACTGCCCAGACCACTGCGATTGAAAGCATTGCGCCATTTCTTGATACCGTTGCTCAGACCAGCGCCTTCCCGTGGGGTTGGCTGGCGGGGGCGGCGGTAGGTGGTGGTGCGCTTGGTGCACTGCTGGCAAGCGGTGGTGATGGCGACTCGAAAACGGAAGTGATTAATAACCCTACGCCACCCGCTGAGCCTGGCAACGCCACACCATCATTTTTAGTTACCGATAATCAGGGCGATCAGCGCGGCATTCTCGCCACCAATGACATCACCGATGACACCACGCCAACCTTTAGCGGCAGCGGGCAGGCGGGGGCGACTATTCAGATTAAAGACAGTAACGGCAATACTATTGCCAGTACTCAGGTAGACAACAACGGTCACTGGAGTGTCTCGTTACCCACGCAAAGTGCAGGTGAACATACCTGGTCAGTGGTGCAAATTGTCGGCAGTACCATCACTGACGCCGGTTCGATAACGTTAACCATCGACAATAGTCAGGCCAGCGTGCAGGTTGCCACCACCGCAGGCGATAACATTATTAACGCCAGCGAACAGGCCGCCGGGTTTACGCTTTCTGGCACCAGTAGTCATCTGGCACAGGGAACAGAACTCACCGTTACGCTAAACGGCAAAACCTACACCACCAGCGTAGGCGCTAACGGTGCCTGGAGCGTGCAGGTACCGACCGCCGATGCGCAGGCGTTAGGCGAAGGGAATCAGGCAGTGCTGGTCAGCGGGAAAGACGCCACAGGCAATACGGTCACCGGCGCGCAGCTTTTAACGGTCGATACCCAACCGCCAACGCTTGCCATCAACACTATCGCTCAGGACAACATCGTCAGTGCTGCGGAACATAACGCCGCGCTGGTACTGAGCGGCACTTCGAATGCAGAAGCGGGGCAAACCGTAACCCTGACCGTCAACGGGAAAAGCCATTCAGTAACCGTCGGTAGCGACGGAACCTGGCAAGTGACGCTGCCTGCCACGGAGGTACAGGCACTGGCGGAGGGGAACTACGCTGTCAATGCCAGTGTCAGCGATCGGGCAGGAAACACCACCAGCAACAGCGCGAATTTCACGGTAGACACCTCAGCACCCGTGGTCAGCGTTAACACCGTGGCGGGCGACGATATTCTTAATAATGCCGAGCAGGCCGTCGCGCAGATCATCTCCGGACAAGTCAGCGGTGCTTCTCCTGGCGATACGGTAACGGTGAAATTGGGCACTCATGTCCTGACGGGCATTGTGCTGGCAGATGGCAGCTGGAATGTGGCGCTGGACCCGGCGGTAACCCGCACGCTGGATCGCGGAGCCAATACGATTTTCGTCACCGTGACAGATACTGCAGGAAATACCGGCGCGGCGTCTCGAGCAATCACGCTGGTCGGTGTCTCTCCGTTAATCACCATTAACACCGTCTCCGGCGATGACATTATCAGTGGCGCAGAAAAAGGTGCGCCACTGACCCTTACCGGTAGCACTCAACAGGCCGAGACAGGACAAACCGTCACAGTAACCCTGGCTGGACAGAGTTTTACTACTACCGTGCAGGCTGATGGCTCCTGGAGTCTGACGGTACCTGCCGCCGCGATGGGAAATCTGCCTGACGGCGCGGTGGCGATTACCGCTTCTGTGACGGATCTCAGCGGCAATACCGGCAACACCTCCCGCACCATTACCGTCGACAGCCAGGCCCTGACGTTGAGCATCGATCCACTGACCGCTGATAACATCATCAACGCCGCCGAAAGCGGGCAGGATCTTCCCATCACCGGCACCACTGACGCCCAGCCGGGGCAGACGGTGACCGTTACGTTGAATGGGCAGACCTATCAGGGCGTCGTGCAGTCCGACGGCACCTGGAGCGTGACCGTTCCCGCCACCAATGTTGACGCACTGGCTGACGGCAACGCCACGGTCACCGCCAGCGTGAACGATGTCGCCGGTAACCCGACCAGCGTTTCACGGGTGGCGCTGGTCGATGCCACGCCGCCGGTGGTGACCATTAATCCGGTGGCGACCGATAACGTCATCAACACGCCGGAACACACCCAGGCGCAAATCATCAGTGGCACGGTTACTGGCGCGCAGGCGGGCGATATTGTCACCGTTACGTTAAATAATTCCGATTACACCACGGTGGTGGATGGTTCCGGCAACTGGAGTCTGGGTGTTCCGGCTTCCGTTGTCAGCGGACTGGTGGACGGCAGTTATCCTGTCAGCGTCTCGGTAACCGACCGCGCAGGAAACAGCGGCAGCCAGTCATTGACCGTCACGGTCAATACCGCAGCGCCCCTTATCGGCATTAACAGCATTGCGGGCGATGATGTGATCAACGCCAGCGAAAAAGGAGCCGATCTCCAGATCACCGGCACCAGCGATCAGCCTGTTAATACCGCCATCACCGTAACGCTGAACGGGCAAAATTACACCACCACGACCGACGCCTCCGGCAACTGGAGCGTCACCGTTCCGGCATCGGCGGTAACCGCACTGGGCCAGGCCAACTACACGGTAACGGCGGCGGTAACCAGCAGTATCGGCAACAGCAACACCGCCAGCCATAACGTGCTGGTTGACAGCGCGCTGCCCGGCGTGACCATTAACCCGGTGGCAACCGACGATATTATTAACGCCGCCGAAGCAGGCGTCGCGCAAACCATCAGCGGGCAGGTTACTGGCGCGGAAGATGGCGACACGGTAACTATTACGTTGGGCGGTAATACTTATACGGCGACGGTGGGCAGCAATCTCACCTGGAGCGTGAGCGTTCCGGCGGCAGATATTCAGGCGCTGGGTAATGGCGATTTAACGGTGAGCGCCTCGGTCACCAATCAAAACGGCAACACCGGCAGCGGCTCGCGGGATATCACCATCGACGCCAATCTGCCCGGTCTGCGGGTCGATACGGTGGCGGGCGATGATGTGGTCAATATCATCGAGCATGGGCAGGCGCTGGTGATTACCGGCAGCAGCTCGGGGCTGGCTGAAGGCACGCTGCTTACCGTTACGATTAACAATGTGGAATACATCACTGCGGTGCAGGCCGATGGTAGCTGGAGCGTGGGCGTCACGGCGGCGCAGGTTAGCGCCTGGCCTGCGGGGACGGTGTCTATTGCTGTATCCGGGGAAAGTAGCGCCGGAAATCCGATAAGCATTACGCATCCGGTAACGGTGGATCTCACTCCGGCGGCTATCACCATCAACACTATCGCCACGGACGATGTGATTAACGGCGCAGAAAAAGGCGCTGATTTAACGCTTTCCGGCACCACCACGAATGTAGAAGCCGGGCAAACGGTCACCGTCACCTTTGGCGGGAAAAATTACACTGCCAGCGTGGCGAGCGATGGTAGCTGGAGTGCCACCGTTTCCGCTGCCGATTTAGCGTTATTAACCGATGGCAGCGCCTCCGCGCAGGCCAGCGTCAGCAATATTAACGGCAATAGCGCCTCGGCGGTGCATAACTACAGCGTCGACAGCAGTGCCCCGACCATCATTATCAATACCGTCGCCAGCGACAATATCGTCAACGCCAGCGAAGCCGATGCGGGTGTGACGGTGAGCGGCAGCACCACCGCTGAAGCGGGGCAGATTGTTACGGTAACGCTCAATAGCCCGACCGTGCAGACCTATCAGGCAACGGTGCAGGCGGACGGCAGCTGGAGCATCAATATTCCGGCGGCAGATCTTGAGGCATTGACCGATGGCAGCCACACCCTGACCGCCACGGTCAATGACAAAGCGGGCAACCCGGCGAGCACCACGCATAATCTGGCGGTGGATCTCACCGTTCCGGTACTTACCATCAACACCATTGCGGGCGACGATATTATTAACGCCGCCGAACACGGGCAGGCACTGGTGATTTCCGGTTCCAGCACTGGCGGAGAAGCGGGGGATGTCGTTAGCGTCACGCTAAACAATAAAACCTACACCACGACGCTGGATGCTTCCGGCAACTGGAGCGTCGGCGTTCCGGCGGCGGATGTCACCGCGCTGGGTAGCGGCCCGCAAACCGTGACTGCGACCGTTACCGATGCCGCCGGTAACAGCGATAGTGAGACGCACACGGTCACCGTTAACCTTACCGCACCGACCATTGGCATTAACACCATCGCCACCGATGACGTGATTAACGCCACCGAAAAAGGCGCGGATCTGCAAATTTCCGGCACCAGCAATCAGCCATCGGGCACCACAATTACGGTTACGCTGAACGGGCAAAATTACACTGCCACCACAGATGCTTCCGGCAACTGGAGCACCACGGTGCCTGCTTCCGCTGTCGGTGCGCTGGGCGAAGCCAGCTACACGGTGACGGCGAACGTCACCGACAGCGCGGGCAACAGCAATTCCGCCAGCCATAACGTGCAGGTCAATACCGCGCTGCCTGGCGTCACCCTTAATCCGGTGGCGAGCGACGATATTATCAACGCTGCGGAATCGGGCGTGGCGCAGACCATCAGCGGCCAGGTGACGGGTGCGGCGGCGGGCGATACGGTTACCGTAACGCTAGGCGGGAAAACTTACACCGCTACCGTGCAGGGGAATTTAAGCTGGAGCGTGGACGTTCCGGCGGCGGATATTCAGGCCATCGGTAATGGCGATCTCACGGTTAATGCCTCGGTAACCAACGGTGTTGGCAATACTGGCAGCGGTTCGCGCGATATTGTGATAGACGCCAACCTGCCGGGTCTGCGCGTCGATACCGTGGCGGGCGATGATGTGGTTAACAGCATCGAACACGGTCAGGCGCTGGTGATAACCGGTAGCAGCAGCGGGCTGGCGGCGGGCGCGGCGCTGACGGTGGTGATCAATAACGTCACCTATGGCGCGACAGTATTAGCCGATGGCACATGGAGCCTTGGCGTTCCGGCAGCAGACGTGGGCAACTGGCCTGCGGGTACAGTGAATATCATTGTAAGCGGCACTAACACTGCAGAAACGACTACGACTATCACCCATCCGGTCACCGTCGATCTGGCGGCGGTGGCGATCTCCATTAACACCGTTTCCGGCGACGATGTGATTAACGCCGCCGAAAAAGGGGCCGATTTAACCCTTTCCGGCAGCACCTCCGGCGTGGAGCTGGGGCAAACGGTCACCGTTACCTTTGGCGGCAAAACCTACACCGCCACCGTAGCGGGCGATGGTAGCTGGACAACCATCGTGCCTGCCGCCGATCTCAGCGCGTTACGCGACGGCGACGCCTCGGTGCAGGCCAGCGTCAGTAACGTTAACGGCAACACGGCTTCGGCGACCCACGCCTACAGCGTCGATGCCACGGCACCGACGCTTGCCATTAACACCATCGCCACTGACGATATTCTGAACGCCGCCGAGGCGGGCAATCCGCTAACCATCAGCGGCAGTAGCACCGCCGAAGCGGGGCAGACGGTAACTGTCACGCTTAATGGCGTGACTTACACCGGCACCGTCCTGGCGGACGGGAGCTGGAGCGTCAGCGTGCCGACGGCGGATCTCAGCAATCTGACCGCCAGCCAGTACACGGTCAGCGCCTCGGTAAGCGATAAAGCGGGTAACCCGGCAACCGCCACTCATGGGCTGGCGGTGGATCTCACCGTTCCCGTATTAACCATCAACACCGTCTCCGGCGATGACATTATTAACGCCGCCGAACACGGGCAGGCGCTGGTAATCTCCGGTTCCAGCGCTGGCGGCGAAGCGGGCGATGTCATCACCGTTACGTTAAACAGTAAAACCTATACCACCACGCTGGACGCTTCCGGCAACTGGAGCGTCGGCGTTCCGCTGTCAGACGTTACCGCGCTGGGCAGCGGCCCGCAAACCATCACAGCTACCATTACCGACGCGGCAGGCAACAGCGATGATGCCAGCCGCACGGTCACCGTGAATCTCACCGCGCCAACCATTGGCATCAACACTATCGCCAGCGATGACGTGATTAACGCCACGGAAAAAGGCGCGGATCTGCAAATTACCGGCACCAGTAATCAACCCGCAGGCACCACGATAACGGTGACGCTGAACGGGCAAAATTACACCGCTACCACAGATGCTTCCGGCAACTGGAGTGCCACGGTGCCAGCCTCGGCTGTCAGTGCATTGGGTGAAGCCAACTACACAGTAACCGCGAACGTCACCGATACGGCAGGCAACAGCAACTCCGCCAGCCATAACGTGCTGGTCAACAGCGCCTTGCCTGCCGTCACCATTAACGCGGTGGCGACCGACGATATTATTAACGCTGCTGAATCCGGAAACGCGCAAACCATCAGCGGCCAGGTGACGGGCGCGGCGGCGGGCGATACGGTTACTGTTACGCTGGGTGGCAACACCTACACCGCCACGGTGCAGGCTAATTTAAGCTGGAGTGTCAGCGTTCCGGCGGCGGATATTCAGGCCATCGGCAACGGCTCTCTCACCGTAAACGCCTCGGTGACCAACGTCGTCGGCAATACCGGCAACGGCTCGCGCGATATCACGATCGACGCCAATCTGCCTGGCCTGCGGGTCGATACCGTGGCGGGCGATGATGTTATTAACAGCATTGAGCACAATCAGGCGCTGGTGATCACCGGCAGCAGCAGCGGATTAACGGCGGGAACGGCGTTAACGGTCGAGATTAACAACGTTACTTATGGCGCGACGGTATTAGCCGACGGCACGTGGAGCCTCGGTATTCCGGCGGCAGACGTCAGCAACTGGCCTGCGGGTACGGTGGATATTACGGTAAGCGGCACCAACAGCGCCGGAACAACCTCTACCATTACCCATCCGGTTACCGTCGATCTGGCGGCGGTTGCCATCACCATTAACACCCTTTCCGGCGATGATGTGATCAACGCCGTGGAGAAAGGCGAAACGCTGGTGGTGAGCGGCAGCACCAGCGGTGTCGAAGCCGGGCAGACAGTGACCGTCACCTTTGGCGGCAAAAGTTACACCACCACCGTTGAAGCCAACGGCAGCTGGACGGTGAATGTGCCGCCTGCCGATCTTGCTTCGCTGCCGGACGGCGCGGGCAACGTGCAGGCGAGCGTCAGTAATATTAACGGCAACAGCGCCCAGGCGGATCGCGCGTATAGCGTTGATGCCACCGCGCCGCTTGTGACCATCAACACCATCGCCAGCGACGATATCCTTAACGTGAGCGAAGCGGGCGCAGGGATCACCATCAGCGGCACCACCACGGCACAGGTCGGGCAGACGCTGACCGTCACGCTGAATAACAACACTTACCAGACCACCGTTCAGGCGGATGGCACCTGGAGCGTGAATGTTCCGGCAACGGATTTAAGCGGATTAACCGCCAGCAGTTATACCGTGACTGCGACGGTGAGCGACAAAGCGGGCAACCCGGCAAGCGCCGATCACGCGCTGGCGGTGGACGTTACCGCGCCGGATCTCACCATTAACACCGTCGCGGGCGATGACATTATCAACGCCATCGAACACGGGCAGGCGCTGGTGGTCAGCGGCACCAGCACGGGCGCGTGGGTATTCCGGCGGCGGATGTCACGGCGCTGTCAACCGGTAGCCAGACGATCACCGCCAGCCTGAGCGATCGCGCGGGCAACAGCGACAGCACGACTCACGATGTGACCGTTGATCTCAGCGGCCCGACGCTGAGCATCAATACCGTCTCCGGCGATGATATTATTAATAATGCGGAGAAAACTCAGGATCTGACCATCAGCGGCGGCTCCAGCGGTCTGGCGACTGGCACCACGGTCACCGTGATGTTGAACGGCCTGGCGTACAGCGCCACCACCGACGGTACCGGCAACTGGAGCGTTACCGTGCCCGCTTCGGCGGTTGGCGCACTGGGCGAGGCGGTATACCAGATTAGCGCCAGCGCCACCGACAGCGCGGGCAACAGCGGCAGCACCACCCATACGGTGAAGGTCGAATCGCTCCTGCCTGGGGTAATCATTAATACCGTGGCGGGCGATGACATTATCAACGCTGCTGAAATCGCCGTTAATCAGACCATTAGCGGCCAGGTCTCGGGAACGGCGGTTGCGGGGAATACGGTGATTGTCACCATTGGCGGCAATCAATACACCGCCATCGTGCAGTCAGATTTAAGCTGGAGCGTCAGCGTACCTGCGAACGTTTTGCAGGCGCTGGGCAACGGTGAACTGACCATCAGCGCCTCGGTGACTAATGGCGTGGGTAATACTGGCACCGCAACGCACGACATCGTGATAGACGCCAACCTGCCAGGTCTGCGGGTCGATACCGTGGCAGGCGATGATGTGATTAACAGCATTGAGCACACTCAGGCGCTGGTGGTCACCGGTAGCAGTAGCGGACTGGCAGCAGGCGCGGCGTTGACGGTAGTGATCAACGGCGTCACCTATGGCGCAACGGTACTCGTCGATGGCACCTGGAGCGTCGGTGTTCCGGCGGTAGATGTCACAAACTGGCCTGCGGGGACGGTCAATATTGCCGTCTCTGGCACTAACACTGCCGGAACCACAACCAGCATTACTCATCCGGTCACGGTCGATCTCGCGGCCGTGGCGATCACCATCAACCCCCTTTCCACTGACGATGTGATTAACGCCGCCGAAAAAGGCAGCGATTTGCAGCTCTCCGGCACCACCTCCGGCGTGGAAGCGGGGCAGACCATCACCGTTATCTTCGGTGGCAAAAGCTACACCACCACGGTTGCCGCGGATAATAGCTGGGGGCTGACGATCCCAGCCGCCGATCTCGCAACCTTGCCAGACGGCGCAGCAAACGTCCAGGCCAGCGTCAGCAATGTCGCTGGCAACAGCGCCCAGGCAACGCATGCATACAGCGTTGATGCCACTGCACCCTCCGTCACCATCAACACCATCGCCACGGACGATATTCTTAACGCCGCCGAAGCGGGATCGGCGCTGACCATCAGCGGCACCAGCACGGCAGAAGCCGGGCAGACGGTGACCGTGACACTTAACGGCGTTAATTACAGCGGCAACGTGCAGGCAGACGGAAGCTGGAGCGTCAGCGTCCCGACCGGCGATTTAGCTAACCTCACTGCCAGCCCCTATACGGTGAGCGCAGCGGTCAGCGACAAAGCCGGAAATCCGGCTTCAGCAACACATAATCTGACGGTGGACCTTGCCGCTCCGGTTGTCACCATTAACACGGTGGCGGGCGATGACATCATCAACGCCACGGAACATTCTCAGGCGCAGATTATCAGCGGCTCGGCAACGGGCGCGACGACCGGTAACACGGTTTCCGTGACCATTGGCACGACTACCTATACCACCGTGCTGGACGCCAACGGCAACTGGAGCATCGGTGTGCCTGCCAGCGTGATTTCCGCACTGGCGCAGGGGGATGTGACCATTACCGCCACGGTCACCGACTCCGCAGGCAACAGCGGCACGGCCTCGCACAGTGTCAGCGTGGCGCTCGGCGCTCCGGTACTTAGCATTAACACCATTGCCGTCGACGACATCATTAATGCCACGGAGAAAAGCGCGGATCTGGCGATTTCCGGCACCAGCGACCAGCCTGCGGGCACGCAGATAACCGTTACGCTCAACGGGCAAAATTACACCACCACTGCCGATGCATCCGGTAACTGGAGCGTGACCGTTCCGGCGTCACGGGTGAGCGCCCTCGGTGAAGCCACTTACACGGTGACCGCCGCCGCTACTGACTCTGATGGCAACAGCGGTTCCGCCAACCATAACGTGCAGGTTAATACCGCGCTGCCGGGCGTCACCATTAACGTTGTCGCGAGCGACGATATTATTAACGCTGCCGAAGCGGGCGCGGGCCAGAGCATCAGCGGGCAGGTGACGGGCGCGGCAGCGGGCGACACGGTAACCGTCACGCTCGGCGGGGCGACGTACACTGCCACGGTGCAGGCGAATTTAAGCTGGAGTATTAATGTTCCGGCCTCCGCGCTACAGGCGTTGGGCAACGGTGAGCTGACCATTTCGGCTTCGGTAACGAACAGCGTAGGCAATACCGGCAACGGCACGCGCGAAATCACCATAGACGCGAATCTCCCCGGTCTGCGGGTCGATACCGTGGCGGGCGATGATGTGGTCAATATCATCGAGCACGGACAGGCGCTGGTGATTACCGGCAGCAGTTCCGGTCTGGCGACGGGCAGTAACGTCACGCTGACCATTAACGGGCAAACCTATGTTGCGGCGGTGCTGGCGGATGGCTCATGGAGCGTCGGCGTTCCGGCGGTGGATGTCAGCGCCTGGCCTGCGGGGACGGTCACGATTACGGCGAGCGGTAGCACCACAGCCGGAAATTCGGTCAGCGTTACGCATCCGGTGACTGTCGATCTCTCGGCGATTGCCGTCAGCATCAACGCCATTACCGCCGATGATGTGATTAACGCTGCTGAAAAAGGCGCGGCGTTAACGCTCACCGGCAGCACTTCTGGTGTCGAAGCCGGACAAACGGTCACCGTGACCTTTGGCGGCAAAACTTACACTGCAAGCGTCGCGGCTAACGGTTCCTGGAGTACCACGGTTCCGGCGGCAGATATGGCAGCCCTGCGTGATGGCGATGCCAGCGCACAGGCCAGCGTCAGCAATGTTAACGGCAACAACGCCACTACTACCCACGCTTACAGCGTCGATGCCAGCGCGCCAACGGTGGCCATTAACACTATTGCAGGCGACGATATTCTTAACGCCGCCGAAGCGGGTGCTGCGCTGACTATCACTGGCAGCAGCACGGCGGAAGCGGGGCAGACGGTGACCGTCACCCTCAATGGCGAAAACTATACTGGCACGGTTCAAACGGACGGTAGCTGGAGCGTCAGCGTACCGCCAGCCGACGTAAGCGCCCTGACCGCCAGCAACTACACCGTTAGCGCGGCGGTGAGCGACAAAGCCGGAAACCCGGCCTCGGTTAACCACAACCTGACGGTGGATACTTCCGTTCCGGTTGTCACCATCAACACGGTGGCGGGCGATGATGTGATCAACGCGACGGAACACGCCCAGGCGCAGATTATCAGCGGCTCCGCCACGGGTGCGGCAACCGGCAGCACCGTGACGGTGACTATCGGCAGCAGCACCTTCACCACGGTGCTGGATGCCAGCGGTAACTGGAGCGTCGGCGTTCCGGCAAGCGTCGTCTCGGCGCTGGCGAACGGCACGGTGACAATTAACGCCAGCGTCACCGATGCCGCCGGAAACAGCGGCAGCGCTACGCATCTGGTGACGGTCAATACTGGCCTTCCGTCAATTACCTTTAACGCCATCAGCGGCGATAACGTCCTGAACGCCGATGAAAAAGGCCAGCCGTTGACCATTAGCGGTAGCAGTACGGGGTTGGCGACCGGCGCACAGGTTACCGTCACACTCAACGGTCATAACTACAGCGCCACCACCGACGCGGCGGGCAACTGGACGTTAACCGTGCCGGTGAGCGATCTGGCGGCTTTAGGCCAGGCCAACTATATCGTCAGCGCCAGCGCCACCAGTGTGGCAGGCAACACCGCCAGCAGCCAGGCGAATTTACTGGTCGATAGCGGCCTGCCGGGTGTCACCATCGACACCGTGGCAGGCGACGATATTATCAACGCCGCCGAAGCCGGGGACGATCAAACCATCAGCGGGGTGGTGACTCGCGCCGCCGCTGGCGATACGGTTACCGTCACGCTGGGCGGCAACACTTACACCACCACGGTACAGAGCAACTTAAGCTGGAGCGTCACCGTTCCGGCAGCCGATCTCCAGGCATTGGGCAATGGTGATTTGACCATTACAGCCTCAGTTACTAACGCGAATGGCAATACCGGCAGCGGCACGCGGGATATCACCATTGACGCTAACCTGCCAGGGCTGCGCGTGGATACGGTGGCGGGCGATGATATTGTCAACAGCATTGAACACGGGCAGGCGCTGGTAATCACCGGCGGCAGTAGCGGCCTGAATGCAGGCGCAGCGCTGACGGTCGCCATCAACGGTGTGGCCTATGCCGCCACGGTACAGGCAGACGGGAGCTGGAGCGTTGGCATTCCGGCGGCAAGCGTCAGTGCATGGCCTGCGGGGCCGTTAACCGTTGAAGTTACAGGACAGAGCAGCGCCGGAAATCCGGTCAGCGCCAGCCATCCGTTCACCGTCGATTTAACGGCGGTGGCAATCAGCATCAACACCGTTGCCAGCGACGACGTAATTAACGCCGCCGAAAAAGGCACTGGTCTGACCCTTTCCGGCAGCACCAGCGGGATTGAAAGCGGGCAAACCGTTACCGTCATCTTTGGCGGTAAAACCTACACCGCAAGCGTCGCCGCCAACGGAAGCTGGAGTGTGAACGTTCCGGCGGCAGATCTGGCAACTCTGCCAGACGGCGCGGCGAACGTGCAGGCCAGCGTTAGCAGCGCGAGCGGTAACAGCGCCTCGGTGACCCATGCGTACAGCGTTGACGCCAGCGCGCCGACGCTCACCATTAACACCATTGCCAGCGACGATATTCTTAACGCCACGGAGGCGGGAAGCCCGCTCACCATCAGCGGCACCAGCACCGCCGAAACCGGGCAGACGGTCACCGTCACCCTTAACGGCGCAACCTACAGCGGTAATGTGCAGGCAGACGGTAGCTGGAGCGTCAGCGTTCCCCCTTCAGCCTTAGGCGCGCTGAGCGCAAGCAATTACACCGTCAGCGCCACGGTCAACGACAAAGCGGGCAACCCCGGCAGCGCCAGCCATAATCTGGCGGTAGACACCACCGCGTCGGTTCTCACCATTAACACTGTGGCGGGCGATGACATTATCAACGATGCCGAACATGCGCAGGCGCTGGTGATCTCCGGCACCAGCACGGGCGGGGAAGCGGGCGATGTGGTGAGCGTTGTGCTCAACGGCAAAACCTACACCACCACCCTGGATGCCTCCGGCAACTGGAGCGTTGGCGTTCCAGCGGCGGATGTTGCGGCACTCGGTAGCGGTGCGCAGACCATCACCGCCAGCGTCAGCGATCGGGCAGGCAACAGCGACGACGCCAGCCGCACCGTGACCGTCAGCCTCAGCGCGCCAGTGATTAGCATCAACACCATCGCGGGCGATGATGTGATCAACGCGATGGAAAAAGGATCCGATCTGGCGCTTTCCGGCACCAGCGATCAGCCTGCGGGTACGGCGATCACCGTTACGCTGAACGGACAAAACTACAGCGCCACCACTGACGCCTCCGGCAACTGGAGCGTTACCGTGCCCGCCTCGGCGGTCAGTGCGCTGGGCGAAGCCACCTACAGCGTCACGGCGAGCGTCACCAATGCTCAGGGTAACAGCAGCACCGCCAGCCATAACGTGCAGGTCAATACCGCGCTACCGGGCGTCACCATTAATCCGGTAACGACGGACGATATTATTAACGCCGCAGAAGCAGGCAGCGCGCAAACTATCAGCGGCCAGGTAACCGGTGCGGCGGCGGGCAGCACCGTCACCGTTGAACTGGGCGGTAAAACTTACACCGCCACCGTCCAGGCTGATTTAAGTTGGAATGTGAGCGTACCTGCCGCCGACTGGCAGGCGCTGGGTAACGGTGAGTTAACGGTTAATGCCTCGGTGACCAACGCCGTTGGCAACACCGGTAGCGGCACGCGCGATATCACCATCGATGCCAGTCTGCCAGGTCTGCGGGTGGATACCGTTGCGGGCGATGATGTGGTCAATATCATCGAACACGCTCAGGCACAGGTGATCACCGGCAGCAGCTCCGGCTTTGCCGCAGGTACGGCGTTGACCGTAGTGATAAATAATCAAACTTACGCCGCCACGGTGCTGGCGAACGGTAGCTGGAGCGTTGGCGTTCCTGCGACGGATGTCAGTAACTGGCCTGCGGGAACGCTGAATATTACCGTTAGCGGCGCGAACAGTGCCGGAACGCAAACCAGCATTACCCATCCGCTGACCGTTGATCTCACCACCGTCGCCGTCAGCATAAACAGCATCACCAGCGATGATGTGATTAACGCCGCCGAAAAAGGCGCGGCGCTAACGCTCTCCGGCAGCACGTCCGGCGTCGAAGCGGGGCAAACCGTTACCATTACTTTTGGCGGTAAAACCTACACCACCACGGTGGCGGCAAACGGTAGCTGGAGCACCACCGTTCCGGCGGCGGATATGGCGGCCCTGCGTGACGGCGATGCCAGCGCCCAGGTGCGGGTGACTAACGTCAACGGCAACAGCGCCACGGCAACGCATGAATACAGCGTCGATAGCGCCGCGCCAACGGTCACCATCAACACCATTGCCAGCGATAACATCATCAATGCCAGCGAAGCGGCGGCGGGCGTAACGGTGTCCGGCACCAGCACGGCGCAAACCGGGCAGACGCTCACCGTCACGCTTAATGGCACTAACTACCAGACCACGGTGAAGGCAGACGGCAGCTGGAGCTTAACGCTGCCCGCCAGCGACTTAACCGCGCTTGCCAATAACGGCTACACCCTGACCGCCACGGTCAGCGATCAGGCGGGTAACCCTGGCAGCGCCAGCAAAGGTGTGACCGTCGATACCACCGCGCCCGTCATCAGTTTCAACACCGTGGCGGGCGATGATGTGATTAACAACGTCGAACACACTCAGGCGCAGATTATCAGTGGCACCGCCACGGGCGCGGTGGCGGGCGACCGCCTGGTGGTGACCATCGCCGGGCAGCAGTATGTCACCAGCACCGATGCCAGCGGCAACTGGAGCGTTGGCGTGCCTGCCAGCGTGATTTCCGGCCTTGCGGACGGCACGGTGACCATCAGCGCCACCATTACCGATAGCGCAGGCAACAGCAGCACGCAGACGCACAACGTGCAGGTAAACACGGCGGCAGTGTCGCTCTCGGTCAGCACCATCAGCGGCGATAATATTATTAACGCCGCCGAAGCGGGCAGTGCGCTGACCCTGATCGGCACAGGAACGAACTTTGCCGCAGGTACAGTAGTGACCGTATTGCTTAACGGCAAAGGCTACAGCGCTACCATTCAGAACAACGGGAGCTGGAGTGTGAACGTGCCTGCGGCGGACGTTGCAGCACTGGCGGATGGCACCAGCTACACGGTTAGCGCCTCCGCGCAGGACAGCGCCGGAAACAGCGCCACGGCCTCGCGCAGCGTGGCGGTGGATCTCACCGCGCCGGTTATCAGCATCAACACCGTTTCGACGGACGACCGACTCAACGCCGCCGAACAACAGCAGCCGTTAACCCTTAACGGCTCGACCAGCGCGGAAGTAGGGCAGACGGTCACCGTCACCTTTGGCGACAAAACCTATACCGCCACGGTTGCCGCCAATGGCACCTGGGCGCTTAACGTGCCTGCGGCGGATCTTGCCGCGCTCGGGCAGGGCGCGCAGACTATTACCGCCAGCGTGAACGATCGCGCGGGCAATCCCGGTCAAACCACGCACGCCCTAACCGTCGATACCGTTGCGCCCACGGTGACCATCGCCACGGTGGCGGGTGACGATATTATCAACAACGCCGAGCAGCTTGCCGGGCAGACCATCAGTGGCACCACCACCGCTGAAGTGGGCCAGACGGTGACCGTCACCTTTAACGGTCAGAGCTGGACTGCAACGGTCGGCAGCGGCGGAAGCTGGTCGGTGTTTATTCCGGCGCAGCAGTTTGCCGGATTAAGCGACGGCAGCTACACCATTAGCGCGACGGTTAGCGATCAGGCCGGAAACCCCGGCAGCGCCAGCCGTGGCGTGACGCTGAACGGCGACGTCCCCTCCGTCACCATCAACACCTTTGCGGGCGATGATGTGGTGAATGCAGCGGAGCACGGCTCGTCGCTGGTGATCAGCGGCACCACCACCGCACCCATCGGGCAGACGCTGACCCTGACTTTAAACGGCAAAACCTACACCACTACGGTGCAAACGGGCGGTAGCTGGAGCTACACCCTCGGCAGCGCCGATGTCACCGCGCTGGCGGACGGCAATGCCTATGTGATTAACGCCTCGGTGAGCAACGCCATTGGCAATACCGGTAGCAGCAATCACACCATTACTGTCGATCTCAGCGCCCCGGCGATGGGCATTAATATCGATTCCCTGCAAGCCGACACTGGGCTTAGCGCCAGCGACTTTATCACCAGCGTCAGTCCGGTGGTGGTCAACGGCTCGCTCACCGCCGCGCTTGCCAGTAACGAGACGGCGCAAATCAGTATCGACGGCGGCGTAACCTGGACCACGCTCACCGTTACCGGCACGACCTGGCGCTATAACGACAGCCGCACGCTGACCGATGGCAACTATCTCTATCAGGTGCGGGTGATTGACGCAGCGGGCAACGTCGGTGCCACCGACAGCCAGAATGTGGTGATCGACACCACCGCGCCAGACCCAGCGGTGAAAACCATCGCCATTAGCGCGATCACCACCGATACGGGCTTGATCACTAACGATTTTGTCACCAGCGACACGACGCTTGCGGTGAGCGGCACGCTGGGCGCGGCGCTTTCTGCTGGTGAGTTCGCGCAAATCAGTATCGACGGCGGCACCACCTGGCAGAACCTGTCAGTAAGCGGCTTAACCTGGACCTGGCTTGACGGGCGGACGCTGACCGATGGCAACTACAACTATCAGGTGCGGGTTATCGACACCGCCGGAAATATCGGCGCGACCGCCAGCCAGATAGTCACTGTGGACACCACCGCGCCGCTGGCGAGCAAAACCATCGCCATTGCTGGCATCAGCGATGACACCGGGTTAAGTAGCAGCGATTTTGTTACTCGCGACACCACGCTGACCGTGCGCGGCACGCTCGGCGCGGCGCTTGCCGCCGATGAACGGGCGCAAATCAGCCTCGACGGCGGTGTCACCTGGACCACGTTAACCGTTATCGGCACCAGCTGGAGCTATGCCGATGGTCGCACACTGACCGACGGCACCTGGAACTACACGGTGCGGGTGGTGGATCTGGCGGGGAACGTTGGGCAGACCGCAACGCAAAATGTGGTGGTCGACACCACCAGCCCGGAAGCGGCGAAAAGTATCACCATTACCGGTATCAGCGATGACACCGGAGCCAGCAGCAGCGATTTTATTACCAGCGACACCTCGCTTACCGTGCGCGGCGTATTGGGGGCGGCGCTCGGCGCTAACGAGTTCGCGCAAATCAGTACCGACAACGGCGCAACCTGGGTGAACGTGACCGTCGCCGCAGACGGCCTTAACTGGAGTTACGTTGACGGACGCACGCTCACCAACGGCACCACCACCTGGCAGGTGCGGGTGGTCGATCTGGCGGGCAACGTTGGCGCAACCGGCAGCCAGTCGGCGCAGATTGACACCGTGAACCCGGCGCAGGTGCTCACCATCGCCAGCATCAGCACCGACACGGGGAGTTCGGCAACTGACTTTATCACCAGCGATACCTCGCTCACGCTGACCGGTTCGCTGGGGGCGGGGCTTGCCAGCGGCGAAGTGGCGCAGATTAGCCTCGACGGCGGCGCGACCTGGATCACGCTCACCACCAACGGCACGCAGTGGACCTACACCGACGGCCGCACGCTGACCGACGGCAGCTACGTTTATCAGGTGCGGGTGCTGGATCTGGCGGGAAATACCGGTCCGGTGGTGTCGAAAACGGTGGTGGTCGATACGATTAACCCCACCGCGACGCCGACCATTGTGTCGTACACTGATGACGTCGGGCAGCGGCAGGGGACATTAAGCAGTTCGCAGGCCACCGACGACACTACGCCGTTGCTGAACGGCGTGCTCTCCGGCCCGCTTGCCAGCGGTGAAGTGGTTTACCTCTACCGTAACGGCCTGCTGTTAGGCGCGGTAACGATGGTAGGCGCACTGAACTGGACCTACAGCGACAGCGGGCTGGTGAGCGGTGCCTACACCTACAGCGCGCGAGTGGTGGATCTGGCGGGGAATATCACCTCCTCCAGTGATTTTGTCCTGACGGTCGATACCTCTATTCCGACCACGCTGGCGCAAATTACCAGCCAGACCACGCGCGATACCACGCCGATTATCAGCGGGGTGATCACGGCGGCACTCGCCAGCGGGCAGTATGTTGAAGTGGTGATCAATGGCAAAACCTACACCTCTGAACCGGGCGGTGCGGTGGTAGTCGATCCGGCGCACAACACCTGGTATGTGCAACTGCCGGATACCGATGCGCTGACAGTTTCCGCGACCGCCTATACCGTTACTGCGCAGGTAAAAAGCTCGGCGGGCAACGGCAATAACGCCAATATTAGCAACGGCACGGTGACGGTTAACGCGGCGATTGATTACACACCGACCTGGACCACCACCAGCAAAACCACCGCCTGGGGGCTGACCTACGGCCTCGACTCGCACGGGATGTGGACGGTGCTGGCAAACCAGCAGGTAATGCAATCGACTGACCCACTCACCTGGTCGAAGACCGCGCTGACGCTGTATCAGAGCGGCAACAACTACGCCACCAGCTCCATCGCCGATTACGACCGTAACGGTACGGGCGATCTGTTTATTACCCGTGATGACTACGGTACGGGGTATATCAACGGCTTTACCAATAACGGCGACGGCACCTTTTCCAGCGCTATTCAGGTCACCGTCGGCACGCTGACGTGGTACGGCTCGATTGTGGCATTTGATAAAGAGGGCGACGGCTATCTCGACTTTTGGATTGGCGACGCGGGCGGGCCGGACTCCAACACCTTCCTGTGGAACAACGCAGGTACGCTGGTAGGCAACTCCACCACGTCGAACAGCGGCGGTAGCGCTACGGTGGGCGGGGCGGTGACGGGGTATCTTTCGCTTAACGAAGGTTCCGGCGTCGATCTGAATAATGACGGCAGGATCGACCTGGTTCAGCACACCTACAACCTGAACAACTATTACACGCTATCTTCGCTCATCAACCAGGGGAATGGCACGTTTGTCTGGGGGCAGAACACCACCAATACCTTCCTGAGCGGGGCGGGCAGTGGCGCTATGAGCAGCAGCGTTTCCATGACCTGGGCAGATTTCGATGGTGACGGCGATATGGATCTCTTCCTGCCTGCCAGCCAGGGAAGAGCTAACTACGGCTCCCTGTTATTCAACACCAACGGCGTGCTGGGCAGTCCGGTGGCGGTGGGGGCAACGGCAACCACCTATGCCAGCCAGTTTAGCGTGGCGGTGGACTGGAACCATGACGGTCTGATGGATATCGCCCGTATCGCCCAGACCGGACAATCGTATCTTTATACCAACGTCAGCAACGCCAGCAACTGGACACAATCGGCCCTCGGAAGCAGTCAGAGCGGCACTACCAGCGGCGTGGCGGCAATGGACTACGACTGGGACGGCGCGGTGGATGTGCTGGTGACTAAACAGTCGGGCAGCGTCTATCTTATTCGCAACACCAACACGGTGAGCTACGGCACCTCGCTGCACCTGCGCATCACCGATCCTAACGGCATTAACGTCTATTACGGCAATACCGTAAAACTGTACAACTCGGCGGGAGTGCTGGTCGCCACGCAAATCATCAACCCGCAGTCGGGTATGGGCGTCAACGACACCTCGGCGCTGGTCAATTTCTACGGGCTGAACGCCGGAGAAACTTACAACGCCGTGCTGATCAAATCCACCGGCACCACCGCCAGCAATATCGACCAGACGGTCAACACCAGCTGGGGCGGCTTACAGGCCACCGATGCCACCCACGCTTACGACCTCAGCGCTGAAGCGGGCACCGCGAGCAACAACGGCAAGTTCGTCGGCACGGGCTATAACGACACCTTCTTTGCCACTGCAGGCACCGACACTTACGACGGTTCCGGCGGCTGGGTGTACAGCTCCGGCACCGGAACGTGGCTTGCGAACGGCGGCATGGACGTGGTTGATTTCCGCCTCTCGACGGTGGGTGTGACCGCAAATTTAAGCGTCACCACCGCGCAGGCTACCGGTTTTAACACCTCGACATTTACCAATATCGAAGGGATATCCGGCTCGAATTTTAACGACACTCTGACTGGCAGCAGCGGCGATAACCAACTGGAAGGGCGCGGCGGCAACGACACCCTTAACATCGGCAACGGCGGTCACGACACCTTGCTCTATAAACTGCTCAACGCCAGCGACGCCACCGGCGGCAACGGCTCAGACGTGGTGAATGGCTTTACGGTAGGGACATGGGAAGGCACCGCCGATACCGATCGCATTGATATTCGCGAGCTGTTGCAGGGCAGTGGCTACACCGGCAACGGCAAAGCCAGCTACGTCAACGGCGTAGCAACGCTGGATGCGCAGGCCGGAAATATCGGTGATTTTGTCAAAGTCACCCAGAGCGGCAGCGACACCATCGTGCAGATCGACCGCGACGGCACGGGCGGCACTTTTGCGACAACTAACGTGGTCACGCTGACGGGCGTGCATACCGACCTTGCCACTTTGCTGGCGAATCATCAGTTGATGGTGGTGTAGAGAATGAAAAAAAATGCCCAGTCCGTGGAAGCCTGGCTGGAGGCGATGATCGCCGTGGCGCGTTATTACCGCCTCGATTTTTCTCAGGAGAACGTGCGCGCAACCGTCAACTGGGAGCGCGACAGCAAGCGGGAAGAGTTGCTCACCGATATGGCGCGGCAGTTGGGAATGGGGTTACGGCTGGTGGAGTTTTCCGCCGATTCGCTTAACCCGTGGAGCCGTAGCGTAGAGCTTTTGCTTTTTATGGAACGTCTTTTCCGACAAGTCATGATGATGAGGCTTCAGTAGAAGCGGACAGTCATGACATTGTGCAGTGTATTTCTCGCATTCTCCGGAATAATGGCAGATACCGGTGAAAGGCCACATGTCGTGCATGGTCCATACTACAGGTTTCCCGGAAGCAAGAATGCGCTGGATATCTTTCAAGGAAAGCATGCCTTGGTTAATCCAGTGCAGGTGAATCACATCTGCCTGACGGAACTCCGGTAAGGAGGTAATATCTGTACCCGTGTTGGCAATATCCACCGCAAAAAGGTTATGCCGTTTGAAGCCGTTGGCTGCCCAGATGACAATTCGTTCCCATGTGAACTGCCAGATTCTGCGCCATGATTTCTTGAGGGCAACCACTGTCACCTGATCGGTTTGCTTGTTACGGACCAGCATCTTGGCTTTTATTCCGTTGTTCTTTAAAGCTTCCATCAGTCGGTTGGCTGCGATGGCAGCTCCTCCGATGCGTTCTGCGGTATTGATGATCAGTACTCTCATTAGTCTGTCGGCTTAATTTTATTGCAAAGGTACATTATTCTTTTTTGAAAGCATGCTACCGGTTAAATCTTTTTAGCAGGACTTCCGAAAGTTCACGGCTGTAATTTTCCAGGTTGTAGGTCGTTTCTGCAAGTTTTCTACCGTTTTCTCCCATTTTGAGGGCTTGTTCCGGATGGTCATGCAGATATTGTAAAGCCTTTTCCCATCCTGCCACATCACCGTAATCTACTAACATACCGGCTTGTTCCAGTTCCAGATTCATTTCAAATTTGGTGTTTCGGGTTGAAATGATTGGAAGCCCGAGTGCCAGTGCCTCTACCAGCGTAGTTAGTCCGACAGTGTAAGGATAGTTAAGGCAGGAAATGACGACAACTTTTGAGCGAGCTACCTCCAGTGCTAACTGATACGGTATGATACCTTCTACTATGTGGATATGGATATTGTTTTTCCCTTGAAACCGGTTGGTGATTTCCTCATATTTCTGGTCACCGTTAGCTGGGGAAGTATAGAGGTCGAATTCCAGTCCGGTATGGCTGAAAGCCTGGAGTAAGGTTGCCAGATCTCGATTTTCCTTTCCTGTAGAGATGAACTCTTTGTCTTTCGCCTCATTCCGCATGCGGTCGTAGAAGTCCAGATCGGCCCCCCAATGGATAAGGTACATGTCTTTTTCTTTTACCTTTCCAGTTTTCAGGGAATCGTCTATTAATGCCTTGCTGAAAAAGAACATACAGTCTATACCCTTATAGAAAAGGCGGGAAAGAAGATTTTTCAGCCAACCTTTGCTTTGGGGGACGGCTTGGTGATGCCAGACGGCTATTGGTTTACGGAACAGGCCGAGAGCTCGTAAGAATATGAGAAGTTCCAGTCCCCGGTAAGAGGTGCCATAAACTACATCATAATTTTCTTTACACCTCAGAATGGCGTGTAGGTTATACCACATCAGTTTCCAGCGTGAGGTGAAATGTTTGTATGGGTGAAGCACTGGGTCAATCCCGTTTTTAGGGAAGTGGGTAAGTCCGTATAGGATATGTCCAGGATGTGTATGCTCCTTCCATTCTTTTAGGGCAGAAGCAATAGGTCGGGTGTGGTAATAGTATATTTTCATGCGCCGAAGTCTCCTTTCAATGTACGTTTGATGCGTCGTATGGCCTTTGCCATGAATGAATTGGTGCGGGCATAGTAGCGGACATAGGCATTACGTGCCTGTATATTTTCTTCTATAGGGGAAATCTTTTTTACAGGAAGTCGCTCCATGTACAATTCGGATGCGTACAATCCTCCTCCGCCGCAGTTGGTACCGCTTCCATCGAATCCTTCGTTTTGCACCAGCGATTTCCCGACGTTAAGCGAGAGTATGCCTTTTAGAAAAAGTGAAGCATTCCAGCGAATGGCCCATGAATTATTTTTACCTTCAATTTGCCGGCGCAGCATACGGGTGTAACCATATTTGCCGTTAAAGTCGAAGGTATAGGTAAGCTTTCTGCTTTCCAGTTCTGTCAGCAGTGCCTTTCCGTCGGCATTGAAATGTTTCCAGGCGCGGTCCCAGGTACCCCAACCCCAGCTTCCGGTCCATTTAATGAGAAAAGTATCGGGCAGGGAGGGGTCATGAGTAAAATCACAGGCCTGGATATGACCTACCCGCTCTTCATCACGATAAGTTTCCAAGGCATCATTCATGAACTGCAGGAAATGAGGGGCCACGACGAGGTCGTCTTCCAGTACGATGACACGACCGTAACGGTTTATCTGGGTTGTCACTCCATCGATGATACTACGGGCGAGTCCCCAGTTTTCCGCACGTTCGGTAATGGTTATTTTCTTGAATCCTTGTATTGACCGGATAAAAGCGCGTACTTCTTTTACGGCAGCCTGTGATGTTTCATCTTTTGCCGCATCCGAATAGATAAACAATTCGCTTTCGGCTGCCAGTTCATTTTTCAGTAGTGCCTGGATATTCCGGCGGACATGTTCCGGACGGTTATATACAAATAGCAGGATAGGTGCGTAGGTGTTCGTCATTTTATTTGAGGGATTTTACTAATTTAATGATTCGGTTTCCGAAGTGCTCCCAGTTGTTTTCATTCAGAAAGCTCCGATAGTCTTCAAGGGATATGGGAGTCGTTTTATAGCAGGCGACCGTTTTTTCTATATCCTCGTAGTCATGAAACGTGTAGACGTTCAGGCGCTTTTCACGTGCATAATCCTTAAATGAACCTACTTCTGGTCCGATAATCTTGCTTCCGAAAGAGAGTGAATCCATCAGAATTCCTGAACTCAGCACCGAATCAGGACAATAAGGGGCAAGCACAAACGCCGATTTCCGGATATAGTGTGCCAGTTCCTCGAATGAAGGGCTTTCACAGATAAAAGTGACGTTCGGGGGCGCTATCTGGCGTATCTCATTGGCTAATGAATTCGGTGAACATTTTCCAATAATACATACTTTGAGGTCTTGCGGATTGTTCTTCAGATAGGAAAGATATTCTAGTACTCCTTTATAGGGTGAGATGTTTCCCCAGATAAGTATGTCGTATTTCGGCATTTCTGCAGGTAGTGATTCCGGCAGACGGTTTTTGGTAGGATGATGAAGGAAATGTATCTTTCCGGCGGCATAGGGATAATGAGCCTCAATCATTTTCACACCTTCGGTGGCATGCGTCAGGATAAGGTCCGATTTTTGTGCGATGAAGCGGGTGAGGAATTTTTTCAATCGTGCATGGCCTCCAGCATGAGGCTTTTTGTTGTGTAATACCCATACTATTTTCCGTCCGCATAGTTTCAGCAGTATGACGAAGCAGACTGCCACAACAGACTGCAATGGTCCGTATTTGAAATCGGGAATACTTTCGAACCAGTTAAATATAAATACATCTCCCCACCGTTTGGGAGGCAGCAGGCTGAACAATGGGTTCTTGTGTGGCGGATTGACCA
>ENA-UPWR01000014-UPWR01000014.1-human-gut-metagenome-genome-assembly--contig:-NODE-14-length-22800-cov-26.796022_pt1 | contig 22800 bp, 22 predicted proteins | sample MGYA00250053_ERZ773382 | MGnify/ENA primary metagenome ERZ773382 (study PRJEB29103, sample SAMN06112029) | human gut metagenome | biome: human gut; feature: ankylosing spondylitis patient; material...
TTTTTTTTTTTTTTTTTAATGATACGGCGACCACCGAGATCTACACTCTTTCCCTACACGACGCTCTTCCGATCTAGATCGAGGAGCTGATCATCACCGGGCAGGCGGACTGCGGATTTCTGCGGATGCCGTCCCTGAAGGGACTGCAGGTGTACCCCCTGCACCTGGACCAGTTGAAGGTCATCGTGCCCTGCGGGCATCCCCTGGCCAACAGCGACCCCTTCCCGGTGGAGGCCCTGGCCACGGAGCCGGTGATCCAGCTGGAGGAGGGGGACGATTACGAGATCCGGGCCGCCTTCGACGAAATGGGCATACGGCCCCATGTGCGATATATCGCACGGGAGGACCGGACCATTCTGTCCATGGTGTCCAACGGCCTGGGCATCAGCCTGCTGCCGGAGCTGATGGTGCGCCACAGTCCCTATCCGCTGGTGGTCTGCCAGCCGCCCAAGGCCTTTTACCGGCGCATCGCCATCGGCGTCAAGGACGAGAAGGCCCTGTCCAACTCCACCCAGCGGTTTGTGGACCATGTCCGGGCCTGGGTCCAGGTGAACGGGTTCAAATAAGATGATTTTCCTGCTTTACAAATCCAGCCGTCTGGGCTATGATGGGGAGTAGTATATAGGATAAAGGAGAGGCTTCCATGATCTATTTCAACAGCGACTATCTGGAGGGCGCTCATCCCAGCGTGATGGCGCGGCTCAACGAGACCAATATGGTGCAGACCGTGGGCTACGGCGAGGACGAATACTGCGCGGCGGCCCGGGAGAAGATCCGAGCCGTCTGCCAGGCGCCGGAGGCTGACGTGCACTTCCTGGTGGGCGGCACCCAGACCAACACCACCGTGATCGCCTCCATTCTGCGGCCCTGGCAGGGCGTGCTGTCCGCCGACAGCGGACACATCAACTGCCACGAGGCGGGGGCCATCGAGTCCACCGGCCACAAGGTCATCACCCTGCCTGCGGCAGAGGGGAAGATCACCGCCCAGCAGGTGCAGGATTATGTGGAGTGGCACCGGAACGACGAGTCCACCGAGCACATTGTCCAGCCCGGCATGGTGTATATCTCCCACCCCACCGAGGGCGGCACCCTGTATTCCAAGGCGGAGCTGACGGCTCTGTACGACACCTGCCGGAAATACGGCCTGCCGCTGTTCATCGACGGGGCCCGGCTGGGCTACGGGGTCATGGCCGACGGCTCTGAGCTGACCATACCGGAGATCGCCCGCCTGTGCGACGTGTTTTATATCGGCGGCACCAAGGTTGGCGCGCTGTTCGGCGAGGCCGTGGTGATCATGAACCCGGCGCTGAAGAAGGATTTCCGCTTCATCATGAAGCAGCGGGGCGGCCGCATGGCCAAGGGCCGTCTGCTGGGCATCCAGTTTGACGCCCTGTTCACCGACGATCTGTACTTTAAGATTTCCCGCCACGCCGACGAGATGGCCTATCAGATTCGCGACATCTTCGTGTCCGCCGGTTATCCGCTGCTGTTTGACTCTCCCACCAACCAGCAGTATCCTATCATGCCGGACGAGGAACTGGCGGAGCTGGGGAAGAGCTTCGGCTATGAATACTGGGAGCGGGTGGATAAGACCCATTCCGGCGTGCGCTTCTGCGCCAGCTGGGCCACCACCCAGGAGCACGTGGACGCCCTGCGGGCCGCCGTACAGGCCCTGCGAAAATAACAAAAACCGGAACAAATTGGAACAATTTGAGGAGGAACAACACATGGAAACATACGGACTGGAAAAGCTGGGCATCATCAACGCCGGGGCGGTGTACCGCAATCTGACGCCGGCGCAGCTGGTGGAGCACGCCCTGCGCCGGGGGGAGGGCACCCTGTCCAACACCGGAGCCCTGGTGGTCAAGACCGGGAAGTACACCGGCCGCAGCGCCAACGACAAGTTCATTGTGGACACCCCTGCCGTCCATGACGACATCGCCTGGGGCAAGGTGAACCGGCCCATGGACAAGGCCCGGTTCGACGCCATCTATGCCAAGGTCACGGCGTATCTGCAGAATAAGGACGTGTTCATTTTCGACGGCTTCGCCGGAGCGGACCCCAAGTATACCAAGGCCTTCCGCATCGTCAACGAGCTGGCCAGCCAGAATCTGTTCATCCACCAGCTGCTGCGCCGCCCCACGGCGGACCAGCTGGAGAGCTTCCATGAGGATTACACCATCATCGCCGCTCCCGGCTTCAAGTGCATTCCCGAGGTGGACGGCACCCGCTCCGAGGCCGCCATCCTGGTGGACTACGAGGCCCATCTGGTGGTGATCTGCGGCACCCAGTACGCCGGCGAGATCAAGAAGTCCGTGTTCTCCGTGATGAACTATGTCCTGCCCAAGCAGGGGGTGTTCCCCATGCACTGCTCTGCCAACATCGGCAAGGACGGCGACTCCGCCGTGTTCTTCGGCCTGTCCGGCACCGGCAAGACCACCCTGTCCGCCGATCCCGCCCGCAAGCTCATCGGCGACGATGAGCACGGCTGGGCCGACGACTCCGTGTTCAATTTCGAGGGCGGGTGCTACGCCAAGTGCATCAACCTCTCTCCCGAGGGCGAGCCGGAGATCTACAACGCCATCCGCTTCGGCGCGCTGGTGGAGAACGTGGTCATGGACCCCGACACTCGGGAGTTTGACTTCGACGACGACTCCCTGGCGGTGAACAGCCGGGTGGGCTATCCTGTGGAGTACATCCCCAATGCAGAGCTCTCCGGCATGAGCCCCAGCGTGCCCAAGACGGTGATCTTCCTGACGGCGGACGCCTACGGCGTGCTGCCTCCCATCAGCAAGCTGGATAAGAACCAGGCCATGTACTACTTCGTCTCCGGCTTCACCAGCAAGGTGGCCGGCACCGAGATCGGCGTCACCGAGCCGGTGCCTACCTTCTCCACCTGCTTCGGCGAGCCCTTCCTGCCCCTGGATCCCTCCGTGTATGCCGCCATGCTGGCGGACAAGGTGGAAAAGTCCGGCGCAAAGGTCTATCTGGTGAACACCGGCTGGAACGGCACCGGCAAGCGCATGAAGCTCCGCTACACCCGGGCCATGGTCACCGCGGCCCTGACCGGCGAGATCGAGAAGGCGGAGTTCGTCACCGACCCCACCTTCGGCGTCCAGGTGCCCACCTCCATTGAGGGCGTGCCCAGCGAGCTGCTGATCCCCGCCAACACCTGGGAGGATCACGCGGCCTATGAGGCCAGCTGCAGGAAGCTGGCGGCCAGCTTTGTGGAGAATTTCAAGAAGTATACCCGCATGAGCGCGGAAGTGGTGGCCGCAGGCCCCAAGGCGTAACGAAACAGCAGCAGGGCTGGGTTTCATGCCCAGCCCTGTTTTTTTACAAAAGGAGAATCTATGTTAGAGCTGCGTATTCTGGTGGACGACATCGACTATGACTCCATTGCGGAGTATCTGATCCCTGCGGTGGCGGAGAAGCTGCGCCGGGAGGAAAAGGGCGGCATCCTGGGAAACGTCCTGGCCGGGAACCCGGACGTGGCGGCCTCCGTGGCCCGGACGGTACTGGGGACCATGAGCCAGGAGCAGAAGGACCAGCTGCTGGTGCAGCTGGTGACCAAAAACCGCGAAAAGCTGCTGGATAAGGGAAATCAGGCCGCCCGCAGCCGGGGCATCGGCGTGCAGCTGTGCGACGTGGCGGTGCGGAAGCTCTGAGAAAACGGCCCATATATCGGCAGAGCAGCCGCCCCGGCGGGCGGCTGTTCTTTTTTGCTTGTAATCGAAGGGAATTTCTGATATAATGCACCTGAATGCTAATTTGGGGAGGAAGTCCTGTGGGATATCTGGAAAATTTGTGGAATGCGCTGGACTTTGGCTCCCTGCGGGATATGGTTCTGCGGCTGGTGTCGGTTTTTCTGTGCCTGACGGTGCATGAGACCTGCCATGGGCTGGCGGCCCTGGCCCTGGGGGACCCCACGGCCAAGCGGGCCCGGCGGCTGAGCCTGAACCCTCTGCGGCACATCGACTGGTTCGGCCTTCTGATGATGGTAACGGTGGGCTTCGGCTGGGCCAAGCCCGTGCCGGTGGACCCCCGGTATTTCCGCCGCCCCAAGCAGGGCATGGCCCTGACGGCTCTGGCGGGGCCGGTGTCCAACTTTTTGCTGGCGCTGGTGCTGCTGTTTGCCGGGCGGCTGGTGTACGACTATGCCCCGTATTCCGCCGCCAACCAGCGGCTGCTGACCTTTCTGCTGACCACGGCGATCCTGTCTCTGGGCCTGGGGCTGTTCAACCTGATCCCCATTCCGCCGCTGGACGGCAGCAAGGTGCTGTTCTCCCTGCTGCCCGACCGGGCCTACAACACCATGCTGCGCTACGAGCGATATGGCATGCTCCTGCTGTGGGCGGTGGTGCTGCTGGGCGTGGGGGACAGATGGATGAGCGCCGCCATCCAGTGGACCTATGAGCTATTCTGCCGCGTAGTCGGCTTTTAAGAGGGTACAGGCAATTGGAAAGTCCCATTTATAAGCTGGAAAAGGTGGTTCAGGGAAAAGAGGAGCTTCAGGATTTCGAGGGGCCTCTGGACCTGATCCTGTTTCTGCTGAGCAAGAATAAAATCGAGATACAGGACATCCCCATTGCCCTGATCCTGGACCAGTATCTGGCCTATCTGGACCGGCGCAAGGAGATGGACCTGGAGGTGGCCAGCGAGTTTGTGACCATGGCCGCCCACCTGATGTATATCAAGACCCGGATGCTCCTGTCCCTGGAGGACGAGGAGGCAAAAAACGAGATGGACGCCCTGATCCAGTCCCTGGCGGAGCGCCAGCGGGGCGAGGCCTACGCCCGGGTGCGCCGCCTGGCGGAGCTGCTGGGCCCCATGGGCGAGTTTGGCCGCAGCATCCTGACCCGGGATCCCGAGCCTATGGAGCGGGGCAAGGTATATGAATACGACCAGCAGCCCGCCGACCTGGTCATCGCCATGCAGGAAGTCACCGACCGCCGGGGCCAGGCGGAAACGCCGCCTCTGCGGGCCTTTGACGAGATCGTCCGGCGGGAGCCCTATTCAGTGGAGCAGAAGGCCAAGGAGATCGTCCGGCGGCTGAAGGAGGGCGGCATCACCCGGTTTCTGCTGCTGTTCCGGGGCAGCCGCAGCCGCAGCGAGCTGGTGGCCACGTTTATGGCGGTGCTGGAGCTGTGCCGCAGCCGGATCATCCGGCTGGCCGGACCCGCCGCCGACTGCACCGTTACCTGCCGGGAGGACCCGGAAAACACCGAGGAATAAAACATGGAAGCAATGGAAATGAAAGAAATAGAGGCCGCGGTAGAGGGCATTCTGTTTGCCTCCGGGGAGCCGGTGGCGGCGGACCGCATCGCCGTGGCCCTGGACCTGGACCGTGACACCGTGGACCAGGTGCTGCGCCGCTTGGCGGACTACTACAGCTACGAGCGCCGGGGCATGCGCCTGGTGCGGATGGAGGACACCTGGCAGCTGTGCTCCGCACCGGAGTATGCCGACCTGATCCGCCGGGCCTTTGAGATTCGCAAGCCCGCCAAGCTCTCCCAACCGGCGCTGGAGGTGCTGACCGTCATCGCATACTATCAGCCCACCACCCGGGCCTATGTGGACCAGATCCGGGGGGTGGACAGCTCCTATACCGTGGGCCTGCTGCTGGACCGGCATCTCATCGAGGAATGCGGCCGACTGCAGGTACCGGGACGGCCCCGGTTGTACCGCACCACCAAAGCATTTCTGCGGGCATTTCATCTGAAGTCCCTGGACGACCTGCCGGAGATTCCGGGCCTGGAGGCCGACGGACAGCTGCGGCTTGACCAGGACGGCGCCGTTCAGGATCCGGAACAATAAGCAATAGAAGGGGGACCCCGCATGGTCGCACTGTGGATACTGGGCATACTGCTGGCACTGATCGTGGCGGCGCTGTTTCTGCGGGTAGGGGTGCGCATTGCCTTCGGGCAGGAGCTGCGCGTTACCGCCGCAGCGGGGCCTGTGCGGATACAGATCGTGCCGAGTCCCCCGAAAAAGCCAAAAAAACAGAAAAAGCACAAGGAGAAAAAGAATCCGCCTGAAAAGCAGAAGGCAGCGCTCCGGGAGAAGCGGAAGCTGGGCCTGACGCCCGGCGATATCCGGTCGGCGCTGCCGTACCTGTGGCAGTCTCTGAAAGGGGCCCTGCGAAAGACCCGGCAGCGGCTGCGCATTGATCCCATGCAGGTGTCGGTGATCCTGGGCGGGGAGGAGGACCCGGCGGCGTCTGCCGAGACCTACGGCTGGATCAGCGCGGCGGTGTGGACGTTCATGCCCCGGCTGGAGGAGCTTATGCGGATCCCCGACCCCTATATCCACCTGGACGTGGACTATTCCGCCGCCGAAACCAAAGCGGAAGGGGAGGTGGGCCTGTCTTTCCAGATCCGGGACCTGTTTGCTATCGGCTTTGCCTTCGGCATCCCGGCGCTGAAGTGGCTGCTCCGGTGGAAGAAGGAGAAAAAGCTCCGGGAGGAGGCCCAGAAGGCCGAAAATCCCGAAAAGCCCCAGGAAACCGTAACCAGCGATGAAAAAAGCGCCTGATACAAATACGAAAGGATGACACCCATGGAAAACAACGAGAGAAAGAACAATTCCCTGACGGAGCTGATGGAAGCCTCCATGAGCAAGATCCGGGATATGGTGGACTCCAACACCATCATCGGCGAGCCTATCCAGACCCCCGACGGCGTGACCCTGATTCCCGTGTCCCGGCTGAGCTTCGGCTTCGGCTGCGGCGGCGGCGATTACGGCAAGCAGGCCCCCAAGTTCGGCGGCGCCAGCACCGCCGGTGTCAAGGTGGAGCCGGTGGCTTTCCTGGTGGTGAAGGACGGCGTCACCCGGGTGATGCCCGTGGCCCTGCCCGCCGTGGGCACCGTGGACCGGGTCATCGACCTGGTGCCCCAGGTCATGGACCGGGTGGAGAATTTCATCGACAAGAAGAAGGCGGAAAAAGAAACGTACTGAGTGAATAGAATGAGGTCATCGCTGTGGATATGGGGTGATCTCTGTGAGAAAACGGATGTGGCTTCTGGTGGGGCTGGCGCTGTGGTGGTGCCTGACGCCGGTGCGGGCGTGGGGTGTGTCCACCAGCGCCTCTGCCGCCGTGCTGATGGACGCGGACACCGGGCAGGTGCTGTATGACCACAACGGCAGCCGGCGGATGCTCATCGCCAGCACCACCAAGATCATGACGGCCCTGGTGGCGCTGGAACGCGCCTCGCCTACGGACGTCATCACTGTAAAGCAGAAACACCTGACAGAGGGCTCCTCCATGTACCTCAAGCCCGGAGAGCGGGTGACGGTGGAGGAACTGCTGTACGGCCTGCTGCTGTGCTCCGGCAACGACGCGGCAGAGGCCCTGGCGGACCACTGCGGCGGGACGGCATCCTTTGTCCGGCGGATGAACGGCCTGGCAGGGGAGCTGGGGATGGAGGACACCTCCTTTGAAAACCCCAGCGGCCTGGACGGTCAGGCCCACTACTCCACCGCCCGGGACATGGCCCACCTGGCGGTCTATGCCGCCAGGAACCACACCTTTGCGCGCCTGTGCTCCACCCGGAGCGTTACGGTGGGCGGGCGCACCATGACCAATCATAACCGGCTTCTGCGGACGGTGCCCGGGTGCATCGGCATGAAGACCGGATACACCAGAGCCGCGGGACGGACCCTGGTCAGCGCTGCTGAACGGGACGGCCGGCGGCTGGTGGCTGTCACCCTGCAGGACGGCAACGACTGGGCGGACCATGCCGCCCTGTACGACTGGGGTTTTGCCCAGGAGACCAGGCAGGAGACGGCTGCATTGAACCGGGAGGATACGCCGTGAAGGAGCGTCTGCAAAAGATCATAGCCGCCGCCGGAATCTGCTCCCGCCGGGCGGCAGAGGACCTGCTGCGGCAGGGCCGGGTGCAGGTCAACGGACAGATCGCCGCCCTGGGAGACCGGGCGGACCCGGAGACGGACGCCGTCACCCTGGACGGGCAGCCCCTGAGCCGGGAGCCGGAGAGAGTGTATCTGATGCTCAATAAGCCCCGGGGCTATGTCACCACCCTGTCCGACGAGCGGGGACGGCGGACGGCGGCGGAGCTGGTGTCCGGCTGCGGCGCGCGGGTGTACCCTGTGGGGCGGCTGGACATGGACTCCGAGGGCCTGCTGCTGATGACCAACGATGGGGCCTGGATGCAGCGGCTGCTGCACCCCAGCCACCGGATCGAGAAGGAATACCGGGTGACGGTAACGGGCCCGGTGGAGGGGGCCGCCGGACGGCTGGCCGCCATCCGGGACCTGGAGGGGGAGCGCATCCGCCCGGCCCGGGTCCGGGAGCTGTGGCGGGACGGAAATAAGGCCGCCCTGTCCGTCACCATCCATGAGGGAAAAAACCGCCAGATCCGCCGGATGTGCCGCCAGGCGGGACTGGCGGTGCGGCGCCTGCAGCGGGTGCGGGAGCACACGCTGACGCTGGGGGACCTTCCAGTGGGGCAGTGGCGGTATCTGACGCAGCAGGAGCTGCGCGATTTGGAAGGAAGCGAGAAGTCGTGAGCAAAAACGTGCTCCAGACCATACGAAGCCGGACGGACAGCTTTTCCCGGGGGCAGAAGCGCATTGCCGACTATATTCTGATGAATTATGACAAGGCGGCGTTTATGACCGCCGGGCACCTGGGGCGCAAGGCCCAGGTCAGCGAGTCCACGGTGGTGCGGTTCGCCTCCCAGCTGGGGTACGACGGGTATCCCAATATGCAGCGTGCCCTGCAGGAGCTGGTCCGGGGCAAGCTCACGTCCCTGCAGCGCATCCAGGTGTCCCGGGATCAGATGCAGGAGCAGGATGTGCTCACCGGCGTGATGCAGCGGGACATGAACAGCATCCACACCGCCATCGAAAGCGTGGACCGGGCCGCCTTTGACCAGGTGGTGGACCGGTTGCTGACGGCCAGCCATATCTATCTGATGGGTGTGCGGTCGTCGGCATTTCTGGCGGGGTATCTGAACTTTTATCTGCACCTGATGTTCAAGAACGTCACCCTGGTGCAGAATGCCGCCGCCGGCGAGATCTTCGAGCAGCTCAGCCAGATCGGCCCCGGGGACGTGCTGGTGGGCATCAGCTTCCCCCGGTATTCCCAGATGGCCATCCACGCCGTGGAGTATGCCCGGGATCGGGGCGCCGACGTGGTGGCCATCACCGACGGGCAGATGTCGCCCCTTTACCGGATGGCCACGGTATCGCTGCTGGTGCGCAGCGACATGATCTCCTTTGTGGACTCCATGGCTGCTCCCCTGAGCCTGCTGAACGCACTGATCGTGGCGGTGGGGCGGCAGAAAAACGAGGAAGTATCCGGCACGTTCTCCCAGCTGGAGAACGTCTGGTCCAAATACAACATATTCGGGAAAACGGAAGATGAATCATAAGCGAATCGCGGTGGTGGGCGGAGGAGCCGCCGGACTGATAGCGGCTATCGCCGCCGCCGAGGGCGGCGGACAGGTGACGCTGCTGGAGCCCAACGACCGCCCTGGCAAAAAACTGAACATCACCGGCAAGGGCCGGTGCAACGTGACCAACAACTGCTCCCGGGAGGAGCTTCTGCGGAACATCCCCCGGAACGGGCGGTTTCTGTACGGGGCCTTCGCCCGGTTCGACAGCCGGGACGCCATGGCCTTTTTTGAGAAGCTGGGCGTCCCCCTGAAAACCGAGCGGGGCAACCGGGTGTTTCCCCAGTCGGACTGCGCCTTCGACGTTTCTGGGGCCCTGCGCCGCCGGTGCGAAAGGCTGGGCGTGAAATGGGTCCGGGACCGGGCCGTATCCGTGGAAACGGCGGAGGGCCGGGTCTGCGGCGTCACCGGACAGCAGGGGACCTACCCGGCGGAGGCGGTGATCCTGGCCACCGGCGGCGTCAGCTATCCCGCCACCGGCTCCACCGGCGACGGATACCGCATGGCGGCGGCCCTGGGCCACGAGATCGTGCCGCCCTGCGGCTCCCTGGTGCCTCTGGTCAGCGGGGACGATGCCTGTCGCCGGATGCAGGGACTGGCCCTGAAAAATGTGGAGCTGTCGGCCCTGAACGGGAAGAATAAGGTGCAGTTCCGGGATTTCGGCGAGCTGCTGTTCACCCACTTCGGCGTGTCGGGACCTCTGGTGCTGTCCGCCAGCGCCCACCTGCGGCACTGGGACCGGGAGCAGTACCGCCTGTCCATTGACCTGAAGCCGGCGCTGGACCGGGAGAAGCTGGAGGCCCGCATCCTGCGGGACCTGGGGGAGAATCCCAACCGGGACTTCGAGAAGATACTGGCGGGCCTGGTACCCCACAGCATGGTGCCGGTGATACTGGAGCGGCTGGAGATCCCGGCGGGGCTGAAAGCCAACTCTGTGACCAAGGCCCAGCGCCGGACCCTGGAGGAGCTGCTGAAGGGCTTTACCGTGTCCGTTACCGGGCCGAGACCGGTGGCGGAAGCTATCGTCACCTCCGGCGGCGTGAAGGTGAACCAGGTGCAGCCGTCTACCATGGAATCGAAGCTGGCTCCGGGGCTTTATTTTGCCGGGGAAATACTGGATGTTGACGCCTATACCGGCGGCTTTAATCTACAGATCGCCTGGTCCACCGGGCATCTGGCGGGGACAAGCGCCGCCGGAGCGGAAGGAGAATGAATATGCCTGAACTGTATTCCGTAGCCATAGACGGGCCCTCCGGGGCCGGAAAGAGCACCCTGGCCAAGGCCGCAGCAGCGGCCCTGGGGATCTGTTATGTGGACACCGGGGCCATTTACCGCACCATCGGCTATGGCGTGTATTGCCGGGGCATTGACCCGTCGGATGCGGCGGCCGTGGCGGCGGTCCTGCCGGAGATGCGGCTGGAAATGCGCTATGACCAGGCGGGCCTGCAGCGGATGATGCTGGCCGGGGAGGACGTGACGGATCAGATCCGCCTGCCGGAGATGTCCCGGTACGCCTCCACCGTCTCCGCCATTCCGGCGGTGCGGGACTTCCTGCTGGAGCTGCAGCGGGAGCAGGCCCGGCGTCACAGCGTCATCATGGACGGCCGGGACATCGGCACGGTGGTGCTGCCGGATGCTACGGTGAAGATTTTCCTCACCGCCGCGCCGGAGGTGCGGGCCATGCGCCGCTTCCGGGAGCTGGAGCAGCGCGGCACCTCCCAGCCCTATGACCAGGTGCTCCGGGAGATCGTGGACCGGGACTATGCCGATACCCACCGGGCCATCGCCCCGCTGCGCCGGGCGGAGGACGCCGTGGAGCTGGACACCGGTGCTCTGACCTTTGAGGAGAGCCTTCGGCTGCTGCTGGATACCATAAGGAGGCGGGCAGGACTGTGAAAAATCCGCATTTTGTCCGGATTCAGAAAATCCTGGGGCCGCTGGTGCGGTTTCTGTTCCCTATTTCCCTGGAGGGGACGGAAAATCTGCCGGAGGACCGGCCGGTGATGCTGTGCGCCAACCACAGCAGCGCCTGGGATCCCATTTTGTTTGTGGCAGCCATATGGACGGGTTATCCCCTGCGGATCATGGCCAAAAAGCAGCTGCTGCGGATTCCCATCCTGGGCGGCATTCTCAAGGCCATCGGCGTGTTTGCCGTGGACCGGGGCAACTCGGACATCCAGGCGGTGAAAACCGCCATCCAGAGCCTGAAGCAGGGCTGGAACCTGCTGATCTTCCCGGAGGGCACCCGGGTGAAGGACCCGGGCCATGCGGAGGTCAAGGGCGGCGCGGCCATGATGGCCATTCGCTCCGGGGTGGACATGGTGCCGGTGTTCATTGACACCAGGAAGCGCCCGTTCCATCGGGTGCACATCGTCATCGGCCGGCCTTATACCCCGGTGTACACCGGGCGCAAGGGCACGGCGGAGGAATACCAGGCCAACGCCGACGAGATCATGCGGCGGGCCTATGCATTGGGAGGGATCGTATGCCGGTGATCCAGGCGAAAAGCGCCGGTTTCTGCTACGGCGTCCGCCGGGCCGTGGAGCTGGCGGAGAAAACCGCTCAGGAGAGCGGCAGCTGCGTCATGCTGGGCAGCATCATCCACAACGCCAACGTGGTGGCCCGGCTGGAACGGCTGGGGGCCCGTCAGGTGGATTCTCCGGATGAGGTCCGCCCCGGGGATACGGTGATCATCCGCTCCCACGGGGAGACCCGGCAGGTGCTGGAGCGGCTGGAGGCCATGGGGGCCCGATGCGTCAACGCCACCTGTCCCAACGTTCTGCACATCCAGCATATCGTGTCCCGGGCCGGTCAGGCCGGGCGCAATCCCCTGGTCATCGGCGAGCCCCATCACCCGGAGGTCATGGGCGCGGCCAGCTGGTGGGACGGGACCCTGGTGTTTCCGGGGCCGGAGGAGCTGGAGCGGTGGCTGCTGGAGGACCCGGCCCGCCGGGACCTGCCCCTGACGGCGGTGGCCCAGACCACCTGCGTCCGGAGCATCTGGGAAAGTTCAAAAAAAATTCTAAAAAAACTGTGTACAAACGCGGAATTATTTGATACAATATGTGATGCTACGCATAGACGTCAGTCCGAGGCGGCGGAGATCGCCTCCCGGGTGGACGTCATGGTCGTGGTCGGAGATCGTAAAAGTGCCAACACCAAACATTTGACAGAGATTTGCCGTGAGCTGTGCCCCAGAGTGTACCAGATCGAGGGGGCGGAGGAGCTTACACCGGACCTTTTTATTGGATGTTCATTGGCGGGACTTACGGCCGGCGCGTCCACACCGGCGGGCATCATTAAGGAGGTATATACAACGATGAGCGAAGAAATCAAGAACAACGAAATCAAGGAAGAGAGCTTCGAGGAGCTGCTGGACAAATCTTTCAAGACTTTAAATACAGGAGAGAAGGTAACCGGTATCGTGACGGCTGTTGGTCCCACCGAGGTTCAGGTGGACCTGGGCTGCAAGCAGGCCGGCTACATTGCCGTGGACGAGCTGTCCGCTGATCCCAACGTGAAGCCCGAGGACGTGGTGAAGGTCGGCGACGAGATCGAGACCTATATCATCCGTGTCAACGACGTGGAGGGCTATGCCATGCTGTCCAAGAAGCGCCTGGACGCCGTGAAGGTCTGGGAGGACATCGAGGAGGCCCGCGAGAACAAGACCACCCTGGAGGGTAAGGTCACCGAGGAGAACAAGGGCGGCATCGTCGTCAACGTCAAGGGCGTGCGCGTGTTCGTTCCCGCTTCCCAGAGCGGCCAGCCCCGCGGTGCGGACCTGTCCGAGATGATCGGCCAGACCGTGTCCCTGCGGATCACCGAGGTCAATCGTGCCCGCCGCCGTGTGGTGGGCTCCATCCGTGCCGTGCAGTACGAGGCCCGTCAGGCCGCCCAGGCTGCCATCTGGGAGAGCATCGAGGTCGGCAAGCACTACACCGGCACCGTGAAGTCCATGACCAGCTACGGCGTGTTCGTGGACATCGGCGGCGTGGACGGTATGGTACATATCTCCGAGCTGTCCTGGTCCCGCATCAAGAACCCTGCCGAGGTGGTTTCCGTGGGCGACACCCTGGATGTGTACGTCATCTCCTTCGATCCCGAGAAGCACAAGATCTCCCTGGGCGTCAAGGATCACTCCTGCAACCCCTGGGACACCTTCATGAACACCTATAAGGTGGGCGACGTGGCCAACGTCCGCATCGTGAAGCTGATGACCTTCGGCGCCTTTGCCGAGGTCGTGCCCGGCGTGGATGGTCTGATCCACATCTCCCAGATCGCGGACCGCCGCATCGAGAAGCCCGGTGACGTTCTGTCCGAGGGCCAGATGGTGGACGCCAAGATCACCGCCGTGGACGAGGAGAAGCAGAAGATCTCCCTGTCCATCCGCGCTCTGCTGAACGACGAGCCCGCCGAGGACGAGGAGTAAGCTTCCCTCCGAACCGGCCTGTGTCGGAACTGAATCGCTGACAAGCGGCCCCCGGTGTCGTACCGGGGGCCGTTTTTTGTACGTCGCGGGGGTCAGCGCTGGTTCTGGTTCTGATTGCTGTTCTGGTTCTGATTCTGGTTCTGGTTCTGATTCTGCTTGGAATTGCGGTTCTGACGGGTGTTCTGATTCTGATTCTGGTTGTTGTTCTGGTTCTGATTCTGGTTCTGGTACTTGTCCATGACGGACACCTCCTTCTGTACCTGCGGTACAGGGATAGTTTGGCCGGAATCGGCGGAATCATGCACAAGTCCGGGAAAAAATCGCAAAGCGCGGCGGCGGGGTTGTTCCGGAACAGGGAATCTGGTATAATGCGGATAGAAATTTTTGCAGAGGAGGGAACCGTCATGCGGACGCTGGCCGCCATATCGCTGTCCTTTGCCGCCGCCGTTTTCGCGGCGGTCCTGCTGCCCTGGTCCGGGTGGACCTGGTGGGCGGCAATCGTCTGCGGGGCAATGGGCCTGGCGGCGGTGCTGCTGCGCCGCCGTCTGCCGGACCAGCTGCGGCTGCGGGCGGCGGTGATTCTGTTCTCCCTCTGCGGAGGTCTGCTGTATTTCGGCGGGTATCAGGCCCTGGTGCAGCAGCCGGTGCTGGAGCGCTGCGGCCGGGAGGCGGAATTTTCCGCCGTCGCGGCGGACTTCGGCCAGCTGACGGAGCAGGGCGGCCGGGTGACGGTGTATCCGGAGGGGCTCCGGGGCGTCAAGGCGGTCTGCTACGGCGGCCAGGAGCTGTCCCGATTGGAGCCGGGACAGCGGATCACCGGCTACGCCCGCTGGCAGGACGCCGGGCGCATCCACGAAAACGACGTGACCACCTTCACCTCCCGGTGCGTGTTCGCCCTGCTGTATGTCCAGGGGGACGTGACGGAGGAGGCGGGCAGCGCCGGGAGCCTGCGCTGGCTGCCCCAGCGGACGGCCCGGGCCCTGCGGGAAAAGATCGCCGCCATCTGGGATGACGAGACCACCGCCGCCTTTGTCACGGCGGAGCTGACCGGAGACCGGGGCGGCCTGTCCGTGGCGGACGAGACGGCCATGTCCCAGGCGGGGCTTTCCCATCTGTTCGCCGTGTCCGGCCTGCACTGCGCGTTTCTGGTGAGCCTGCTGGGCCTGCTGCTGGGCAGCAGGCGGCGGCTGTCCGCCGGGGTATCCATGGCAGTGCTGGCGTTTTATATGCTGGTGGTGGGCCTATCACCGTCGGTGGTGCGGGCATGCATCATGCAGGCCTTCGTGCTGGCGGCGCCCCTGTTCAAGCGGGACAGCGACGGCCTCACCAGCCTGGGCGCGGCGCTGCTGGTGATTTTGCTGGCCAACCCCTTCGCCGCCGGAAGCATCAGCTTACAGCTGAGTTTTGCGGCCACCCTGGGACTGGTGTGGCTGTCGCCGAAGCTGTACCGGAATCTGTCCCGGTTCTACACCGGGACAAGCCGGGCCGTCCGATGGGCGGTGAACTTCCTGTGCGCCAACGTGTCGGCGTCCGTCTCGGCCTTGGTTTTCACCATTCCGCTGACGGCCATCTACTTCAACATCCTGACCCTTACCGCCCCCATCAGCAACCTGCTGGCCGTTCCGGCGGCGGGATGGAACTTCATGGCGGGCTTTGTCACGGTGCTGGCGGGCTTTGTATGGCTTCCGGCGGCCCGGGTGCTGGGCTGGGTATGCTTCGGCCTGGTGCGGTATGTGCTGTGGGTCGCCGGGGTGCTGTCCTCGGCTCCGGGGCACGCGGTGTATTATTCCAACGGCTTTCTGAAATACTGGCTGCTGTATGTATACGCCATGTTCGGCGGGTGCCTGCTGACCCGGGACCGGCGGCGGAAGTACGCCGTGGCCGGGGTTCTGGCGGCGGTGACGCTGGCGCTGGCGGTGGGCCTGAACAGCGGACTGCACCAATATGGGGACCTGTCCGTGATGGCCCTGGACGTGGGCCAGGGGGAAAGCGTGGCCCTGTATACCCGGGAGAAGGCGGTGCTGGTGGACTGCGGGTCCAGCAACAGCTATATCAGCGCCGGGGCCCGGGCGGCGGACCAGCTGGAGAGCATGGGCATCCACCGCCTGTCGGCGGTGGCGGTGACCCACTATCACGCGGACCACACCAACGGACTGGAGGAGCTGCTGGCCCGGATGCCGGTGGAGCGTCTGCTGCTGCCGGAGATCCAGGATGAATACGGCGTCCGGGACCGGCTGCTGGCCCTGGCCCGGGAGCTGGACATCCCCGTGACCATGGTGACGGACACCTATCAGTTCCCCATGGGCCAGGCCATGCTGACCATCTATCCTCCGGTGGGAGCCGGGGATCTGAACGAGCAGGGGCTGACCTTCCTGTGCTCGGCGGGGGATTTCGACGCCCTGATCACCGGCGACATGGCCGGAAACACGGAGAAAAAGCTGGTGGAGCGGTTCGACCTGCCGGATATCGAGGTGCTGGTGGTGGGACACCACGGCTCCCGGTACAGCAGCACCGACGCATTTTTGCAGCAGGTGCGGCCGGAGACGGCCATCATCAGCGTGGGTGACAACAGCTACGGCCACCCCACCCAGGAGGCCATGGACCGGCTGTCCCGGAACGGGGCCGCGGTGTACCGCACCGACCGGCAGGGGAACGTCCTGGTCACAGTGAACGGAGGAACATAAATGGCGGCAAAGGCTACGAAAAAAAGCGGCGCAGCCCTGGAAAAGCTGCGGGCGGATATCAAAAGCGGCAGCCCGGAGAACGTGTACATCTTCTACGGAGAGGAGACGTATCTGCGGGACCGGTATCTGGAGGAGCTGAAGGCCCTGCTGGTGCCGGAGGGCTTCGAGGAATTCAACTATCACCGGCTTTCCGGAAAGGGACTAACCGTCCAGGACCTGACGGAGGTGGTGGAGGCCATGCCCATGATGGCCCAGCACACCCTGACGGTGGTGACGGATATGGACCTGTTCCGGCTGGACGAGGGGCAGCGGGGGCTACTGATCAATCTGCTGGGGGATTTCCCGGAATACGGAACGTTGGTGTTTGTATACGACGTGCTGCCCTATAAACGGGACGGCAAAATGAAGAAGCTGTGCGCCGCCATCGGGGACCACGCGCAGGAGGTGGAGTTCTGCCAGCAGGAGCGGGACCAGCTGCTGCGGTGGATGAAGCGGCGGTTCGCGGCGGAGGGTCACGACATCGACACGGCCACGGCGGACCATCTGCTGTTCACCTGCGGCACGCTGATGACGGACCTGGTGCCGGAGATCGGGAAGATCGCCGCCTATGCCAAGGGGGAGCGCATCACCGTGGCAGACATCAACGCCGTGGCGGACCCCATTCTGGACGCCCAGGTGTTCGACATGACCAACAGCATCACCGCCGGAAAATACGACGACGCGGCCCGGGTACTGGGGGAGCTGCTGCGAATGCAGACGGAGCCCATTGTGATCCTGGCGGCGGTGGGCAAGGAGCTGCGGCGGCTGTATACCGCCCGAATGGCCCTGGACGGCGGCAAGGACCGGCTCTGGCTGAAGCAGCTGTGGAACATGAGCAGCGATTACCCGGCCAGACTGCTGATGCAGGCGGCCAGAAAGGTGGACCACGACTGGTGCCGGACGGCGGTGCTGCGGTGCCAGCAGCTGGACCGGCGGATGAAGAGCATGAGTATGCCGGATAAGCAGAAGGAGGACGAATTGAAGCTGTTTCTGATGGAATTGGCGGGGCGCAGATGAAGCCCCGGGTAAAAGAGGTCATCGTGGTGGAGGGGCGGTATGACCGCAACGCCCTTTTGCAGGTGGTGGACGCCACGGTGGTGGAGACCGGCGGGTTCTCCGTGTTCAACGACCGGGAGAAGCTGGCGTTTTTGCGGCGGCTGGCGGAAAAGCGGGGGCTGATCCTGCTGACGGACCCGGACGGGGCGGGCTTTGTGATCCGGAACCACCTGAAGGGGGCCATCCCCCGCCAGCAGCTGAAGCAGGCCTATGTCCCGGATATCGCCGGGAAGGAGCGGCGCAAGCGCCATCCCGGCAAGGAGGGCAAGTTAGGGGTGGAGGGTATGCGGCCGGAGGTGCTGCTGGAGGCCCTGCGGCGCTGCGGCGCCACCCTGGAGGGGGAGGACGCCCCGGCCCCCGGCGGGGATCTGACCAAGGCGGACATGATGGACAAGGGTCTGGTGGGGCCGAACTCCGCCGCCCGGCGGCAGCAGGTGCTGCGGGACCTGGGTCTGCCGGAGCACCTGACGGCCAACGGCCTGCTGGAGGCCCTGAATCTGCTGCTGACACGAGAGGAGTTTGAGAAGCTGTGACGGAGCCATTGGAGATCGAGCGGAAATTCCTGATCGAAATGCCGGACCGGACCCTGCTGGACCGGTGCCCGGTGCGGTGGGAGATATGGCAGACGTATCTGCTGTCCCGGCCCGGCGTCAGCGCCCGGGTCCGCCGCCGGGTGGGGGAAACGGAGCAGTTTTTCCACACCGAAAAGCAGCGCCTGACGGACCGCACCTGCGTGGAGCGGGAGCGGGAGATCGACGCCCGGGAATATGAGGCCCTGCTGGCACAGCGGGACCCGGCGCGGGTGACCATTCACAAGATGCGCTATTGCCTGCCGGAGGGCGGACTGGTGTTCGAGATCGACGTGTACCCCTTCTGGCGGCGGCTGGCGGTGATGGAGGTGGAGCTGCAGCGGGAGGACCAGAGCTTCATCGTGCCCCGGGGGCTTCGGGTGCTGCGGGAGGTATCCGGCGACCGGCGGCTGAAAAACGCCGCCCTGGCGGGCCATGTGCCGCCGGAGGAAGAATTGTTGGCCGAAGCCGCCGGAGATGGAATAACTGTAGGTTTGTCAAACATATTGGACAGCGAACTCATTAGGTGAAAGCCAGCGGAGGGGTCTCATGGGTAAGTTGTTGGCGCGGCGGTTGTGGACGGCAAGCTGCTTGGCAAAGTCGTCGAGTGAATAGAACGAATGGCAGGAATAGAAGCGTTTCTGATCCTCGCGGTGGCTGCGCTCCACCTTTCCGTTGTGCCTTGGCGTGTAAGGCCGGATCAGCTTGTGCCGGATGCCCAGCTCGGCGGCAGTTTTCTCGAACAGCGTGGGCAGATCGCGCTTGCTGTTGGAGAAACGGTTGGTGAACTCGAAGCCGTTGTCCGTCTGGACACACTCCACTTCTATGCCTCTGCGGGCGTACCACGCCCGCAGCCTGCGCAGGAAGTCCGCCGAGGAATAGGTGGACTGCTCCGGGTAGGCCGCCAGGAAACGCAGCCTCGTGAACTCGTCGATGGCGGTGTACTGGAACAGGCGAAGCTCCGGATCTGCGATACAGCGGCGGGGGACGACCTTGACATCCACCTGCACGCGCTGGCCGGGATAGGTCATCTGCTCGTAAGGCTTCGGCTTGTACGGATTTTTGGGCTTTTCGGCCGGAAACAGGCCCATTTTGCGCATAACGCGGAACAAACTCTCCGGACAGCGGGTGTAGCCGCGTTTCCGCAGACGGTGCCACAGCTCGATCATGCCCAGCGACGGATTGCGGCGGCGCATATCGCGGATGAGCTTCAGCTCGGCCTCCGTGTGCTGGTTTGGGTGGCTGTGAGGGCGTCTGGACTGGCAGGCCAGGGACGCCACACTACCGTCCCAGCGCTGCTTCCAGAAGTAGATGTACGACCGGCTTTTGTTGTATTTCCGGCTGGCGCGGCTGACACCGTACTTTTCTGCGTACTTCATTAGGGATTGCCTGTAGGCCATGTCTTGTGTTATACTCTTGCTCATGAGGAATATGGTCTCCTTTCAGAAAGTTTGGTGTGGTAGCTTAACTTTAACATATGGGGCCCTATTCCTCATACCCTTTTTATTCAATTGTCCAAGATGTATTGTAGTCCTACACTGTCAGATTCGCCCAATCTGACGCTTGATTTGACTTCCCCCGCGGACGATGATATAATAAGGTGTTGAGTTTTTTGGCGGGAGGTGGACATATGCAGGAGGAACGGCAGCCCATGGGTTCGGAGTCCCTGGGGACGCTGCTGCGCAGCTGGCGGGACGGTACGTTTTCCGAAATATGGGACGACTGGAAGTGGATCTGGGGCTACACCAAGCGCTACCGCCGGGCGGTGTGGTTCTACACCATCCTGGGGGTGGCCAGCTCCACGCTGGGTCTGGTGTCCGCCGTGGCCAGCAAATACTCCATTGACATCATCACCGGCTACGACAGCGACCGGCTGTGGTTCGTGGTCACGGTGATGGTGGCCTCGGCCCTGGTGGGGCTGCTGCTCAGCAGCGTCACCTCCCGCATTTCCACGAAAATCTCCCTGCGGGTGAACAACGACATCCAGGCGGAGGTGTTTGACCGGCTGCTGGGGGCCGACTGGAAGTCCTTGAACGATTTCGCCAGCGGCGACCTGCTCAGCCGCCTGTCCACCGACGCCGGAGCCGTGTCCTCCAGCGCCATCCGGTGGCTGCCGGACCTGGTGGTAAGCGTTTATACCTTCATCGCCACCCTGGCGGTGATCCTGCACTATGACTGGATCATGGCCCTGCTGGCCCTGGCCAGCGCCCCCTTCCTGCTGCTGACCTCCCGCCGCCTGATCCGGGGCATGCGCACCCACCAGCAGGAGGTGCGCCAGGTGGGCAGCCGCCTGATGTCCTATGAGACGGAGACGCTGCACAACCTGGACGCCATCAAGGGCTTCGGCATCACCGGCCGCTACGGCGCCGGGCTGCGGCAGCGGCAGGAGGAGTTCCGCCGGGCCAGCCTGGATTACAACCTGTTCAGCATCCGCACGGAAATTCTCATGTCCGTGCTGGGCTCCGCCGTGCAGATGGCGGCCTTCGGCTACTGCCTGTATCTGCTGTGGTCGGGGAAAATCCTGTACGGCACCATGACCCTGTTCCTGTCCCAGGGGACCAAGCTCAGCTCCGCCTTCAACGCCCTGGTGCGGACGGTGCCGTCCTTCCTCAGCGCATCGGTGTCCGCCCGGCGCATCCGGGACCTGTTCGCCCTGGAGCCGGAGCCGGTGCTGCCGGACGACGGCCTGGACCGGCAGGCATCCCGGGGCTTTACCGTGGCGGCGGAGGGCGTCAGCTATGGCTATGTGCCCCGGCAGCCGGTGCTGACCCGGGCGGACTTCCGGGCCGCGCCCGGCGAGATCGTGGCCCTGGTGGGTCCCTCCGGCGGCGGCAAAACCACCACGATCCGCCTGCTGCTGGGGCTGGTCCGGCCCCAGGAGGGCCGGGCATATCTACAGGCCGCCGACGGGCGGCAGGTGGAGATGAACGCCGGACTGCGGCGGTATTTCTCCTATGTACCCCAGGGGAACACCCTGCTCTCCGGCACCATTGCCGACAATCTGCGGATGGTGAAGCCCGACGCCGACGACCGGCAGCTGCGGGAGGCCCTGGAGGCCGCCTGCGCCTGGGATTTCGTCTCCGCCATGGAGGGCGGGCTGGACGCCTCCGTGGGGGAGCACGGGCATGGCCTGTCCGAGGGGCAGGCCCAGCGCATCGCCATTGCCCGGGCTCTGCTGCGGGACGCCCCGGTGTTGCTGCTGGACGAGGCCACCAGCGCCCTGGATGTGACCACCGAGCGGACCATCCTGCGGAACCTGGCCGCCCGCTACCCCCACAAGACCTGCATCGTCACCACCCACCGGCCCACGGTGATCTCCCTGTGCCGTCGGGTGTACCAGGTGTCCGGCGGCCGGATGGAGCTGCTGGACAATGACCGGGCCCAGCGCCTGGCCATGGACTTCTGAAAAAATATTCCGGAACCGGTCAGGTTCCGGAATATTTTTTCAGACTATCCAAAAAGCAGCAGAGCCTTCGCTCTGCTGCTTCCGGAAAAACGCTTTACTGATTCAGGGCGGCCTGATCCACGTCGTACATATGCTGCAGCATACGCACCACCATGTTGCTGTAGCCAAACTCGTTGTCGTACCAGGCGATGAGCTTCACGAAGTCGTGGTCCAGCATGATACCGGCCTTCTCATCGAACACGCAGGGGCAGGGATCGGCGATCAGGTCCGTGGACACCACCTGGTCGGTGGTGTAGCCGATGATGTCCTTCATATACGTCTCGGAGGCGTGGCGGACGGCGTAGCAGATCTCGGCATAGGTGGTGGTCCGGGACAGGCGGGCGGTCAGGTCCACCACGGACACGTCGGCGGTGGGCACACGGAAGGCCATGCCGGTCATCTTGCCCTTCAGGCTGGGGATCACCCGGCCCACGGCCTTGGCGGCGCCGGTGGAGGTGGGGATGATGTTGTTGAGGATGGAGCGGCCGGTGCGCCAGTCGCTGCCGCCCCGGGAGTCCACGGCCTTCTGCTTGGCAGTGGAGGCGTGGATGGTGGACATCAGGCTCTGCTCGATGCCGAACTCCTGGTGGATGACCTTGGCCAGAGGGGCCAGGCAGTTGGTGGTGCAGCTGGCGTTGGAGACGACCATCATGTCCGGCTGATACAGCTCGCTGTTGACGCCGTATACAAAGGTGGGAGTGACCTCGTCCTTGGCGGGAGCGGTCAGCAGAACCTTCTTAGCGCCGCCCTTGAAGTGGCGGGAGGCCTTCTCCGTGGTGTTGTTGGCGCCGGTGGACTCGATGATGTACTCCGCGCCGCACTCGCTCCAGGGGATCATGGCGGCATCGGACTGGCTGAACACCCGGATCTTGTGGCCGTTGACCACCAGGTCGCCGCCCTCATGCTCCACGGTGCCGTTGAACCGGCGGAACACGGAGTCGTATTTCAGCAGATAGACCATATAATCCACGTCTGCTTTCCGCAGGTTGATGCCGCAGACCTCATACTTATCGGGCTGCTCCGCCAGAATGCGCAGGACCACGCGGCCGATGCGGCCGAAACCATTGATACCGATCTTGATAGCCATAATTTGTTCAGATCGGAAGAGCACACGTCTGAACTCCAGTCACATTCCTTTATCTCGTATGCCGTCTTCTGCTTG
>ENA-UPWR01000020-UPWR01000020.1-human-gut-metagenome-genome-assembly--contig:-NODE-20-length-21729-cov-20.073758_pt1 | contig 21729 bp, 15 predicted proteins | sample MGYA00250053_ERZ773382 | MGnify/ENA primary metagenome ERZ773382 (study PRJEB29103, sample SAMN06112029) | human gut metagenome | biome: human gut; feature: ankylosing spondylitis patient; material...
TGGGCCGTGCGCGCCGAGCTGGAGGAGTGTAAAAACGATAAAGAGTAACAAGATGAAAAAGCTTATTATCATACTGGCCGCAGCGGCCATGACCGGCTGCGGCATCTACAAGCCCTATACGCGTCCCGAAGTGAAAACCGACGGACTCTACGGCACGGCCGAAACCGCCGATACGATGACGATCGGCAATATCGGCTGGGAAGAGATGTTCTCTGATCCCTACCTGCAGACGCTTATCCGGCAGGGACTGGAGAACAACACCGACCTGCAGTCGGCGCAGTGGCGGGTAAAGGAGGCCGAGGCGACGCTTAAATCGGCACGTCTGGCTTACCTGCCGTCGTTCAACTTCGCACCGCAGGGCAACCTGAGCAGTTTCGACTGGGCGACGCCGTCGAAAACCTACAACATTCCCGTGACGGCAAGCTGGCAGATCGACATTTTCAACGGTCTGACCAATGCCAAGCGCAAAGCCAAAGCGCTCTACGCCCAGAGCCGGGAGTACGAGCAGGCCGTGAAGACGCAGCTGATCTCAGGCATTGCAAACCTCTATTACACGCTGCTGATGCTCGACGGGCAATATGAGGTAACCGAGCAGACCGCCGTGAAATGGCGCGAGAGCGTGCGCACGATGCGGGCGATGAAGGAGGCCGGCATGGCCAACGAAGCCGCCGTCGCCCAGTACGAAGGCACCTGTCTTTCGATCGAAGCGTCGCTGCACGATCTGGAATACCAGATCCGTATGGCCGAGAACAGTCTCTGCACGCTGCTGGCCGAAGGCCCGCACCAGATCGAGCGCGGCCGGCTCGAAGGACAGCGGCTGCCCGACGACCTGACGGTGGGCGTGCCCGTACAGATGCTTTCGAACCGTCCCGACATCCGCAGCGCCGAGTATTCGCTCATGCAGTCTTACTACGCCACCAGCGAAGCACGTTCGGCCCTTTATCCCACGATCACGCTGAGCGGCACGCTCGGTTGGACCAACAACAGCGGCATGGGGATCAAGGATCCCGGCAAGATACTGTGGTCGGCAGCGGCATCGCTTCTGCAGCCGATCTTTAACGCCAATGCCAACCGCGCCCGCGTGAAGATCGCCAAGGCGCAGCAGGAGGAGACCAAGCTGGCGTTCCAGCAGGCGCTGCTCAACGCCGGCGCAGAGGTGAACAACGCCCTTACGCAGTGCCAGTCGGCCCGCGCGAAGGCCGATCTGCGGGTACAGCAGATCGAAGCGCTGGAGCGCGCCGTGGAGAGCACGGAACTGCTGATGAAGCATAGCAGCACGACCTATCTGGAAGTGCTGACCGCCCAGCAGTCACTGCTTTCGGCCCAGTTGTCTCAGATAGCCGACCGCTTCGACGAAATACAAGGCGTCGTGAACCTCTATCAGGCTCTCGGCGGCGGTCGTGACATGGCTGAGGAGGCGAAATAATGAAGCGGGGAGCGACCAAGGAGGAGATCATCCGCATTACACAGGCGCTCATCGCCCGGAACGGCATCCGTGCCGTCCGGGTGGATGAGATCGCCCAGACGCTGGGTATCTCCAAGCGCACCCTGTATGAAATGTTCGCCGACAAGGACGATCTGATAAACGCCTGCATCCCCTGGACGATGCCGCCGGTGGTCTCCAGCAGCTGGGGGTCCGTGACCTTCAGCAGCAGGTCCCGGCCGTCCCGGTTCATGGGGCACAGCCGCACGATCTCCACCTGATAGGCCCGGGTATCATCCCCGGAGACGGTGGACAGAATGGTAGCAGGGCCCGTGGTCACCTGGCTGCGCTGGGCCACCGGCAGGGCCGTGCCGGAGACGAAATCCCCCTCCGCCACGGTGCCGAAAATGCCGCCGGTGGTGTTGGCGGACACGGTGCCCACGTCGTGCTGGGCCGTGAAGTCCCCCTTCAGCTGGCCCGGCTCACCCTTTTCGCCCTTTTTCACGGCCTTCACGGAGGTCTCCATAATGGAGCCGCTGGACAGCGGCATCAGCTGGGCCGTGTCCGTGTCGGTGATGCCGTGGCCCAGAGCGCCGTAGGCCCCGGTGTCCGGGTCATAGAAGGTCAGGGTCCCCACGCCGGCCATGCTGTCCCGGGTCCAGGCACCCAGCCGCCAGGAGCCGTCCTCCCCCTGCACCGGCACGGCGGTAACGTTCAGGGTCTTGCCCTCACGCCGCAGGCCGATGGCGGCGGGCTGTCCCCCGGTGGCCTGCAGCAGGGCCTGCAGATCCTCCGTGGAGGTGACCTTTTCGCCGTTGCAGCTGACGATCAGGTCCCCCTCCCGGATGCCGCAGTCCCGGGCCGGGCAGGGGTCCGTTTCCGAGGTGGACACCACCAGCACGCCGTCGGCAAAGAGCTTGATGCCCACCGCCTTCCCCACGGGGATCAAGGTGCGCTGATCGGCCCATACCGCCTGGCAGCACAGGACCCCGGTGAGCAGCACAGCCAGCAGCCATGCGGCCGGTCTGCGTATACGTCGCGTTTTTTGCGTTTCATACATGCGATCACCCCTGTTTTTGAATTTTGTCGCCGGCGACAGAGTTACTTTGCGCCGCCGGACGGCGTTTCATGTCCGCTAAATAAAGGATGCTTTTCCGCCGGACGCGAAAAAAGCGCCGCAGACGGCTGTCTGCGGCGCAAAGGCGGAAGAAATTACCAATTTTTACCGGGTCTCGTAGTGCTTGGGGTCCTTGGGCAGGCACAGCTCCAGGATCAGGCCCACCAGGAACACACCGGCCACCATGTTCCCGGCGAAAATTTCGCCGAACACCGGGGGCAGGTTGTCAAAGAAGCCCTCCACCTGGGTCACGCCCACGCCCAGGCACAGGGACGTGGCCGCGATCAACACGTTGCGCTGGTCCAGGCCCGCATCCTGCATCATCCGGATACCGGACATCATGATGGAGGCGAACATGATCACGGTGCAGCCGCCCAGCACGCAGTCCGGCAGGGTGGTGAAGAAAGCGCCGATGGGCGGGAACAGGCCGCCCAGGATCATGGCCAGGGCGCCGCTTCGGCGCAAATCACGCTTTGAAACGTTACCCGTATCGTTACCGAAGGTACTTACCCTCAGATGGTCCATAGGCCCCTGTCAGTTCAGCACAACAGGCTCCTGGTTGATGTACACGGTGTAGCCCTTCGGGTACGACGAGAGCACCGCCCACGCGGCATACTTCTGCGGAAGAGCCTGATTGCTGTAAGTACCAAAGTCGGAGCCGAGAGAATCGGCAAAGGTCGGGGCGGTACCCGACGCGTTCATATGGAGACTGATGCAGTAACAGTCGGAGCCGGCCACCCTGAATACATTGACAAAGCAGATGTCGCCTCCCACGTCTACGATCCGGCCCGAAGAAATGGGGTATATCGCCTGAGACGGAGCGCGCCAGCCCTTGTCTGTCTTTCGGAAAACACTGAAATTCATACTCCGTTCCGACTTACTTCCATCGCTCCCCGCAGCGACTAAGGTGTAATTTTCCGTATCTGACCGCGCCAGCATCTCCGGATAATCCTTGAATAATCCGTCCGCCTCCACGGCCTCCTGCAAGGTGGGATATGACCGCCGGGGCCCGTAAACCGTTAATACGATATCCAGCGCAAAGGTCAGAACACACAGCGCAATGACGGCAATGATTTTCTTTTTGCGGCTCATTTCGTACACTCCTTCACCTTTTGCTCCTCAAAGGGCTGCCGATGTCCCGCCCTCTACACAACAAACACCGCCGCGGCCATTGTGCAACATCTTTTCGCGGAAAAGGCGATGATTTGGAGGATGTGATAAATATCCGCCAGCGCTTTTGGCGGTTATGGCAAAGCCCCGCCTGCCGGACGACGCGTCGTCTGACAAGCGGGGCTTTTGTATGGAGTGGTTACAGTCTGACCTCGCAGCCGGGGGTGAAGAAGTACAGCACCATTTCCGCCACCGGCGTTTCCAGCACCCGGCTCAGGGCCTGGCTGTACGCCGTCAGCTGGGGGCGGTACAGCTCCGCCCGGGCGGGAGCCTCCTCCGGCCGGATGCGGTCGGTTTTGAAGTCCACGATGACCAGGCCCTGCTCCGTCCGGAAGGCGCAGTCCACCACGCCCTGGAGCATCAGCTCGTCCTCCGGCTCCGCCGCCGGGTCATACAGCGCCGCCGGCAGCAGCAGGGAAAAGCGGTACTCCCGGTACACCTGCTCCGCCCGGCGGATGCGCTGGGCCAGAGGCGAGGCCAGGAACCGCCGCACCTGCGCCAGGTCCAGGGACGCCGCCTGCTCCGGGGTCAGCAGATGCCGCGCCGTCAGGGACGCCGCCTGCTCCTCCGGGTCCGGGCCGTTCAGGTCCAGGTACTGCATCAGCAGGTGCATGGCCGTGCCCCGCTGGGCGGCGGACAGGGGCCGCTCCCCCAGCAGGAACCGGGGGGTGTCCACCTGCACCTGCCGCACCCGCCGGACCGTGCCCTGGGCGATCTCCTCGTCCAGCTCCCGGCCCTTCAGCTGGGTAGCCGTGACCTTGGTGGGGATGCGGCAGGCCGCCAGATGGGGATAGTCCAGCTCCTGGACCTCCACGGCGCTCTCCGGCGGGATCTCCTGCGGCGCGTCCTCCCGTTCCCGGGCCGCCGCGGCCGTGGGATTTTCCCACACCTGCACCTGCCAGCCGCCGCCCAGGCCCACCCGGGTCTGGGGCTCCGCCTCCGCCCATCGGCGCAGAGGCTCCCCCTCCGGGGCGCACAGCAGCGGCAGCAGCAGCCAGTCTCCGGGGCATTTGGCCCGGGCCACCGCCTCCGGCGGCGTGGGCATATCCGCCAGCACCGAAAGGTCCGCCAGCCGCTTGCGGCCGTGGGCCATGCACTGCACGCAGATGAGCTTCTCCTTGGCCCGGGTCAGGGCCACATACAGGATCCGCATTTCCTCGGACTTGCTCTCCCGGGTCAGGGCCGCCGCCACGGCGGTTTTGGTGACGGTGTCGTACCGGATGCGCTTTTCCCGGTCCACCCGCTCGGTGCCCAGGCCCAGCCGGGGGTGCACCAGCACCGGACGGCGGAAGTCGTCGGCGTTGAAGGTCTTGTGCAGGTCTGTCAGGATCACCACCGGGAACTCCAATCCCTTGGACCGGTGCACGCTCATGATCTGCACCCCGCTGCCGGCGGTCCGGGTGGTGATGGGGGGCTGCCGCCCCTCCTCCAGCAGGTCGTGGAGCTGGGTCACGAAGTCGAACAGGCCGCCCCGGCCAGCCGCCGCCTGCTGACCGGCGTAGGTATACAGGGCGATGAGGTTCTCCTTCCGGGCGGCGCCGCCCTCCATGGCTCCGAACACCGCCAGGGCGTGGCACTCCGTATAGAGCTTCCACAGCAGGCGGTCCGCCGTCATGTCCCGGGCCGCCAGCCGCAGCTCCTCCAGCAGCCGCCGGAAGTCCGCCGTGTCCGCGCCGTCGTCCAGGCACAGGGCATCGTAATAGTCCCCCTCCGGCTGCAGCGCCCGGATCAGGGCCAGGCGGTCCGCCGAAAAGCCGAACAGCGGCGACCGCAGCACGGCGATCAGCGGCACATCCTGCCGGGGGTTGTCGATGATCTGCAAAAACGACACCATCACCGCCGCCTCCAGGGTGCTGAAAAACGCCTCGCTCTCCCCGCTGGTGCAGGGAATGTTCTCCCGCCGCAGGGCCGCCGTATAGGCCGCCAGCCTGGCCCGGGGGGAGCGCATGAGAATGACGATATCCTCCGGCTCCACCGGCCGGGGCCGGCCGTCCTCCCCCTGCACCGGGAATTTCTCGTCCAGCAGCTGCCGGATGCGGCGGGCCGTGAACCGGGCCTCCATCTCCGTCCGGTCGAAGCTCTCCTCCTGGGTGTTCTCCACGCTGATGAAGTGCAGCTCCGGCTCCATGCCCGGCCGGGGCGGGTACGCCGCCTCCGCGCCGAAGTACAGCTGCTCGTCGTCGCCGTAGTCCATCTCCCCCATTTCCCGGGACATAACAGACCGGAACACGAAGTTGGTGCCGTCCAGCACCTCCCGGCGGGAGCGGAAATTCCGGCTCAGCAGCACCTTCCGGGGCTGGCCCTCCTCCGCTTCCGATGCCGGGACATAGGACAGGTATTTTTCCAGAAAGATGGTGGGGTCCGCCAGCCGGAAGCGGTAGATGCTCTGCTTCACGTCGCCCACGGCGAACAGCCGCCGCTCCCGGTGGGACAGCGCCCGGAAAATGCAGTTCTGCACCTGGTTGCTGTCCTGATATTCGTCCACCATCACCTCCCGGTAGCGGGAGGCCACCTGCCGGGCCAGGTCCGTGGGCTGGCCCTGGCCGTCGGTCAGCAGGTCGATGGCGTAGTGCTCCTGGTCGGAAAAGTCCATCACGTTCCGCCGGACCTTCTCCGCCTGATAGCGCAGGGTGAACCGGGCCGTCAGGCTCAGCAGGGCCAGCATGGCCGGGGCCATCTGGCGCAGGTCCTCCAGCAGCTCCTCCTCCGGCACGGAAAAGGTGGCCCGGATGTCCTTCAATGCCTTTTTGCACTGCTCCAGCACCGCCTTGGACCGGTCCCGGCAGGCGGCGTTTTCGTCGCCCCGGACGGCTCCCATCCGGCGGAATACGGGGACCGCCTGTCCCAGGCTGTCCCAGCCCTGTTCCGCCTTGTCCCGCAGGTGTTCCAGGGCCTGGGCTGCCTCCAGGAACCGGTCGCCGTAGGCTTTGTACACGGCGGGGTAGTCCGCCATGTCCTCCACGGCCTGCTTCAGCCGCCGGGACCAGAAGTCCGCCTTCCGCAGGGCGTCCTCCATGAGATACCGGCCGCAGCCGGTGTCCGGCAGGTGCTCCGGCGTTCTGGCCCAGTCCCGCTTCAGCTCCTCCAGCCACCGCAGGGGGTGGGGGTGGCTCTGGGTCTTCTGGTGCAGGTCCAGCACCAGGGCCTCCAGGGCCCGGTCGTCCCGGCCGGCTCCCAGGGTCTCCGCCAGCAGGCGGGCGTTTTCGTCCTCCTCGATGCCGGCGTAAAAATCCTCCAGCACCCGGCCCAGCACCCGCTGGCGCAGCAGGGCGGCCTCCTGCTCGTCCAGCACCCGGAAATCCGGGGTCAGGCTGTGCTCCTCCACCGGCGGCAGCAGGTGGACGTTCTCCCGCAGAAGCCCGGCGCAGAAGGCGTCCACCGTTTTGATGTCCGCCTGATACACCCGCAGCATCTGCCGCCGCAGGTGGCCGTCCCCGGGGCGCTCCGCCACCCGGCGGGTCAGCTCCTGGGCAATCTTGCCCCGCAGCTCCGCCGCGGCGGCCTTGGTATAGGTGATGATCAGGAAGTCGTCCACCTGGCAGCCCTCCTGCTCCATATAGGAAAACAGGCGCTCCACCAGGACCTTGGTTTTGCCGGAGCCTGCGGCGGCGGACACCAGCAGGCTTCCACCCCGGTTATATACGGCCGTTTCCTGCTGCGGCGTCAGCGGCATGGCGATCCCTCCTCTCGGCTTTCTTCCTCCACAAATTTCCAGAATTCTCCCGGGTCTACGCTTCTGATGTACCGCACCCGGTCGCCGCCCCGGCCCTCCTGGAACCCGCAGGCGGCGGCAAAGTCGCAGTGCTGGCAGGCCCGGTCCTGGGGGCCGTGGGCCACCGGGTCGGCGTCGATGCTGCCGGAGCCGATCTCCCGGGCGATCTGGTGCAGCAGGCGGTCCACATAGCGGCCCAGCTTGCCCAGCTGCTCCGCCGAGGCGACGCCGTCGGCGATGGAGCCGTCCTTTTTCACCTTGATAGGCAGGTAGTGGGGCGATTCCAGGGCGCTGTGCTCCATGGCCCGCAGCACCTGGGGGTCGGAGAGCACCATGCCGCTGCGGCGCAGGGCGCTCTGCAGGGCCAGCCGCAGCTTCTCCGGCTGGATGCCCCGGTCCGCTTTCAGGATCACCTCCCGGGCCGGGTGGTACAGCACCCCCGCCGGGACGATGGGATAGCCGAAATAGCTGCGGCCCTCCTGCTCCAGGGTGAACAGGTACAGCAGCATCTGGATCCCCAGGCCGTACCGCAGGTCTGACAGGTCGAAGGACTTTTTCCCGGTTTTGTAGTCCACCACCCGCAGATACAGCCTGCCGTCGTGGAGCCAGCCGTCCACCCGGTCCACCTTGCCGCTGACGGACAGGCGCTGATCCCCCTCGGTGATGGTCACGGCAGGGAGCTGGCCGTCCTTTCCGCCAAAGCCCAGTTCAAAGGCCACCGGGGAAAAGTCCGACTGGGCCAGCTCCCCGGCCATGTCCTCCACAATGGCATAGGCCGCCGTCCGCAGCCGGGAAAAGAGATACCGGAACCGGGCGCTTTTCTCCTGATATCCGTCGATCTCCTCCCGGGCGTAGCGGTCCGTATATTCCCGGACCAGCTGCCGCAGCTCCGGCTGCTGCACCGCGGCCCAGCCGCCCCGGGTCTTGACCTCCCGGGCCACGTTTTCCAGCAGATAGTGGATAAACGTGCCGATCTCCGGGGCCTCGAACCCTGCCGGGCGGCGGTCCTTTGCCCGCAGGCCGTACTGCATGAAGTACCCGAAATGGCACCGCTTTACCTGGTCCATCCGGGAGGCGGACATGTGCAGGGCCCGCCCATACAGGGCCTCCACCGCCGGGCCGGACAGCCGTCCCCGGCCCAGGGCCCGGCCCCGGTCCATGGCGTCCAGCACCCGGTCATAGTCTCCCCGCCCGCAGAAATACTGCCGCAGGGCGGGGTCCTCTCCCGCCAGCTCCAGGGCCGTGGCAGGGAGTCTGCGCCGGTAGCTGCCGTCCTCCCGGGTCACATGCAGCCGGGGAAACAGCTTTTCCATCCGCTGCACCACAAAGGAGGGGCGCAGCTGGCTGCCGTTGACGTCCCCCACCGGCCAGCTGACGGTGAGCCGGTCCGTGGGCTGGGCCAGGCAGGCGTAAATATTCTGCAATTCGTTGTCCAGCGGGTCGAAGCTGGCGTCCGACAGCAAAATTTCCCGCTGCTGCAGGGCGGCCCGGTCCTCCGGGTCCAGCAGGCCGTGGCCGCTGGGGGGCATGGGCAGCACATGGTCGTTGGCTCCCAGCAGGAACAGGCACTTCACCCGGTGCCGGTCGTTGCGGGTGATCTCGCTGACCTTCACCTGGTCCAGGGTGGCCGGGATGGTGCCCACGCTGTACTGGGTCAGCACCAGCCGCAGGAGCCGGGCGAACTCCTCGCCGGACAGCTCCGTATCCCCCAGGATCTCCGCAAACTGGTCCAGCACCCCGCAGAAAATCGCCCACAGCTGGACATATTCCTCCGCCAGCTGGGGCCGGTCCTCCTCCAGGAGCTTTTTCGCCGTGTCCTCCAGGGTCTGCGGCACCCCGGCCTCCTGCAAAAAACCATACAGGCACTCCGCCTTCTGCCGGGCGGCCCCGGCGGTGCGCATCCCCCGGTACAGAGGCTCCAGCAGACGGCGCACCCGCCGCCGGATGCCGTTGACTCGCTCCAGCCGGGCAGCGCTGTGCTCCGTCAGCTCCCGGCCGTATCCGTCGGGGCTGGCGGTCCAGTCCCCCTCCCGCAGCCACATGGAATTGCCCCGGATGTCCCACAGGATGACGTAGTTTTCCAGAATGTCGCACTCGTCCGGGGTGATGCCCCCCAGGCCGGTTTTCAGGCAGCGGAACACGTCCTCCCGGTCGAAGCCGCCGGTGACGGCGTCCAGTGCCCCCAGCAGCATGGTGATGGGGGGCTTTTCCAGCAGGTCGCTGCGGCGGCTGATATAGGCCGGGATGCCGTCCCGGCGGAACACACTCTCCAGCAGCGGGCCGTAGACCTCCATATTCCGGGCGCACACGCCCATGTCCCGCCAGCGATAGCCCTCCGCCGCCAGCTGCCGCAGCTGCTGGGACACCCATTCCACCTCGGTAAAGGCCGTGGCCGCCTGATACAGGCCCAGGCCCTCCGGTTCCCCGTCGTAGGGGACCTCCTGGCCGAAAAAGTGGGCTTCCAGGTGCCCCAGGGGGCCCTGCCCCCGGCTTTCGCACCACAGCACGTCCGTCTCCTGCCCCGCCCGGCGGGCCATGCGCTCCAGGCGTATTCGCTGGCGCAGGGCGTTCTGGAACAGCCGGTCGCTGCTCCGGTCTCCCAGCAGCGTCACCGTGACGCTTTCGGCCTGCCGCAGCACCAGCTCCAGAATGCTCTCCTCCTGGCGGTTGAAGTATGAAAAACCGTCCAGATACACGTCGCAGCCCCGGAGATAGCCGCTTCCCTCCAGATGCTCCCGGAGCTTCTGGAGCCGGGAGCGGGCGTCGAAATCGCCGCTGCGCAGCCGGGCGTCATAGGCGGCGTATATCAGGGCGATGTCCCGCAGCTTGCCGCCCATGGCCCCGTCCAGGTCCTCCACCTGCCGGTACAGGGCCTGGGGGCCGATCTCATAGGCGTAGAACTCCTCCGTCAGGTCCGTCAGCTGCCGCAGAAACGACGCCCGCTGACTGGGCCGCCCGAACACCCGCAGCTCCGGGGCCAGCTCCTGCAGCACCCGCCGCATGGTCAGCAGCTTTCCCCCGTTGTCCAGGGTAAACTCCGCCAGACCGCCGGTTTCGGCCAGTACCCGGGATGCAAGGCTCCGGAAGCTCAGCACCTCCGCATCCCGGGACGCCGTGGGCCCCAGGGCCCGGCACAGGTCCACCTCCGCCTCGTGGGAGATATGCTCCGGCACCAGTAGCACCTGCCGCCGCAGACAGCGGTTCTTTTCCATGGCCTCCAGCACCCGCCGGGATTTCCCGGAACCGGCCCGGCCCACCCATATATGAAGCATCTGCCCGCCTCCTTTCCGACAGCAGGATATCATCTCCGCTGTCCCGAAAAACTCTCATCTGACAGTATAGCGCATTTTTCTTCCTCTGAAAAGGACAAAAAAACACCGGCTGCTGCGCAGCCGGTATTTTTTCGCTTACTGATTGTCGCCCAGCTCCCGGAGATACCGGCTCAGGGCGTCCTTCCACTCCGGCAGCGGCGTGAAGCCGTTTTCCGCCAGCTTGCTCTTGTCCAGGCGGCTGTTGAAGGGCCGGGCCGCCTTGGACGCGCCGTATTCCGCCGTGGTCACGGCGTCCACCTGCACCGGCAGCCCCGCCTGGCGGAAGATCTCGCAGGCAAAGTCGTACCAGGAGATATACCCGCCCTCGTTGGTGGCGTGGTAATACCCGTACTTGTCGGACTCGATCATGTCCACCAGCAGCCGCGCCAGGTCCAGGGTATAGGTGGGCGTGCCGATCTGGTCGCACACCACCCGCAGCTTGTCGTGGGTCCTGCCCAGCTGCAGCATGGTCTTGATGAAGTTCTTACCGTTCAGACCGAACACCCAGGCGATCCGCACGATGAAGTATTTCTCCAGCGCAGAGCTGACGGCCAGCTCGCCGCCCAGCTTGGTCTCGCCGTAGAAATTCAGGGGCTGATAGTCCTTGCAGTCCGGCTGCCAGGGGGTCTCCCCCTGGCCGTTGAACACATAGTCCGTGGAAATGTACATCATCTTGCAGTCCATCTCCCGGCAGGCCTGGGCCAGATGGGCGGTGCCGTCCACGTTGATGGCCCGGACCTTGGGCTGCTTGTCGGCGTCCTCGGCCAGGTCCACCGCCGTCCAGGCGGCGCAGTGAATCACGGCGTCGGGCCGCACCTGGTCCATCACCTGCCGCACCTGCTGCTCATTGGTGATGTCCATGGCCACATAGGGCATCCCCGTCACGGCGGAGCCGTCGGCGATGCCGCTGTACACCGGGGCAATGTCGCTGCCCACGCCCTGATGGCCCCGGCGGGCCAGCTCGTTCATGACGTCGTGGCCCAGCTGACCGCCCACGCCCGTTACCAGAATTTTCATGTCTCCCGCGCTCCTTAGTGGCGATTGCCGTACATTTTCTCGTAATAGTCCTGATACTCGCCGGAGATGATGGTCTCCCACCACGAACGGTTGTTCAGGTACCAGTCGATGGTCTTTTTGATGCCGTCGGCGAACTTGGTCTCCGGCAGCCAGCCCAGCTCGTTGTGGATCTTGGTGGGGTCGATGGCATAGCGCATATCGTGGCCCTTCCGATCCGCCACATGGACGATGAGGCTCTCGGGCTTGCCCAGCTCCTTGCAGATCAGCTTCACAATGTCGATGTTGCGCATCTCGTTGTGGCCGCCCACGTTGTACACCTCGCCTACCCGGCCCTTATGGATGATCAGGTCGATGGCCCGGCAGTGATCCTCCACATACAGCCAGTCCCGGACGTTCAGGCCCTCGCCATACACCGGCAGGGGCTTGTCGTTGAGGGCGTTGGCGATCATCAGGGGAATCAGCTTCTCGGGGAAGTGATAGGGCCCGTAGTTATTGGAGCAGCGGCTGATGGACACCGGCAGGCCATAGGTCCGGTGATACGCCTGCACCAGCAGGTCGGCGGACGCCTTGGAGCTGGAGTAGGGGCTGGAGGTGTGGATGGGGGTCTCCTCGGTGAAGAACAGGTCCGGCCGGTCCAGGGGCAGGTCGCCGTACACCTCGTCGGTGGACACCTGGTGATAGCGCTGGATGCCGTACTTGCGGCAGGCGTCCATCATGGTGGCGGTGCCGATGATATTGGTCTGCAGGAACACGCCGGGGTCTTCGATGGAGCGGTCCACATGGCTCTCGGCGGCGAAGTTCACCACCATGTCGGGGTGCTCCTCCTCAAACAGCTTGTAAACGGCCTCCCGGTCGCAGATATCCGCCTTCACAAAGCGGAAGTGGGGGTTGTCCATCACAGGAGCCAGGGTGGACAGGTTCCCGGCATAGGTCAGCTTGTCCAGGCACACGATGCGGTAGTCGGGGTGCTCCTTGAGCATATGGAACACGAAGTTGCTGCCGATAAAGCCGGCGCCGCCGGTAACGATAATGGTCATTGGCTCACTCGTCCTTTCCGTACACGAAGTTGCAGTCGCTGTCCGCCAGCAGGGGGGCGTTCTTGTCCTTGTCGGACAGAATGGGGTCCGTCACGCCCCAGTCCACGCCGATGGCGGGGTCGTCAAAGCGGATGGACCGGTCGCTGGGGTGGTCGTACAGGTTGTCCGCCTTATAGCAGAAGTCCACGTCGTCCGTCAGGGTCACGAACCCGTGGCCGAAGCCCCGGGGAATGTAGAACTGGCGCTTATTCTCGGCGCTGAGCTCCACGGATACCCATTGCAAATAGGTGGGTGAGCCCTTCCGCAGGTCCACCGCCACGTCCATCACGGCGCCCCGCACCACCCGGACGATCTTGGCCTGGGCCATGGGGTCCTGCTGGAAGTGGATGCCCCGCAGGGTCCCCTTCTTGGCGGTGAAGCTCTCGTTGTCCTGCATGCTGTTGAAGTGCAGGGCTTCATACTTGGGCAGGGACCAGGTCTCCATGAACCAGCCCCGGTGATCGCCGAACACGTCCGGCTCGATGATCTTTACCTCGGGAATTTTCGTATCCAGAATTTTCATACAGGCCACCTATCAATAACGAATTTTACCCTCGGCCACGTGCATCAGATGCTGGCCGTAGGGGGACTTGCCATAGCGCTGGGCGGACTGGAGCAGGGTCTCCCGGTCGATCCAGCCCTCATTGAAGGCGATCTCCTCCAGGGCCGCGATCTGGGAGTCCTGGCGGGTCTCGATGGTGCGCACAAAGTCCGCCGCATCCACCAGGGAGTCCATGGTGCCGGTGTCCAGCCAGGCATAGCCCCGGCCCAGCAGCTGCACGTTCAGGGTGCCGTCCTCCAGATAGAAACGGTTCAGGTCGGTGATCTCCAGCTCGCCCCGGGCGCTGGGCTTCACCCGCTTGGCCATGTCCACCACCCGGTTGTCGTAGAAATACAGCCCCGTGATGCAGTAGTTGCTCTTGGGATGCTGGGGCTTCTCCTCCACGGAGATGACCTTGCCGTTCTCGTCGAACTCCACGATGCCGAAGCGCTCGGGGTCGTTGACATAGTAGCCGAAAATACTGGCCCGGCCCTGCTGGGCGTCCGCCGCCGCCTGCTTCAGGCGGGTGCGGAAGCCGCTGCCGTAGAAGATGTTGTCTCCCAGCACCATGGCGCAGCAGTCGTCGCCGATGAACTCCTCGCCCAGCAGGAACGCCTGGGCCAGGCCGTCGGGCGAGGGCTGCACCTTATAGCTCAGCCGGATGCCGAACTGGCTTCCGTCCCCCAGCAGACGCTCGAAATTGGGCAGATCCGTGGGGGTGGAGATGATGAGAATGTCCCGGATCCCCGCCATCATCAGGGTGGACAGGGGGTAATAGATCATGGGCTTGTCATACACCGGCAGCAGCTGCTTGCTGGTGACCATGGTCAGGGGATACAGGCGCGTGCCGGCTCCGCCGGCCAAAACGATACCTTTCATGAAATGGCTCCTTCCTTATGTTCCTCCGACGGCCCTTGTTCCTTGGGCCATACGGTGTAAAAATGCTGCCCGATCCGCTGTTCCGGCGGCGGGGGCGTCATGTAATCGCCATAGGTATGGCGCAGCATCCGGTCATATCCGGCGGGAATGGGAAACTCCCCATCCTCAAAGGGAACATACAGCGTTTTTTCCAGTTCCTCCCGCAGGAACACGATGTTCCAGTTGGTATCCCACACGGTGCAGCCCACATAGCGGCACTTCTCATAGTCCTTCTGCCGGGCCCAGGCCTCGATGCGGTGGATGTAATGGGCGCTTCCGTGGAGCCGGGCCCAGGCAAAGCCCGCCAGCTTGGCAGGGGTGTGGAGCCAGCCCCGGCGGCTGGGCGTGAACCGGTCAGCGGCGCAGCAGTTGATGAACTTCACATCCCGCATGGGCTGCTGCACCCAGGCCCTGGCCTCCTCCTCCGTGTCACCGCAGCCGTCCAGCGGATAAACGTCCACAAACAGGCCCAGGCCGTAGTCCCGGATGCCCTGGTACTTCACCCGGTAGCGGGTGTCGCTGAACCGGGCGATGGGGTACACATACCGGGGGTTGTCGTCCACGGTCATCAGCTGCATGGGCTGAAGCTCCTCCCGGTGCCGGCGGCAGTAGGCCACCAGCTTGTCAAAGTCCGGCCGGGGCATGGCCACGTCCAGGTCGTCATCCCAGGGAATGAAGCCCTTGTGGCGGATGGCCCCGATCAGCGTGCCGTAAAACAGGAAATACCGCAGTCCCTGTTCCCGGCAGATGCCGTCCAATTTTTTGAGAATGTTCAGAGCTCCCTCCTGCATTTGCCGAAGCGTCAGTTCCTCCACTTATCTCACTCCTATCCGTTATTTCGTAACTTTTCTTATATTTCTGTCCCGGGACAGGGCGGGATGTCCCGCAAAACCGGGGGTTTTGTCCCGGGTTCAGGCCGATTTTTTGCGGAACACCGCAAGAGTCCGGGCCACCTGGTCCCGGTGGCGGAGGGCCCACAGCGCGCACACGCCCAGAAGGGCCGCCAGCAGTCCCATCCGGATCCAGAACAGATCCGTCAGGGCCACCGTCACCAGCGACACCACCGACACGATCCCCAGCCAGAAGAACTGCTGGAGAATGTCATACACCATGCCCTTGTGGACCCACCAGGCAAATACCACGTGCAGCAGGTAATACAGCAGGTAGCAGGCCACGGTGGTATAGGCCGCCGCCACATAGCCGAAGGCCGGAATGAACACGGCGTTGAGCAGGATGTTCATGCCCGCCGCCAGCATGGTGCCCAGGGCGATGAGCTTGGTTTTCTTATAGTAATACTCCACCGAGGAGGGCAGGGTATACAAAAACGCGTAGTACATGGACAGCACGATGGGCATGGTCACGTAGCGGCTGTCGCTGTATTTGGAGCCGCCGGCAATGAGGATGACCTCCGGAGAGATCAGCGCCAGGGCCATGGCCCCGATGGACACAAACACCACATACGCCGAGGCCGCCCGGCGAATGGCCGGATACTCCCGGGCCTTCATCTTTTCAAAGAACCAGGGTGCCCAGGCGGTGTCCATGGAGTTGGTGATCACCTGGAAGATCATCCCCACATTATAGGCAAAGCTGTAAAGCCCGGCCTCGGTGCTGCCGATGATGGACTTGATCATGATGCGGTCAAACTGGTTCAGCAGCAGCTGGCTCAGGCCGTGGGGCACGGTGGGCAGGCTGATGGCCATGCCGTAGCGCCAGTATTCCCGGCTGATGCGGGGGCGGTCCTTCCGCCACAGGCGGACCACCACATAGATGCCCACCAGCACCGCAGGGATCAGGGTGCCCAGGATGCGGCCCAGGTATCCCTGGCCCCGGCAGAGGGTCAGAATCAGCAGCACGGAGCCGCCGATGCCGGCCACGGCATACACCAGGCTCAGCACCAGGTACTCCTTATACTTATAGTCCACCGAAAGGACGGAGTTGTAGAAGGTCAGCATGGCCATGCCGAAGCTCTCCAGCACGATCAGCGCCGGAAGATACGGCTGCTCCAGGCTCAGGGACCGGGCCAGCGGCGCGGCAAACACCAGACTCAATGCCAGCAGCAGCAAGGAATTGCCGATGACCAGCAGGGTCACGGAGGAACAGTAGGAGCCGGTGAGGTCCACATAGTCCAGCTTCGCGTTGCGGACGCTGGTGTGCAGGGTGAAGCCCGCCAGCACCGTCATGATCATGACATAGGAGCTGAAGGTGCTGTAAATGCCGAAGTCCTCCACGGTCATCAGCCGGGCAAACAAGGGGATGGCCAGGAAGGACAGGCCCTTGACCAGCATATTGCCCACCGTGTAGCCAAGTCCGGCCTTCAGGGCTTTTTTTCCGCTTGATTCATTCGCCATTGCAATAAACTCTCCTGTTGCGTGGGATTCAGGCGTTCTGCTCCTCCAGCGCCTGGGGGACCGACAGGGTGACGGCATACCAGGCGATGCCCAGCACGGCGTTCATCCAGGGGTTGAACCAGGTGACGATCCAGAAGGTGCACAGGCCGCAGACCACGACCGCCCCCTCCGGGCACTCCCGCAGCAGCTCCCGCCGCCGCAGGCACCAGACCACCACATAGCCAAAGGGCAGCATGTACAGCAGCAGACCCACGACACCCGTCCGGGCCAGCATGTCCAGATAGAAATACTCGTCCACGCCCTTGTCGCGGTTGGCCGCCGACGCGCCCAGGCCGCAGCCGATGATGGGACTGCGCTGAATGTAGACCTTCAGGCTGTCCTTGGTCTCCTGCCGCAGCTGGTCGGACTTCTCGGTGACCTCGATATAGGAGCGCTGGCTGTCCATCTCGCCGTTGTTGGGGGAATCGCCGGGGTCCTCGCCCCGGAGCTGGGACCGCAGCTGGGAGGCCCAGGAGGTGGGAACCTCCTTGCCGATGGTGCGGGACACGGCAAAGCTCAGGTAGCTGCCCTCCAGGGCAAATTCCTGCACCGTGACCAGCACGCCAAAGCACACCACGGCAGCCAGCAGAAACGCCAGCGTCCGCTTGCGGCCCTCCGGGCACAGCACCAGCACCGCGATGATGCTGACCAGGGCCGTCAGCCCCAAAGCTCCGTACAGGGAGCGGGTATAGCTCAACAGCAGGGCGTTGAACAGCAGGGCCACCGCCAGCACATAGCGCCAGCGGAGCTTGGGGGCCCGGGCCTGACGGAACAGGGCCACCACACAGCCCACGATCATATAGGGGCTGCTTTTGAAGAACACACGGACCAGCCGCGCCGACACCACGTCCACGATGCCTACGGTGTGCTCGTTCAGCCACCGGCACAGAGGGGCAGGGTCGTCCATCAGCACCACGGCGGCGTTCACCGCCAGGATCAGGGCCGCCTGGATCACCGCGCCGGCCAGGACCCAGCTCAAAAGCACCCGCAGGCGCTGCCGCGACCGGACCGTGGCCACCAGCACAGGCACCAGGAACAGCCACATGAAGCCCTTGATGTCCGTCAGCAGCACGTCCATGCGGTTTTCCGCCCGGACGCCCCGCCAGGCGCAGAAGGCCAGCCAGACCACGAAGGCCAGGGTCAGCCAGACGGCGGGCTTTTTCAGGTATGCGCCCAGATGCCGGAAAAGCTCCGGCAGGGCCAGCACAGCGGCCAGACCCCCCAGCAGAATGCGGATGCTGACAGGTCCAACCTCCCAATAGCGGCCGCCGCCGGTGATGCTGCACTCCAGCAGGAACAGGCACAAGATTCCGAAGGAGAGCTGGCTGCACCGCTGGGTAAAGGTACCCCGCCGGAACTCCTCCGTTATGTTACGGATTCGATTTTGCAAAAGATTCACCACCAAAGAATTTGTCCGATACGGCGGTTCAGGCCGTACTTCCACAGGCCCCGCCGCCGGTAAAGGGCCAGCCGGGTCAGTTTTCCCTTTTCAGGGGCGGCAGCATAGTCCGCCAGCAGGGCCTGCTGGTCCGGGGTCAGCTCCTGACGATAGCAGGAGAGGAAGGCCCCGGCCTGTCGGGCCGTATCCACCAGGGAACGGCGCACCGCGCCGCCCTTAAGCTTCTGCAGCACATAACCCGCCGAGCGGGGATCCTTGGCCCCCACCACGTTGCCGCCGTGCTGGCGGTAGTCAATGGTGGCGCGGTCCAGGAACACGGCCCGGCCCATGGCGGCGGCGATCAGCGCCAGCCACCAGTCGTGCATCAGCATGTCCCCCTCCCCCACCGGGCGGCAGGCAAGCCGGGCCAGGGAGCGGTTGATCATCATGGTGCAGCCGGTGACCACGTTCTGCACCAGCAGCTGCTTCAGCGCCAGACGATGGCCGTCCAGGCCGGAATAGTGCTGGAAGGAGGGGTCCATCTCATGCAGCTGGCCGTCCACCACCCGCAGGTCCGTGTGGACCAGCACCGGCAGGGCCGGGTCCGTCTCCGCCTGCTCCATCAGCCGGAGGGTCAGGCGCACCTTGTCCGGGTGCCACACGTCGTCCTGGTCGCTGAACATGATGTAGTCGGCCTGGCCCCCGAACTGCTCCAGCAGGTGCATGAAGTGCTTCTGGGCGCTGCCGAACCGGCGGCCGGAACGATAATGCGTTATTTTATCCGGATATTTATCGGCGTATTCCTGCAAAATGGGGGCGGTATCCTCTCCGTCGTCTGACAGGATCAGCCTCCAGCCCCCCACGTCCTGCGCCAGGATGGAGTCCACCATGGGCCGGATAAACCGGCCGCCCTTGTAGGCAGCCAGCAGGATCAATATCTGTTTTTCCACGGTCGTATCCTCACACAATGCCCTGCAGCAGGGCGGCATATCGGGCCTGCACCACCGGCAGGTCAAAATTCTCGTCAAAGACCCGGCGGACGTTCTTACGCATGCGCAGACAGTCCTCCACCGTCATGGCGGCCACCCGGGCCGCCGTGTCCTCCCCCACGTTGAGGCCCACCTGTTCCCGGTCCACCAGCTCGGCGGTGTCGGCGGGAATGTTGTTGAGAATGGGCAGATCGTGGCGGAAATAGTCCACGGACTTCATGGTCAGGCCCACGCACACGTCGGGCTTCATCAGGTTGAAGCCGAAGTGGCAGCGTCTCATGACCTCGTGCTTCCGGCTCTCGTCAAACACCACGCCCAGCCAGTCCACCTCCGCCCCGGCGTCACGCAGGGCCTGGAGCAGCTGAGGGCATTTCTCGCCGTCGCCGATGACATGGACGGTGACGGGCTTCAGCCGGGCCAATTGGGCCGTCAGGCCGGCGATGGCGTCGACATTCACCACGTTGTTGATGGCCCCCAGGTAGCACAGGTCCAGTCCATCGGAGCGCAGATGGGCCTCCGGCGTCTGGTTCGGGTCGCGGCGGGAGGCCAGGTAGATGGCGTTCTCCTCCGGCAGGCCCAGCTTGCGGCAGAACAGCCTGCACTCGGGGATCACCCGGTCCGCGGCGGAGAGGTTCTTATCCCGCAGACCGGCCCACACGGAAAAGGGCAGGGCCAGCAGGCGCTTCATGGAGCCGGAGGGGAAGGTCTCCGGCCACATGTCGAAAATCTCGAAGATCAGCCTGGTCTCCGGGTGCCGGGCCTTGAAGCGGGCGCCGTAATGGGCCAGATAGTTGGGGGGCAGCTGGGCCACCACCACATCCGGCGGATCCTGCTCCAGCTCCCGGAACACCAGGCGGGCAAAGTCCCGATGGGACAGGATCCGGGACAGGGACAGGTTTTTCTGATAGGGCCGCACATGGATCTGGCGGCAGCCGGGGACCGTGCAGCGGAACACCTTTTTGGAGGTGTGGTCAAAGTCGCTGGTGTAGTACACCGTCTCGTAGCCCAGGGACCTGAGATAGCCGTCGATGACGTAGAGGCGGTGGTTATAGTGGTCGGAGCAGCTGAGCAGCACAGCGCGCTTTGTTGTATGCATTACGGTTTTTCCTCCGTTTTCTTGTCCTCGAAGGCCTCGGTGCTCTCCTCCGGCGTCAGCAGCACCAGAGCCGTCCGCAGAATCAGCTTCAGGTCCAGCCAGACGCTGTACTGCTGGATATAGGCCAGGTCCATGATGAGCTTATCCCGGGGAGAGGTGTTGTATTTGCCGTAAATCTGGGCAAGGCCGGTGAGCCCCGCCTTGGCCCGCAGGCGATAGCGGAACTCCGGCAGGTCGTCGGTATATTTTTCCACGTTTTCCAGCATCTCGGGCCGGGGGCCCACGATGCTCATGTCGCTTTTCAGGACGTTGATCAGCTGGGGCAGCTCGTCGATGCGGAATTTGCGGATGATGCGGCCCACCTTGGTGATGCGGTCGTCATCCTTCTTGGCGGAGACGTGGATGCTGCCGTCCTGGGCCCGCATGGAGCGGAATTTGTACACCTCGAACACCCGGCCGCCGTAGGTGGCGCGCTTCTGGCGGTAGAATACCGGGCCGCCGTCCTCCAGGCGGATGGCCAGGGCCGTTGCCAGCAGGATGGGGGAGGTCAGCACCAGGCCCACCACGGACACCAGGATATCCCCCAGACGCTTGACGATGCGCTCCTCGAACCGCAGCTCCCGGACCGGGCAGAACATCAGGGTCTTGTCGTCAAACATGACCCGCTCCCCGGCCATAGCCACCACGTCGGACATCTCCAGGCTGTAGTACAGGTCCTTGCGGGTCTGGTAGCAGTATTCCACCAGGTCGGTGCGCTCCCGGACGGAGAGCTCATACAGGAACACGGCGTCGGCGTGGTCCACGCAGGTCAGCAGATCCGGCTGGTCCAGCCAGGCCACCTGCTGGATGTTGTACTGCTTTTTGTAGCGGCCCACTTTTTTGATCAGGTCCTCGATGCACTCGCCCCGGCGGGCCACCATCAGGCAGCGCTGGGGCTTGTTGACCTTGAAGTACAGGTCGTTGCCGCCGTAGGCCATGATGATCACCAGGGCCACCTGCAGCAGATAGACCGCCAGCAGCAGCAGCGGGCACTCATATACAAAGCGTCCCCCGTGGATGACGGTGGTATTCATGATGCACAGCAGGAAGTGCGTCACCAGGTCCGTCAGCAGCAGGGTCAGGGCCATGGAGAACACAATGGGCTTGCTCCCTGCGACGTGGCGGATTACGCCGCCGTTCAGGAAACCGTCTCCGCCATCCTGAAGGACTTCCCGCAGATCGACATTCTGGTGAACAACGCCGGCATTACCCGTGACTCCCTGATGCTTCGCATGAAGGAGGAAGACTGGGACGCCGTCATGGATACCAACCTGAAAAGCGCGTTCAATACGGTGAAAGCCCTGCAGCGCGTGCTGATGAAGTCCCCTGCCGGACGCATCATTAACATGAGTTCCGTTATCGGCCTCGTGGGCAACATCGGGCAGGCCAACTACGCCGCCTCCAAGGCGGGCCTCATCGGTTTCACTAAATCCCTGGCCCTGGAATTCGCCCCGCGCAAGGTGACGTGCAACGCCATTCATCCACCAAAGCCTGAATCTTGTCGACTACACTCTGACGGTCTTCGGGATAAGTCACACCGAACCACTTGCTGGTT
>ENA-UPWR01000029-UPWR01000029.1-human-gut-metagenome-genome-assembly--contig:-NODE-29-length-20371-cov-23.161427_pt1 | contig 20371 bp, 10 predicted proteins | sample MGYA00250053_ERZ773382 | MGnify/ENA primary metagenome ERZ773382 (study PRJEB29103, sample SAMN06112029) | human gut metagenome | biome: human gut; feature: ankylosing spondylitis patient; material...
TTTTTTTTTTTAATGATACGGCGACCACCGAGATCTACACTCTTTCCCTACACGACGCTCTTCCGATCTGTACATCTTTTCCGCGGACTCGTACCGGCGGCTGATGTTCGCGCTCATGGCGTGCATGACAATGTCGTCCATGCCCTTTGGAATGCCCGGCACAAACGCACTCGGGATGATCGGCACCTCATTGATGTGCTGCATGACGATCTGGAGCGCGGTTTCGCCCTCAAACGGCAGCTTGCCGGTCAGCATTTCGTACATCATCACGCCGAGCGAGTACAGGTCGGTGCACACAGTACTCAAAGGGTATCTGCAGATAAAAACGCTGAAAAACGCGTCTCTGTTTCAGACATGGATTACACGAGTGCTGATCAACACAGCTCATGATCATCGTAGAAAAGCCCTAAGCACACTTTCACAGGAGGATTCCGCTATAGATTCTGCACATGCTTCCACAGCAAATCAACAGATTCCATCTGTCGAACATTTTGACCTGCAAACCGCTATCGAAACACTTCCTGATAAATACCGCATTCCTATTTTACTAAAATACTTCAGTGGTATGACAGTCGATGAGATTGCCTGGACACTCAGTATTCCATCTGGTTGTCTGGCCGGAGCCGGCATCCAATATATGCGGGCCCATTCCGCGTTGACCAACGCCGGCCACATGAACATGAACAACGAGATCTACGCCCGTATCTTGGATACGACCGTGGCCGCCCTCCATCTGGAGGCCCTCGCCCCGGGTTACAAGGAATGCATCGACCGGGAGGCGGAGTGCGTGAACCGCGTCACCAAGAGCGCCTCCACCGCCCAGCTGGAGGCGAAAGACAAGGAGCGTGACAAGACCCTCCAGTTCATCTACTCCATGAACGGCTCCTATAAGGTATGCCCCGACGAGACCCTGCGTACCCCCGCCCTGCTGGTAGACAGCGTGCTGCGGGCCTACGACAAGATCTACGCCAAGGCCTACGCCGAGGAGACCGCCCTGATCGATGGCCTGCTGCTCGACCTCGCCAAGGCTGACGTATCGGAAGCCCTCAAGACCCTCCACCTCGACACCTACGTGGCCCAGTTGAAAACCTTGAACGATGCCTACAAGGCTCTCGACATCACCCGCACTGACGAGTACTCCGCCCGTGTGAAGACCGATACCACCAAGGCCCGCAAGGCGACCGACGAGACCCTCGACCTCATCATCCAGCGTGTCAACGCCTACGCCGTACTTGAGCCTACCGAGGCCATCAACGCCTTCATCGACACCGTGAACCAGATCTTCCGCAAGTATAAGAACCTCATCGCCGCCAAGGGAGGCCCCACCAGCCCCTCCAAGTCCGACGACAAGCCTTATCCCACACCCGACCCTGCGCCCGACCCCGAGAACCCCGGCGGCGATAGCGAGAGCCCGGACGAGATCTGAGCCTAGCAAATTGTCAAACACTTAAAATCGAATCCATATGAACGAATTTTATCTTTCTAGAAAGATATCCGCGCGGCTCTCCCTCCGGGCCGCCGTGCGGATGTTCTGTATCCTGACGCTGGCCCTATGGGGGCCGGCAATGGCAGGAGCGCAAGCGCAGCCACAGCCGCTTGACGTGGCTAGTACTAGTATTACTGATAAACTAACCCTCACCTATAAACCGAAAACCGCCGGCTCGACCGATTACGCTTGGTTTTACAAGATCGGGACTAATGGCACCGACACCGAGTTCTCCGGTACGCTGACGGGCACGAACGCAAACTGGCAGCAGGGCGCGATCAATATCAAAAGCGAGAAAGCGATAGCCGACGCGAATAATCTTGACAGCTACCCGATCCTGAAATTGGATGGGCTAAACCTGACCTCCACTACTGCCGACGGCTCATTATTTTATCTGGAGGGCAGTAAACCGTTCTGTATCCAAGCGACAGGCAACTCTGCCAGTAACCTGAAAGCGAAAAAGGATGTGATTAATAACTACCAAGGATGCATCCTGCTTCTGGATGGTGGCACCGCCGGATTGAATATCGCTGCGGAAGGAACTGGATCATATGGAATATATCTGTACTCTACTAGTTCTGCTATAAATACCACCCTCAAAGGCAAAATAACTGTCACGGCGGAAGCTGTTGCTGTGTTTCTAGACAATTTGGGTGCTTTCTCGGCTACCGAAGACGCGAAAGTAACGGTTTCTTCGGAAGATAAAGATGGAGACGCAATTTATGAAAGCTATAGAGTGAAATCCCCCTTCCTCCAATGGCAGTTCGCCACCGCCCCAACGAGTGGCCAGACGCTCGAGGTGAAAGACGCTAGCGGCCAATCGTTCGATCCCGCTATCCAATTCACCACCGACAGTAAAAAGAAGGGTTTCGCCATCAACGTCACAAAGAACACCGGCTACACCCTTTGGCTGGGCAACGAACAACTGATGGATTCGAAAGGAACAACCGTCTTTACGGCAACGGAAGATAAATTAGTCTCCTTCTCAGGCATGACGACTCTCCCCGCCGACTGGCCCGCCTACGCCCGGGTCGCCAATGTCGGCACGGATGGCACCGATGTCGCCGTCTCCGGCACTACCTACACCGTCAAGACCGCCCGCGGCCTCGCGTGGATCGCTTGGGTGACGAATAACGGGAAGACAACCGCCGATGCCGATAAAACCTATTCCGCTTCCTATCCCCCCTCCGAGGGCTTCAAGGACTGTACGGTTACGCTTGCGGACGATATCTCGCTGGCGAAACCTGCCCAAGGCGTGGCGAGCGGCTTCGAGGCTAATTGGATACCGATAGGGACTTATAAAGGCTTCGATGCACGTTACTACTTTCAAGGCACCTTCGATGGTGGCGGCCATACGATTACCGGAATGACGATCTCCTCGGCCTCGTTTTACTATATCGGCCTTTTCGGTTATCTGTATGGAGCGACCGTGCGGAATCTGACGATGGCAGGATCTGACAATATTAATTTGACAACTATTGCTAATGCTCAAGACACCGCTTACTATCTTGGCTGCGTGGCAGGTTATGTAAAGAATGGAAAAATCATCAATTGCCATAATCAATGCAAGGTTAGTTTTTCTGTGACCGGCAATTCTGGGTCTCTCGGTGGAATTGCCGGTTACTCTGAAGGTTCGGTGATTAGCGCTTGTTCAAACAGGGGAGCTGTCACTATGACCGGAAAGATGGGTCGTGGTGGTGGAATCGTAGCGACTAATAATGGCTCTTCTATCGTTTCCTGCTTCAATACGGAGGATATCCGTGTTACTGCTACCGGTTCTGGTTCTAGCGATGCCGCGTATGCGGGCGGTATCGGAGCCTATAGTAGCGGTAATTGTAGCATATCGCACTGCTATTCGACAGGGTGGATAATCGCTAAATCTTCCGCTGCTAATGCTTATTCCGGCGGCATTGCCGGACTATCTGAGAAAACGACGATTGAATCTTGTTTTGCCACAGGCGCTGTTTCTGCAGGATCAAACAGCGACAGCCGGATAGCTGCCGCAGGTGGTATTGTGGGGCAAGCTTTTGCTGGAAACATTAATATAACGATAAAGAATTGCCTCGCCTTAACTACCGCCGGCGTGAAAGCCTTAGGAAATACGTCGGATAAACAGGCCGGTCGGATTGTCGGATCTGATCCACCTACTAATAAAGTTACCCTTCTCGACAACTACGCCAGTACCATGATCCAACTGACGATAGGAGATAATACGCTAGCCGTCCCTACCGATAACATAGGTAGCGATAAGGCAAACGGTGCCGACACTTACCTCGATGATGTCGCCGCCGAGATCGCCGCTTGGGCAGGCCCCGAAAATACACAAGCCTTCACCGCCATCGGTACCGCCGAGAACGGCCTGCTCCCGCAACTGAAAGCTATTGCCGGCTATGGCGCTGACGGTCTGCCTACAGCTTACGCGAGTACTATTATCCCCGGCCAGTCCGGCTTGTCGTCTGCCTCCTATCTGAGGTCCTTGTTGTCACTGCCCTTGTCTTCTAGCGATACGATGACCTTCATGCTCTTCTACTCCAACAACAAATGGAGTTATAAAAAGGGAGCCGGAACGGAGACCCGTTTCAACGGCAAAATATCGTCACCCCCAGGCCCTTCCGCCAACAAGCTCATCGTCGCCACCGCTACCGGCAACCCGACGCTGACGTTGAATTACGTAACGATACGCCCGACCGACGGTGCTGCCTTGACCGTCAACGAAGGTTGCGATCTGACAATTGCGCAGACCGGTTCGATCCTCGGCTCGTCCGGTGCCTCTACCTTGATCAATAAAGGCACCTTGAGGCTGTCGGGCAGCAGCTTCCGCATTGAAAACAGCAGCTCGTCCGATATGCATTACTGCCTCGATAACTCTGGCACCTTCAGCGTGCTTGATCCGGTAAATGGCTATACCACTTTCCATTGTGCCCACACCGCTATCCATAACACCGGTACCCTTACCAATGCTTGGATGGAATGTCTGTTCACGGATGAGGCGGGAGATGCTGGCGCTACGATAAGGTTTCTGCCTCGCTCATCCCAGCCCATCGAAGTAAAACGCTACAACAAGACCTTAGCCACTACCGTTACGGCGGGCGAGGAGTATAAGCTCTGGGAGATGAAAGCTAGTACGTTTATCCCGCAGAAAGGCTTCGATAGCGAAGGCACGGCAATCGATCGCTTCCCTGCTCCCGAGGCGGATGGTAGGGTAACGACCTTTACGGAGGTGAGTGATTGGAAAGAGGTCGAGATCTCCGGCAATCAGAATCTCTCCGAGGCCGGCCTGTCACAGAGTGTCATCGTTAAATCCGATGGCGTGCTTACCGTCGATAGCGAGAATGCGTCCGTCTTTGAGTTGACATTGGAGGAGGGTGCGCAGGTCGTGACAACGAATGCGCTGAAGGTGTCCAAGACTTTCAAAACCAACCGTTCGCTGAATAACAAATGGACGACCTTCGGTAGCCCTATCGAATTGACAGCCTCTGCGGAATATGGTAGTGGGCTAATCCTTTATGCCGCCACCGGCTACACCGCTAAGGAGGCCGTTGCCCAAGGTTGGGAAGAGGTCTCTGTCCTTTACGGGAAAAGGGTCGATCTCACCGCCGGTAGCCCCTATCTGTTGGCCGCCGACGCAGCCTTGACTCGGGTAACCTTTAGCCAAACAGCCTCCGATGCGCCGATCGAGATACCGGCTACGGCTACGGTCGCTTCCGGCGATGCCCTCGAGAACGGCGTGTTCCTCTTCCGGACGAACCCGAATCTCGCCAACCTTACGCTCCGTGGTATCTACGTGCTCAATGCCGAGGGTACCCGCTTCGACCTTCAGGAGGCGGATTATGTGCTGAAGCCTTTCGAGGCATACATCACCGCCAATGCCGTCACCCGCTCGCTGGTTCGTAGCGTGGGTGTGTGCGATGGCTCCGTGGTGACCGCCAACGAGATCGCTACCGCTACCGCCGCTGTCCGTATCTGGGCCGCCGACGGTGCGCTGCATGTCTATTCCGGGGAGGCCGCCGCGCTTACCGTGGTACGCTCCGACGGACGTACCGTCTACGCCGCCTCTATCGCCCCCGGCGATACCCGCTTGGCTTTGCCTTCCGGTATTTACATGGTTCGAATCAATAACATCACTTATAAAATAGCGCTTTGATATGAAACAATATACTAGTTTATGGCTCGTATGCCTGCTGGCGGTCTTCTCGATGACCGCCCGGGCGCAGGAAGGGATCGAGACGAAGGCCCGTCCCGACTACCCCGCTCTTCCTTTCATGTTGACTTTCGAGGCTCCCGCGGAAGGATCTGCCTCCTTATCGATCTCGGCGGACGGTGAGACCCTCACATCCCCTACGACCTTGCATTCCGGCACCGAGGTGACGATTACCGTCACCCCCGCCGACGGCTACCGAATGGCTTCCGGTTACCCGAAGGTTTACCGCACGGGTACGCCCTCCGAAACGGTTACGCCCGCCGCCACCGATAACGCCTATACCTTCACCATGCCCGCCTTCCCGGCTACGGCAGAGGTGAAGTACGAGAAGATCCAGTCCGCCGTCACCTTCACCGACCCGGCGCACGGCTCGCTAGCCTTGGATGCCGTCACCGCTTCGGGTACTATTGGGCTTTTTTCCGGCAAAGAGCTTGCCCCCGGCATCGCGGTGAAGATTTTAGCCACCCCCGCCGACGGCTACCGAATGGCTTCCGGTTACCCGAAGGTTTACCGCACGGGTGCACCCGACGAAACGGTACCGGCTACGTTTAAGCCCGATGCCAGTAGCGGTATCGCCTACCTCTACACCTTCACCATGCCGGACTTTCCGGTCACGGTAGAGGTGGAGTACGAGAAGATCCAGTCCACCGTCACCTTCGCCAACCCGGCGAACGGTACGCTTACCTTGAGTACCGCCGATGCTCCGGGTAGTTCGATTGTTTCCGGCGGCGAGGTCGCCTCCGGTACGAAGGTGACGATTGCCGCCACCCCCAACAAAGGCTACCAAATGGTGTTCGGCTCCTTGAAGGTATCCGGGAAGGTCGGGAATGAAACCAAGACCGTTCCGTTGCAGAAAGAGAAAGATGGTACGACCTACTTCTTGATGCCGGCCTACGCGGTGACGGCTGAGGTGAAATTTGAGCCTATCCCCGTGGTTCCGTCTTCGGAAGCCCGTTTGAGTTCCCTCTCGTATAAGGTAGGAAATGAGGCTGCTACCCCGCTTCCCGGTTTTCTTGCCTCTACGATGAAATATGAGGTGCTGCTCCCAAGTTCCACCCTGGAATCGGCTGCCCTCACCTTATCCGGCCAGCTGGCCGATGCGAAGGCTAAGCTGTTCGTGAATGGATCGCTTGTTCCCGTACAATCGACAGGATCGTTCACGGCTACTGTATCGCTCGTGGATGGATCGGCCAAGGCTACCTTGGTCGTTACCGCCGAGGATGGACAGACCAAGCGCACATATGCGGTGAACTTCACGGTAGCTCCCCAGCCGGTATGTTACGTCACGATCCAACAGCCGGAAGGCGGCACGATCTCCATTTCCTATAACAAAGAGGGTAAGGAAGTGGTCGTGAAATCCGGTGATGCCGTACCCCAGAATATCGAGTTAAACTTGGCAAATACAGCCTTGCAGAATTACGAGTTCAAAGAATACAGCGTGGATGGTTTCTCGCAGACAGCTGAGACGGTTAATATTGGCACCTGCCTCAGCAAGACGATAACCGCTGCCTTTACGCAGGAATCTTCCGTGACTACGGAAGAGATCGCTACGATCGGTACGCCGGCCGTTCCCAAGGAAAAGGAAGGGCAGGAGGGAACGAATGTTCCAACGGATGATAACCCGATCGTGATCATCCCCGATGCCGTATCCCTGCCATCGGATACGGAACTCTCCAGCCTCCGCTTGGTGAAGGAAGATATAGAAGACCCAGCGAAAAAGGCTGAGATTGAAGAGAAAGCGAAAGCTGCCGCCCAAGATGCGGGTATCGCTCCTGATGCCCCGAAGATCGTGATGGAAGTGACCTTGGTTAAGGTGACGACCACGATTTCCGCTACCGACGCATCCACCACTACCGCCGTAACTCCCGTGCAGCCCTCCGATATCGTGACGGTACGTATCCCGTATCCGGAAGGCGTAAATAAAACCCAACATGATATCGTGATTATCCACCTCCGCTCGGACGGCGTGGTAGACGTGTATTCCGAGGGTAATAACAATTTGACATTAGAGGATGATTATATGGAGATCTCCGTTGCCAGCTTCAGCCCGTTCGTGGTAAGCTATACGCCCAAATCTGGGCCGGTGGATCCCGATTATCCTGACACACCCGACACCCCGGATACCCCGGATGTCCCGACATCGAATGCCTCGGTAGAGGGAGGCATAGCGGTTTGGACCTCTGCCAACGCCCTCCATATCCGTGCGGATCGTCCGGCTGAGGCATGGGTTGTCGGCCTGTCGGGTACTAGTCGTGCCCGGTTTGCGGTCGTTCCCGGCGAGACAAGACGCGCTCTTCCTGCGGGAGTCTATCTTGTCCGAATAGCTGACCAGACCTATAAGGTACGGATACGGAACTAAACGTTGTTTGTTTGACGTGAGAGGGATGTCCTTGTTTCTCCTTGGGGAGAGCGGGGCATCCCTTCTTTTTTGTGAATATGTTTCTTAACATACATACCCGTAATCAATTGGTTAGCCGCAAATGCTTATCTTTGAGCTATCCCGATGCAAACGCTTACAATATGCTAGTCATTTAAACTCAATTATAGTATGAAACCGGAAGATTACATTACCAGAGAGGAGAAGTATGGTGCCCACAACTACCATCCTCTGCCGGTCGTTCTCAGAAGAGGCGAAGGCGTGTTCGTGTGGGACGTGGAAGGAAAACGTTATTTTGATTTCTTGTCTGGCTATTCTGCCTTGAGCCAAGGACATTGCCATCCTAAGATCGTGAAGGCCCTGATGGAGCAGGCGGAGAAGCTTACGCTCGTATCCCGTGCTTTTCATGCGGATATACTGGGTGAGTACATGGAATTTACCTGTAAGTTTTTCGGATATGATAAGCTCTTGCCGATGAATACGGGGGCCGAGGCGGTAGAGACGGCCTTGAAGCTTTGCCGCCGTTGGGGATACCGTCGGAAAGGGGTCGCTCCGGAGCGTGCGAAGATCGTGGTTTGTAGCGAGAATTTCCACGGACGTACGATTACGATTATCTCCATGAGCACCGATCCTAGTTCCTACGCCGATTTCGGCCCTTATACGCCCGGATTTATAAAGATACCCTATAATAAGGTGGATGCGTTGGCCGAGGCCTTGAAAGATCCCGATGTAGTAGGCTTCTTGGTGGAACCGATCCAAGGTGAGGCCGGGGTCGTGGTGCCCGACGATGGTTATCTGCGGGCTTGCTATGATCTTTGCCATCAGCATAATGTGTTGTTTATCGCGGATGAGATACAGACAGGTATCGGTCGTACCGGTAAGCTATTGGCTTGCGATTACGAGGGGATTCGCCCGGATATCTTGATCTTGGGAAAGGCGTTGTCCGGTGGGGTCAGTCCGGTCTCGGCGGTATTGGCGGACGATGAGATCATGCTTACGATCGCTCCGGGAGAGCACGGTTCCACGTATGGTGGAAATCCGTTGGCGGCGAAAGTCGCTATCGCCGCCTTGGAGGTGGTACGTGACGAGCATTTGTCGGAGAATGCGTTTAAGATGGGTGAGCTGTTCCGTGGTGAGATGGAGCGGATTAATAATCCTATGATAAAGAAAGTACGGGGTAAGGGCTTGCTGAACGCTGTCGTGACGGAACCTAAAGATGGGAAGACGGCATGGGACATCTGTTTGGGGTTGAAGGAAAACGGCTTGATAGCCAAGCCTACCCACGATCATATCATCCGCTTCACGCCTCCTTTGGTGATTACGGAGGAGCAAATGATGGAAGCGATTGGCATTATACGAGATACGTTCGCTAAATTCTAGGGTATGAAAATAAATGTAATAGGCGTTCCCTTGAACTTGGGATGTGACCGGGCAGGCGTAGAGCGTGCCCCGAACCACCTTCGGGAACGGGGATTGATGGGAGTGATCCGGAAGAACGGGCATAAAGCCTTTGATTTGGGTAATTTGTATGTCCCCCCTGTCAGCGAGGCAGATAAGTTCGTACGGGGTAACAGCATGAAATATCTGGATGCGATCGTGGAGGTGAATACGAATCTGGCAGAGTTGGTTTATGATACATTGCGTGGAGGAGCGTTCCCCTTGGTGATTGGCGGGGATCATTCGCTGGGTTTAGGTAGCGCCTCGGGCGTGGGTAAATGTTATGATGATTTCGGTATTATCTGGCTGGACGCTCATGGGGATATCAATACCAGCGAGACTTCTCCCAGTGGTAATATCCACGGGATGCCTCTGAGTGCGTTGATGGGGATGGGAAGCGAGGAGCTGGTGAATATCTACGCTCCCGGGAACAAGGTGAACCCGCAGAACGTATTCTTGGTCGGGACCCGCAGTCTGGATGAGGGCGAGTGGGATTTGATCGAGCGGGAGAAGCTGAGTGTCTATACGATGGAGACGATCCATCTGAAAGGCATCGGCTTCGTAGCTGAGGATATCAAGCGGAAATTGAAGGAACGGAAGATCCGCAACGTGCATTTCAGCATAGACGTGGATAGCATAGACCCCCGTTTCGCTCCGGGCACGGGAACCCGTGTGTGTGAGGGACTGATGCCGGATGAGTTTAATAACTTCGTGGATCATATGCTATCGACAAACTTGATTAAATCGATGGATCTGGTAGAGCTGAATCCGGAATTGGATGTGAACGAGCAGACTACGAGCCTTTGTCTGCAGATCATTGATTATATTACCGCCCGTCTATAAGGAATCTAAATTCCATGGTTTATGATAAGAGTGTGAAAATGAAGTCCCCTTGTCCCGGTTCAGACCGGATACGAGGGGACTTGAAAATACGATATGTCTATTGGTTTATTTCATTCTTCGGATATTGGCGTAATTGAAGCTATCGCTCAAGAAATCGTCCTCGCTGAATTTATAGCCTTGAGGGCCCCAGTTGCCCATGGCCAGCATAGCCAACATCGTCATTGGATTGAATTCGCTCATGTCGCCGCTAGCCGCCGCAAGGGAAACTGATTCCATTAACTTACGCATTGAGTGTTGATAGTTTTCGTTGATCACCATGTTGCGGTACAAGGCAAGGATTCCGTCTCCTTGCTCCTTACGGTTCCAAGTCAGTATATATGTACCGTCGTTGGCTTCCGCCTTGGCTTGGAGATCGGGCAGTTTGGCGGAGTTGGCGTCCGCTATGATAAAGGTTACGAAACCTTCCTTGTCCACTTTAGGCATTTCCTCGTCATAAATAGAGGCATACGAGTAGGTCTCGGCTGACCCAAGGCATATGGACCAGTATCGTACATCGGCGGTGGCGTATTCGCTTACGCTTTTAGGAGCCGTAGGAGGGATGAAACGGAAAGTAGCTACCTCCCCTTCGTTCAGTTTGATGCGGGCGAATAGGTATTCTGCCGGGCTGTTCGGGTACATTAGGCTCAGCGGGGCACGCATGAACGGGAGTTGCGGCAGGTCGGCGGAGAAATCCATCGGCGGCAAGTTCAACGATTCGTGGATGTTGCAGACCTCACGCTTCGGGAAATCCACTTCCTCACCTGTAGTCACATCGAAAGCTTGGATAGCAGGCATGTCCACGCCGCCATACTCATCGCCGCTATATTGTTTCGCCAAGTAAAGACGCATGAAAATGGAGACCATATTGACATCTTCCGGAAACTCGCATATGTTCTTCATCGAGGCACGTGCGCTGGCGGGGGTGTTAGCGGGAATGATGTAAATCGTATAGCCATTTGCTCCGTAGTCGTCTGTTTCCTTTACATAGGGGTTGATGGAGCTGTCATCGGGTTGGATATTTACGTCTTCAATGCTGGATACGTCTATTTGGGTCTCGTCGTTATAAACCGTGAAATTGAAGAAGCGTGACTTCGGGAACTTTCCAGTCAGACGAAGGCCGATGTTTGGATTATCTTTGTAAGAATAGGTGTATTCCCAATAATCGGCATAGATATCAGGAAAGGCCAGTAGGGTTTGATTGTCGCCCCGGAGCGTCTTGCCCCATTGTTCCTTGGGTTCCGGGTTGTTGATTTGAGGGGTATTCTCATCATCGTCGTCGCAAGCGGTGAACATACCCATAGTAAGGGCTACCAACATTAAGTAAAAAATCTTCTTCATGATTCTGTTCGTTAATTAATCTGTTTGTTATTAAAATGAGAGCGCAAAAGTATCTCATTTCCAATTAGGGTTGACCTATTGAAAATGAAATACCTTGGATAAGACCACAGAATCCTAGGAATGGAACAGCTAGAAGGGGTATCCGATAGCGAAATGGTAACCCATGCCGTCCTTGAATTTCGGGATATTGTAATAGCCTTTCTTTCCGGTATCGTAAGGGAGATGCAGACCGATACCCACGTCGAAACGGATGACGATAAAGGTGAGGTCGTAACGCAGGCCGAAGCCGGTTCCCAAGGCTAGATCCTTGAGGAAGCTACCCCATTTCAGTTGTCCGCCGGGACGATCCGGATCGTTTCGGATCAACCAGATGTTGCCGCTGTCGAGGAAGGTAGCCCCGTGGAGGTCGCCAAGGATCGGGAAGCGGTATTCGAGGTTGGCCTCGAATTTAAGATCACCCGTACGGTCGATGTAAGCGTATTTATTGTTGTCGCTGTTCTGGTAGTAGCGTCCGGGACCGATGCTGCGGATCGTAAAGGCACGGATGCTATTCGCTCCGCCGATGTAGAATTGCTCGTTATAAGGGGAGGTACGGGCGTTGCCGTAGCTATAAATAGCGCCGGCCATTAATCGGCCTACGAGATATTGCTTATGCCCGAGGGCGTAATTATAACGTATCTCGGCGGTTCCCTTGATGAATTGGGCGAAGGGGTTGCCGAGTAATTCCTTATCCTCTTTATTGAATTTCTTCCCGGCTAACGCATAAATCCCATCCAAGACAAGACCCGCTTGGGTAACGGATGCCTGCCACCAAAGATGGTTCCGGCGACTGGTAATCGGGGAATCATCATAGGTATAGGTATAGTTCATGGCCGGGATGAATTGATTTTGCAAACTCTTCTTTAGGGCCTTGTTCACGTTGGTAATGCTGTCGAACTCATGCGTGGTATGCTGGAGCAAGTTGAACGTCAGCTTGAAAGGGGTGATGGAATGATGAGACGTGGCGGTAGGCTGGAACTCATACGAGGCGTCACCACCGAATGCCAGCAACTTGAAGAAACGGGCCCGGTTCATCTGGTCCGCATAGAGGCGGAAGGTGGTGCTGGCCGGGAAATTCATGTCCCGTTTGCTGAATGTAGGGAACAATACCCGTGGGAAAGTCAGCGTGGTAGTCAAGCCTAACTCATAACTGTTGATCTTGGAGTTGCTACCATCCAGCTTGTTTCCGGTCTGCCATTCGTAAGAGCCGCGGAGTTTCACGCCGAAGGTCTCGCCCCCTCCGAAGACATTCCGTTTGGTCACGCTGAAAATGGCGCCCGGACCCACTTGGTCGTTGCTCTTGGCGGTAACGTTCAACTCGAGCTCGCCGTCCAATGGAAGATCGTAGACCGTATTGATCCGCAGATCCAGCGTATCTTGGCGGCGCATGGTATCACGGGGGGAATATTGCAACTCGGCATAACGGAAGATACCCAAGCGGGACAGGGCCGTTTGCGTCCGTTCCTGCGCCCGCTGGTTATAAAGTTCCCCCGGCTTGAAATATAAACGGTTGTAAATGACCGAGGGGCGAACCCTTAGCTTGCCCTCATAATGGATCGTAAGGTCCTTATAGCGGATCGAGTCCGTGGGAGTCTCATTCTGGTAGCCGTTTAGCCAGACGGATATATCCCCGAGTTTCCAAGGGCGGAGGGCCGAGGGAGGCAGGCTTTCCTTCGGGGCCACCCGTAAGGCCACTTTCCCGGGGTTCAACAAGGTATCCGCTTGATAGGTGATGAAATCGGGACGGAAATAGTAATATCCGTTGTTACGGAGCAAGGACGAGATGCGTTCCCGCTCGGCTTGCAATTGGACGACATTGAAATTCTCTCCTTTGTGGAGGATACGATCGCCGATCGTGGCATCGATCAATGAGTCGGCACGGTGACGGATATGGACGTATTGGATGCTGTCCAGCGTATACGGATCGTTCATGGTGACACTGTATTCCAGCTTCGCCTTCCGGGGATTCTTGGGATCGGGTATGACCTCGAAAGAAGTCTCTCCGTTGAAATAACCGTACTCGTTCAATAGGTTCCGGGCTACCTTGACGCGGACATCCGGGTTCACGGTGGTGATCAGCACCGGTTTCGACGCCAGCTTGTTGAAGATCCACTTGCCGACCTTCCCTTTCTTGTTCACGAAAGCGTTGTAGACCCACAGGCCGAAGGGGAAGGGCACCCGGATCGAGGAGCTTCCCAGCAAGGCGTTGTTGGGGGGATAGGCTAGGGCGGCCTCGACCTCTTCCAAGGCGGCTTCGCCGGGTTTGGTCTTATCCTCGTTCTTCACCTCTATTTTCTTGATACCGGTATATAGGACCGCTCCCTCGGGAAGGTTCTTCGTGGTGGAGCAAGAGGAGAGAAGAAGTACGGATAGGAGGATGCTCCCGGTGGCGACGTGCCATCCCCCGCTCGGGTTAGACGCTCTCCCTCGCCCGAGGGAGACATCCTCCCCTGCCCGAGGGAGACACTCTCCCCTGCCCGAGGGAGACATCCTCCCCCGCCCGAGGGAGTCGTCCCGCCTAAAATATATTAAAATGCTTTTCATTCCTTTTCATCATTTATGGGTTTCACTTTCGTTTTCTTGAAGTTGAATAACTCCCTGAGGTGCATCATTTTCTTGCGGAGCACGATACCGGCCCCGGTCTCCGTGATCTCGCCTTCCAGCAGGCTCTCGTAGTTCTTGTCGTGGAAGAGCTTGACGTAGCGGGAGCCGCTGCTGTCCAGCCGGTATTCGACGGATACGTTGTCGATGAACGGCTGCGCCTGCCCGTTGTTAATGTTCTCGCCGGTAGAGATACGGCCGCCTAGAACCACACGGATACGGTCATTATAGAATCGCTTGGCGAAGCGGAAGGAGTAGTCGGTACGAGTACCGCCTCCGGCGTCGCCATTATCGTCGTATGTCTCCATGCCGAAACTGATATCCACGGACTTCAAGGCGCTTCCGGCGATGTTGTTGATCTCGCTTTGCAAGAAGCTGGTCAAGGCGTCTCCCATATTCATGTTCACTTTGCCGCTACCACCGCCACCGCCGAGGTACATACCGGTCACGAGCATGCTGACAGCCAGCTTCGCCCGTTCCTCCGGACCTTTCGAGGTTAGTTCCTCTTGCATCGCCATGTCTTCCGGGGCGGTGAGGGTAAATTGCAACCCTAGGTTCTCCAGTTGTTGGGTCAGTTCGATGCCTACGTCGAAATTCACCAAGCGGGGCGATGATTGCCCGGTTAGGGTGACGGACGTACGGACTCGCTCGGTAGCCGTAAGGTTCAAGGTCGGGTCCATGGGGTTGCCCGTCCATTGCACGTAGCTACCCTCCTGTACGTTGAACTCCTTCAGCGGGATGACCGGGATGGAGTACTTGATGGTTCCGCCCGTCAGCGTGTAGCGTCCGTTCAAGAACATATCGCCTTGCGGGGTATACTGGAAGGAAAGGTCGCCGCCACCCTCCAAATTGATATGGTTGGACTGGTCGGGACTTAAATCCACGTTCGCTTGTACGGCGGGATCGATGTGGATCGTCATCAACATGTCCATGCCTCCCATCGGCAACGGGGGTTTACGAGGCATGCGCCGGCGTAAGGTATCCGTGAAAGAGGTGAAGGTTACCATGTCCGACATACGGTCTTGCACGGTCAACGGGGAGTCTTTCAGCACGTAGGTGATATTCGTCCCGCCCAATAACTGCAAGTCCCCTCGCATGGTCAAGGCATCCAACGGCCCGCGTACGGTAGAATTCAGGTTGACGAACAGCTTTCCGTAGACAAGGCTTTCCTCGTTTTTCTTAACGTTCAGCAGTTGCAAGTTATTCGCCGTTAGTTTAAGATTGGCGGTCATGCGGGATAAATCGTTGAAATCCACTTCTCCGTTGATGATAAACGGATTCTTGTTGTATGCGTAAATACCATATTGGTTGAACAAGATTCGGTTGTTCTTTATCTCTATCTTCTTATCGTCGAAACGGAAGGTAGAACCTGCGGCGCCTACATAAACGGAAGCGGTATCGAGAATCAGATATCCCTCGGCCATGGGTTTATCGCTTTGTCCGCTGATAGCGAGTGTACCATCGAGGTCTCCGCCCATTTTCGCCATATCATCCGGGATGAACGGGTTGGCGATATCCAAGGGGAAGTGCATGAACTCGATATTACCGCTGATATGGTCGGTCTCGCCCATCTGGTATAAGGCGGTAATGGCACTCACCTCTTTCCGGTCCCGGAAAAGGTGCATATCCACTTGATGGTTCCCCTGCTCTAAAGGTAGATAGACTGCGTTGAACATGAGTTCGCCGACCCGCTCGTTCTCATAATACAGATCATCAATGTTCATATCCGCCACGACCATGAAGGCCGAGTCGGAAGGAGCGTACTGGAAATCGGCGTTCAATATACCTTTCATCGGCGGGATATAACTGAATGCGTTGGAGATAACCCCAAGGTCGATCTGGTTCAACTCGGCGTGGACTTCCTCCATCTCGTCACTTTCCGCTTGGGAGTGTATCCAGAGGGCGGCGTTATTATCTCCGCTGAGTCGTAGGTTCGCCTCGATATCCTTCATGCTGCGTACCACGACGTAATTATCCGGATTCAGCTTGAAAGGGCGGAACGCTATGATCGGGTCATCGGGGAAGAGATGGAACTTGACCCCGTTCTGTATCTTATCGGCCCGGATTCCGAGCAACAAGCCGGTCTCGCCTTTCCCGTCCTTGAAATAAAGGCGGGCGTCGCCGAAGCCATAACGTATTTGCCCGTCCAGCCCGGCGCTGAAAGGTTGTTGCTGCCTGTATTTATTCTTGATCACTTGGGCGCTATAGAGTAATCCGAGCGAATCTTGGTGCATCTCCGCCCGGATGGTATCGATCTGCATCGTATCCCGTGCCAGATCGTAAATGGAGGCATCCATGCGTATACCCGTTTCCGGTGAGGTATAGGCGTTCATGGCGATGCTCTTGAAATCTACGTAATAGGTTTGGAGATAGTTGTAGATCGGATTGTCCTGTCCTGCCCGTACCTCGAGGTACATATCGGGGAGGAGCGGGCGAAGGATCTCCAGATTGACTGTCGAGTCCCGTTCCAATTGGAGGGTGATATCGTTCGATACCTTAGTCAACTTATCCGTGATGTGGTGTATGCAATCAGTACCCGTGAGGATGATCCCTAAATCCCCGGCGTGGAAAGACACACGGGTGGTATCGATATCCGTCCGGGCATGCAAGGTCAGCGTTTTCGGCTTGAAACTTTGTTTCGGGGTGACGACCTCCCAGTTTCCTAACGTAACGTCGATCGTGTTATCTTCATCCAGATTACTTTCTGCCTCGGCGAAGAGCTGGAAAGAGGTGGCGAAGGGATTTGCCATTAAGTGCATACCCTGTAAATCCATGTTCTCTACATCCGCTATCAACATCGCTTTCACCTCGTGCTTGTGGAGGGTCGCGTTTAAGGAGACATCCATTTTCGCCAACGGGTATTTGCTAAGCAAGTCCACTTTCAGTAAGTTCTTTTCCAGAGAGCCATCGATGGATACGTCTGATACCGATGAGGCGCCATAGCGTATATCCGATATCTTACCGTCCAGTTTGGCCCATGTACGTTCAGAGAAAGGGTCTGTGCCCCGGCCTTCTGCTTTAACAGAGGCGGTCAGCCAAAATAGAGAGTCTTTGGGCATGAAATGAGTAGGTTCCAGACTGTCTATCCGTAAATTAGCCTCATAAGCCAGTTTTACCGGATTATAGCGGGCGGTCAGACCTACTTTACCTTTATCTTGGGTAAGAACAAGCTCGGTGCGGTATTCTTGATTTGCGACTGTAGCTTCCCCCTTCAACTGAATTCCTGCCGGAATGGCAAATTGATCCCGTTGGGAGGCGGGAAGCATCGCCAGCAAAAAGTCCAGATTACCGGATCGAGCGTTTAACTGAATCTCACCGGTTCGCCGGATGCTATCCGTCACGGACTCCATGCTACCCGTGACGTTCATCTGAAACGCTCCCGGCAGCATGATATCGCCTTGTGTGATACGTATACTGGAGAGGTTGCCTTCTACGCCAGCCGTAATAGCGAGAGGCTTGTCCGGATAGGCTTTCTTGAAATCCTCCGGTAGGGAACCTGCCGCTATCAATAAATCTTCTTTCCCCAACGAGGCGTTTAACAGGGCTTTCATGCTACCTTGCGGATGATCCTCGAGGGAGCTCCAAGGGATAGTCGCTGTCAATCTCACTTCGGAATTTGGTGTCTGGAGAAGTAGGTCCGGTACGTCTATCTGTTCATGGTCACTCCGGACATTTCCTGCTAATGCCGAAACCTTGAGGCCGGAACGTTCTTCCACGAAGAATTCCTTGATGTGGGCGTTTATTTCTTTTCCTTGATATAAGATGGAATCGATAGAAGTGTTCAGGTTCGTTAAACTGATATGGGAGAAATCGAGTCCTTGCTCGGGTGCCGCGTAATTCCCGTCATAAGCGAATGTAGAATTCGTTATGTCAAAGTTTCTCGCCTTATATTGTTCCGCTCCAAGATCTACGAGGCCGTTATTTAGCCCGGCTTTATTTACGAAAGCCGTAAGGCGTAAGGAATCCGAGGGCATTTGTAGGGCGAAGGCTACCCGGTCCAAACTAATTTTATCCAGCTTGAGTACCCAGTTCAGAGGTGTGGAAGTCGTGTCTTCTTTCGAGGTTGAATCATTTAATAGAAGGGTAATGGCGGTATCGGATAAATCTACGGTATTAAATGTAGCTTTCTCCTCGGACAGGTCTATACGATCGGCGTGCAGGTAAAGCTTTCCCAAGAATCCTTTGATTTCCATACCTTCAATCATAGTCCCGGTGTTAACCTTTACGTTCCGGAGGTCGATCGTCTCTACCAATACTTGCTTCCGCAAAAAAGGAAGGGCACGAACCCGTACCGTCAAGCTCTGTAAACTCAACAAGGTATCGGCGGGAGGATTTACGACCTCGACACCCTTAACCGTAAGGTCTAACGGGAAAGATAGCCTAATCTGCTCGATCCCGATTTGCATACCAGTCGCTTTTCCCGCATATTCGGTCGCTTTCCGTACCGCGAAGTTTTGGAAAGGAGGTATATATAGTAATATAGAGAGTAACAATACCAATGCGATCGGTATTAGGCATATCACTCCTATCCGTTTAATCCATACTCTCATATTGATACGTTTCTCTTTTTCTTATTTGTTTATTTGCCTGTTTTTATGACGATCGCTCCGTTTGCGCCTCTTACCCCGTATTCACCGGCGTCTTTCAATACTCTTAATTCCGAGACATCTTCGACGGGAATCGTGTTTAGAACAGATAGGTCCATCGGTATACCGTCTACCACTACTAGCGGGTCACTAGGACTGTTTAGGGAAACGCTCGCACGGATGCGTACGGAACCATCGGCGAATGTTATGCCACTCATCCTTCGTAGCAAGCAATAGAGATCCCGGCATCCGGTTTTCTGTATCTCTTCTTTATTCATAACGCTTGAGCTTACTATTTTGTTTCGTTCCCTTTCCATAATTTCTTTCAGGGCCTCATCCGGTTCAAAACTACGCTTTGCGTTGAATGTGCTATTCTCTAAAGTAATGGTTATATAATTGTATCCGTTGACCGGGACTTTGACTACATTTCTTGTTTTCTTAATAGTGACGAACAAGGTATCATTCAGGTTAGCCCCCGGGATGGTGAATACGCCATGTTTGTTCGTTTTCACGGTGATCGGATTCTGACTGCCTAGCGTGACCGGATAGCGTTTGATTATTTTATCGCTGATGTCACGCAATACACCGACTAAAGTATCATTCTGTGCCAAAAGTATTTGGCTGCTGAATAATAAGATGATGATTGAAAGAGGTCAAGTACGAAATTGTGGAATAAAATTCGAGACGACATGAAAACCTATCATTGGAAAGAGTACGGTTTCATCGGGACAGTGCCCGACTTTGCCCGACATCTCGGAGTATGCAAAAGTCAGACTTTTGTCAATGCGGTGCGGAGAGTTTCCCGACACGTATATAACTGTATGAGTGCGCGGGAACAGGCGGAATATGAAGAGAAGCGGGAGCGGGTAAAACCCGCTTTCCGCCTCTATCTCGACCAAGAGCATACGCAATTCGTCACGGTCACGAAAGAGGAATACGAGGCTATCGACCTGCCCGTGGTGCAGGAGGAAATCGGAACATTCAAACTGTGTTACAGAAACAGAGTCCTGTCTGCATCGTTTGTAGGGGATAACCGTGATGAAATCTCTGTGGCATCTGCCATGAAAAAATACAAGGAGGAAGCCGTGCGTTTCGCCGAGCAAGGCATGTTGGCCACGGGTTACTTCAATACCCGTCTGTACTCGGAGCAGTTCAAGGTTGAAATAAGCTATACAGCATTGGTGTTTTTACACGGACTGGGATTGCTCGTTCCTGCCTTCCTCCTGCTTCCCGGATGGCTGGGAGTAAAGGGAATCTGGCTTTCCATGCCGCTTACTGAAATAACGACCTTATTGCTCGTCTTCCTTTGGCAGTACCGTATGAAATAGAATAATAGCCCAAAAGCCTGCTGACGGAGATAAATGGAGCTTGCAGGTAAGAAGAAGCCGTTTTCTCGTCCATGCGGCAGCTCACGATGGCAGTGG
>ENA-UPWR01000031-UPWR01000031.1-human-gut-metagenome-genome-assembly--contig:-NODE-31-length-20271-cov-5.760622_pt1 | contig 20271 bp, 23 predicted proteins | sample MGYA00250053_ERZ773382 | MGnify/ENA primary metagenome ERZ773382 (study PRJEB29103, sample SAMN06112029) | human gut metagenome | biome: human gut; feature: ankylosing spondylitis patient; material...
TTTTTTTTTTAATGATACGGCGACCACCGAGATCTACACTCTTTCCCTACACGACGCTCTTCCGATCTGATCTTCGGACACAGGATAAAACATTGGAAGGAAGGTGACAAAAGATGAAACCATGTCGACGAGATACTTGTGCACGCGGGCCTTCAGCTTCGCGGGGACGTCGTCCTCGGTGATGCGGCCCATGATGATCTCGCCTGCATACAGACGTACCAGCATTTCACGCTCCTCCTTTCCTGCAATTTTTAATAATAGCCACGCGAGGGCCCGGGCGATCATTCGGTCGCCCCTTCCTCCGCGGTGCCGGCGTTTGCGGCTGCCTCGATGGCAGCGATGGCGTCCTCGACCTGCTTGCGCAGCTTCTTCGGGACGTCGTTGATGGTCATGGTGGAGCCTTCGCGGGTCAGCTCCTTGACGTACAGCTCGACGATCTTGCTCATGCTGTTACCTCCCCTCCGTCGCCGTAGACCACGTCGGCCAGCTCCATGATGCAGCCCTTCAGCAGCTCAATGGTGTCAGCCTGCTCGGCGATGGTTTTGTCCTTCTTGGCCTCTGCGGCCTGTTTCTCGTTCAGCTCTTTGATGCTGTCAGCTCTGTGCTTAATCATGCAAAGTTACCTCCGATCGACTGGATGTAGCAGGTCTCCGTAGCAGAGCCGCGGAGCAGCTTGGCCTTAACCTTGACGCCCCACGCTGAGGCCGTCTTGGTCTTGTTTGTGAAGTAGTGCTTCTGGCCGGTTCTGACCTTCTGCGTGATGTCCTCCCACGTCGGGCTCGCGTCGTTGCCGTTGTTGCAGATCCAGACCTGAAGCGTGCAGCCGGCCGGGAAATTACCCTGAATGTTGACGAGGGCCTTGGTCGGCATGGCGTCGGCCTCCATAGCGAGGGTCTGCTCGAACTCGACGGACGTGACGGCCTTGGTGAAGGTCAGCGTGCGGGTGACGCTGGCGTCCTTGGCGTCGGTCGCCACGATCTTCAGGGTGTGGCTGCCGTTCACGACCTTCAGCCACGCCTCGGAGCCGATCGTCAGCGTGTTGGTCTGGCCGAGGGTCACGGTGTAGCTGCGCAGCGTCACGCCGTCCAGCATCTCGACGACGTCGACCTGATGGCCGTCGGCGTCGGTGACGGTGTACTCGTAGGACGGGGCCGCCGTGCTGAAGCTGCCGAGGGCGCTGTCTGTGCCGCTGATGACGGGCGGCCGGTTATTGGTGACGGTGCGGGTGACGCTGGTGGTGTATGCGCTCTCCGCGCCGGCGGCGTCGTATGCCTTGACGCGGTACTGCACGCTCGTCCATCCGTAGGTGATGGCGTCGGTGTAGCTGCGCGAGGAGCCCTTGTAGATCTGTGCCCATGTGCCGCTCCCGACTTTGCGCTCCAGAACGTAGCCGGAGAGGTTACCGTCGGGGTCGGTGGAGGCCGCCCACGAGATGCTCAGGTTCTCGCCGCCGAGCACTTCGCTCGGGACAGTGATGGACGACGGCGCTGTGGGCGCCTGATTGTAGATCACTGTATAGCATCCATCCGAGTCGACGGAGTCGGAGATCAGGAGATCAGAGGACAGATTACAAGCGGGGCGCAGGCCGTTGCCGCCGAAGTAGGCGTCGTCCCAGTACAGAGTGCCATCGGTGCTGACGACGCGGGCGCTGCCGGCCGAGCCGGCATAGGCGTCCCGCAGCCAGTAGTACCACGCGGCACCAGAGCCCGGGTTGCTGGAATAGTTGGAATTGGCGACGCAGGAGGCCGTCACGGTGGCGATGCGGCTGTTGTTGTCGCTGAAGATCGCCAGCTTGCTGCCGCAGACGTGGTCGCCGCTCAGGCCGACCTCAGTGCAGGACAGGGGGAAGATCTTGTCCGTGCAGGTCTCCGTCCCGCCGCCGTCTGTGGAGCTCTTGCCGACCGTGATGGTGGTGTTCAGCAGAGCCGCCCGCTCGTTGGCGGTGAAGGCGTTCAGAAAACCGGCGAGGCCGCTGTATGCGTTGTAGCCGCTCCAGACGTGGGAGGAGTCCGGCGTCTGGTCTGCGGAGTGCTGTGCGGTGTACCACTTGCCGGCAGCCGCGGGGCTGTTGAGCCACTGGCGCAGGTTCGAGTAGATGTAGCGGTTGTTGCCGTAGTTGCGGCGGTCGCTGTTGCCGTTACTCGGTTCTGTCGCGTCGAAGCACAGCATCTTGATGATCTGGTTGGTCACGAGCGTGACGCTGTTGGAGGGGTAGCCTGCGTGGTTCTTATCGGCCACGATCCAGACGATCGGGCTGCCGTACAGGCTGCCGAACTTGACCTTCGACTTGTTTGCGAGGTTGCTCAGTTTTTGGGCCATGAGTTGTGTCTCCTTTCGGTGATGGTTTGAGCTCCGGGAAATAGCTGAAGAAATAGGCGTCCATGTTCTGCCGCAGGTGGTAGGTGTTGCCGTGTGAGATGTGGCCCGTCCAGCTCGCGTAGGATTGCGCGACGCTGTCGAGTGTCATCTTGCCAGAGTCCACCAGTCCGCGAAACTTGCGGATCTTGCGCTTCATGTTGTCGATGCTCTTGGCTCTCACTTTTCTCACGACCTTGCCGGTCTGTGTGAGGTATGTGTGAAAACCGAGGAAGTCGATGCCGTTCTTCAGCGGGAGGATCTGCGTCTTGCCGTTCAGCCGAAGGCCGAGCGGCTTGATGTACGCCTCGATCTCCTTGAGTATCTGCCGGAGCAGCAGCTTGTCGCTGTGGATGATGTAGAAGTCGTCCATGTACCTGCCATATACGAGGCCGCGGTCATCCCTCAGCCAGTGGTCGAAGGCGTCCAGATAGAGCAGCGCGAGCAGTTGGCTCGACTGGTTGCCGATCGGGATGCCGGGGTCTGGCGTGCTGTCGATTATGAGCCACAGCAGCCACTCAGCGAAGTCGATCAGCTCGGGATCCTTCAGCCATTTCAGGGCCCGGCGGGCCGTTTCGTAACAGTAGGAATGGAGCAGGGTGTAAAAGAACTTTGAAAAATCACCCTTCAGTACCCAGCCGTCGGCGTAGTCCCACTCGTTCATCGGCCGGGGCGGCAGGCCGGCAGCCTTGCGGGCTGCTTCGTCTGCTGCCTTTCGGCTGAAGAAATAGTGGCGCATAGCCGCAGCCAGACGGTCGAGGCCGTCGTGGGTGCCTTTGCCGATCTGGCCGGCGTAGTTGTCCCGGATGAAGCGCCGGGAGAACGCCGGCTCGAGGACGTTGTCGCAGAGCGAGTGCTGGACGACTTTGCCCTCGAAGTCAATGGCGAGGACGAGCCGCTCCTTGGGCTCGTACACCTTGAAGGGGTAGTAGGGCCCGAAGGAATAGTCGCGCCGCTGGAGCCTCTCAGAGAGGGCGACGGTGCGCTCGATGGCCTCCATGCGGTAGCGCATGGCGGTCGGGTTGTCGCGCTTTCCGCAGCGGGTTTTGCGGTATGCTTTGTAGAGCGCGATGGTGCTGTTTACGATATTCTCCATTGAAAAGTCTCCCCGCCGTGTATAGCTCCGGCCACGCTTTGCGTGCGCCGCCGGGGGCATCGGCGGTCTTGTGTTTACCCATGACCGGGCCGGTCAGACGGCCACGGCTGCGGGAGGGATATGCCTTCCTTGGATGATGGGGCACAGTGTTCGCCGTCCGTCTCCGGGCGGTTAATAAGTCGGGCGATCCATCGAAGCGGGGCGCAGGCCGTTGTTGCCGTTGTAGGCGTTGTTCCTGTTCAGAGTGCCATCGGTGTTGACGTTGCGGGCGTTGTTGGCCGAGCCGGCACGAAAAAACAAGGCATACCCCGAGGGCCGCCTCACTGGTGACGCTTCTGTGCGTCCAGCTTGGCGGCCCTCTCTTTATCCGTTTTGTACCATTTGGCGGTCTGGTTCTTCACGCCGGCCGCCATCTTCGCCCAGTATGCAAAGGCGTCATCGCCGAAGCCGCTGAGGATCTCATGCGCGAGCTCGATGTGGTGGATCAGCTTTCGGCAGTTGCGAAGCGCCGACCGCTGCGCGCGATACCTGAGCTCACGCTCCTCGGGATCCGTCAGGAGCAGATCGTTGGCCTCCATCAGATCGGCGACGAGGTCGCTGGCCTCGTTCATCATCCTCTGCGCCAGACCGAGCCGCTCCTTCTTCGGGAAAACGGCCGGGTTTCTGGTCTTGATGTAGGTGTGTTTCTCGAGCTCCTTGGCGTCCGTGATGACCTGCATCTCGGGCAGTTTGTCACGGCCGAAGGGCGGGCGGCCTACATTGGCCCGCTCGTATGGCCGCGAGTGTCCGTTGCTTGCCGTAGTATCTCACCTCCTCGCCTTTGATTGTGACGCGGGCGCTGCTGCCGTCGTAGGTTTTGCCCTGAATGACGATGACGCCGTCCTCCCGCTTGCAGCAGGAGCAGGGCAGGGCCAGCTCGACGAACAGGTGCGCGATGATGCAGGAGGCTTCGGCTGGTGGGATTGGGGTGTAGTTGTAGCAGTTTCCCATCAGCACTCGAGCCTTTGAAGTGAAGCGTTCCAGACGCCAGACTTCAGCGTGATGCCTGTTAAGTCTGCGAATGTGATCTGGAACGGGTTGCTTGTGATGTCGCTGAAAACGGCGTCCCACAGCGTTGCGATCTTGCTGGTGTTCTGGCCGACCGCGTTGCTCAGGTCGTTGGCCGATGCCTCGGCAGCCTGCGCGATTGCGATGGCCTGCCGGGCGAGTGCCAGAGCCTCCTCGGCCGTAGCCTGCGCGCCGAGGGCGATGGCCTTGTAGGTCTCGTAGTCCTCTTTGGTGGCGTAGGCGTCGGCGGGGATGTAGGCGGTCACATTGGTGGCCGTGCCGATCGCGGTGACGATGTCGATGGTTTTCTCGACGATGGTGGCGCCGCCGGAGGGCGGGATCCACTCGGCCAGATCGCCGCAGTTGCCGTAGCAGTACAGCACCTCGCCGACCTCTGGATCGGGATCCTCGGCGTAAAGGCCGAGCTCGCGGTAGTAGAAGCCATCGGTCTCGTCGCCGTTGGTGAAAATGCCGCCGACGGCCACGGTGCCGTCGCCGTTGATCTTCAGCTTCGTGATGTCGACGGTCGCCTTCGGGCTGACCACGCCGGTGAGGGTGCGGGGCGTCTGGCCCTCCTCGAGGTAGCCATCGCCGAGGACGATCTTGGTGTAGTTGATCTTCTGGCCGGCCACGCCCTTCGCCAGAACGATTAGGCCGGCGGTGGTGATGTCGTTGTTGATAAATGCAGCCATGTCTATCTCCTTTCCTTAGTCTGAGATGACCGCCGCGTCGGTGCCGATGCTGACGGTCTCGCGGTTGTTGTCGTGGACGACGGCCGCGTGGTAGATGTGGATCTCGTCGCTTCCCATGACGTGCACCTCTTGGGTGTGATCCCTGACAGCCATGCCGGAATAGAGGAACATTTCGCCGGTCAGGCAGATCAGGATCGCGTCGAGCCACGAGCTGCGGCGCTTGACCGTCCGCAGCAGCTTCAGGAACAGGTCGAGGTTGCTGTTGACGAGGCTCGGGTTGTCGCTCAGCACCTTAAAGTGATGCGGCTGCCCGCCGTACTGATACCACTCCCTGACCTCGCCGGTGCCGAAGTAGTCGGCCACGATCTGCTCCACGGCGTAGGGGGTGCCGAGTTTCGCGTAGACGCGGTCGCTGTTGCGGATGACGGCCCGCTTGGCTGCGATGGGCGCGGTGCTGTCATACCACTGGATGTTCAGCTCCCACGCCATTTCGTCGAGCTCTGCGTCGCTGAGCTGGTCGATCTTGTCCCACCTGCTCAGGAGCTTCAGGCGTGCATAGGCGTCGCGGCTGATAATGTCGCAGCCGGTGGCGATGCCCTTGTCGCTGCCGTCCTCCTGCATCCACGCAGGCAGCAGTTTGACCATCTCGGTCTCATTGAGCCGCATTTACACCACCTCGCTCTCGACCTTGTGGCTGACAGTCAGGTGGCCGCTGAATTTGGCGACTTGCGTGTCGTCGAGGGCCTTGTAGGTCGGCTTGACGACGTCCACGCGGAAGGCGCCGGTCAGGTTCTCGCCCCATGAAGGCGAGAGGATCCGCTTGCGGAGCTGGTCGGGGTTGATGTCCCGGCCGAGGGCTGCGACTTGCCACTCGTTGTAGCGGTCGATCGCGCCGCCGGTGCCTTCGACGTTGGCGATCACCTCGGCCTCGCTCTCCGGCGTGGTGTAGTACACAATCTCGATGTCGTAGGTCTCGACCTCCGGGGGCACGGCGCTCACCTTGTCAGTGAGCGGCCGGATGTCCTTGGCGTTGACCACGTCCAGCACCTTCGCCAGCATGGCAGCGTCGGGGATCCCGCCGCCTTCCAGCAGGGGCGCGATCTTGACGCAGCCCTCCAGCGTGCGGGTGATGATGATGTCGATGCTCTCGGAGGCCGAGAGGCTGCCCTTGAGCGTGATGGTCAGCAGGTCGTCGGTGTAGTCGACGGTGTAGTCCGTGTCCTTGGCCGCCGCCGTGCTCTGCCCGTGGGCCTTCACGACGAGGCTGTCGGCTAGAAGTGTGCCGCCGCCCTTGAAGGCTTTGCCGTCGTAGACCGTGAGGGTCTCGCTGACTGTTTCCTTCTCGCTGACGGCCTTTGCGTCCACGATGGAGCTGTCGGCCGTCATTACCCAGTAGATGTAAGCCTGTTCAGGGCCCGCGGTGGATCTCTTGGCGGGCGCCAGACGGATCCGCTCGCGGAGGCGGTTGTCGCCCTCGGTGGTGTAGGGCTCGCCGTCATCGCCTCCGGCCGTTTCGGTCAGATTGGTGACGGACTCGATGTAGGGAATCAGGTCGACGAGGGTGGCGATCGTGCCGGCTGCGTAGCCGTTGAACTTCGTGCCGTTGCTCACGGCCGAGGTAGGCACCTCCACAGAGTAGGCGCCAGCTTGCAGCACAGCGATCTCGTCGGTCGCAAAATAGTTTTCGCTGTCCGGCGTCACCTTCGTCCACTTCGGAATGATGATGTTTCTCTCCTGCGGCGTGGAGACAGAGAAGCGCATGGTCGTCTTGGCCGGTGTGCCTTCCAGTCGTTTCACGTCCTGCCGCTCGCCGATGGCGTCCAGCACCTCGCCCCTCGCATAGCGGAGGAGCGTCTGCCGGCCGACGTCGTTGAGGCTGTTGTAGAGGGCAACGAACACGGGCACGAGAGCCTCGCCGAAGATCCGGCGCTCGTCGCCCGGGTAGAGCGGCTCGCCGGCGCCCTTTTCGAGCTCGGTGATGATGGTCTTGTATAGGGTGCTCGCGTCTGTCGTGGTGAGTTTGATGTCCTCGCCGTAGGTGTTTGTCGCGTCGCTCACGCTGTTCACCTCCTTCATGTGATGTTGTCGATGCTGGCCCGCAGCTCGAAGTCGCCGGTCTGAGCGGTCAGAGCCTTCAGGTCGGAGTCACTGAGCTGCACGCGGGGCTCGTAGGTTTCCACGAGGAACTCCACGTCGGCGGCCAGATCGGTCGCAGCGGTTTCGCTCGGCTTGTCGATCAGCGTGCGGTCGATCCCCTTGATGCGCTCATAGGGCACCTCCCCGCGGATGGTCTTGAGGAGGTTCTGCACACAGATCTCGGGCGCTCCGTTGCCGGATGCTTTCATGGGATCACCTCGCTTTACTTGAGCTGTGCGTTGTTGGGTTTCTTCGCAGCCTTGTCGCTGCTGGCTGCCGCGACGGTGACGGCGCTCAGACGCCGGCCGACGCCGCCAGAGGACGAGACGCCGGCCGCAGACGAGCTTTTGCTCGAGCCGCCTGCGCCGGCCTTCTTGCTGCTGGCCTCCTCGGCGTATTCCGTCAGGTTGATCGTGATCTTGCCCTTCAGGATCCGGCCGAGGTTGTCGAGTGTGGTGTCTGAGAGGCTGACGCCGGTGAGCTGAAGATTGGCCGGGCCGAAGCGCCGGCCGGCCAGATAGAAGGGGGCGTACTGCCCGACCAGCGACGTCCACGACTCAAACTCTCCCCGGGCGTCGCCGCCCACGGCAGACGCCAGATCGAAGTCGAAGCTCATGCTTTGCAGCTTGAGCGCCTTGGTCTTGGTGGCCGGGGATCCGGCCTTGTCGTCGCTGTTTTCCGTGTCGAGCTCGACGCTGGAGGAGACGCCATTCAGGGCGGCGATCCTCTGGCTGGAGACGCCCCACGTCTTGCCGTTCCATGATGCCATGACGGCCATGTCTATCCCTCCTTACTGCGGGCCAGAAGTGCCGCCTCCCATGCTGTCGGTGTGGGTGTGGCCGGTCAGGCTGATGCCCGTGGCGATCACGTCTGCCGACGGGACGCTGATGCCCTTGTCCTGCATCGTGAGCGCGCCCTTCTTGACGGTGATGTCGCCCGGGACGATACCGTCCCACTCTCCGTCCATGCGGGAGAGGATGATGCCGGTGCCGTCCTCGAACATAGCGTAGGCGACTTCTGTGCCGGGTGTCAGGTTTCCCATTTCCCCGCGCAGATACCACGGGATCGTCAGCGGCCGTGTGACCATGCTGTCGGCGGTGCTCGGGAGCACTCTGGCCGTGGTTTTGTCGCCGTTCCTGTCGGCCTTTCCCTCCACGCTGGAGATCTTGCCCTTCTGGATCATTTGGTTGTTGCTGTTCATCAATATCCCTCCAGTGGCTTGCGGAGGTATAGCTTGCTCCGCGTTTTGACGTAGTCGTGCCGGATCCGGCTGATGAAGGCCGTGCCGTCCCACGACTTGACGCCCTCGGTCGCCAGCGTGACCACAGAGCCCGCCGCATAGTCTCGCAGCAGCGAGCCCGTCCAGAGGGTGCCGACGGTCGCGTTTTTGTTGGCGTCCCGGAGGAGGCCCTTGGCGAAGCGGTCGGCCTCGCTCTGGTCAGTCATGCGGAAGGGTAGGATCCGGCGCAGCACCTTGTCGCCGCCGTTCGGGGCTGCGAAGGTGCCGGTCAGGCCGCCGTTGACGGCTTCGGCCGAGCCGTAGGCATTGGCGCCCTCGTCGCGGTACTCGAAGTCATTGGCCGGGGTGATGGTGATGGTATCGACGGGCTGCTGGCTTTCCATGTACGCCTCGTCGTAGACGACCAGCTTGCCGTCATACACCAGAAACGCCGCGCCCTCGAGGGTGCAGCGGTTTTGAAAAAATGCGAAGTCTGCGAGGTTGTTCTGCTCGACGTAGTCGTAGGTCTGGTCGGTGATCCCGTAGGTCTCGAGCGTCAGGCCGTGGCGGCCGGCGATCTCCTGAGCCAGTTGCAGGAACTTGACCTTTTCCCACGATTTGCTCCGCTTATCCTTCGCAGACTGCGGGACGGAATAGGCCCGCAGGGTGATGATGCCGGACTCGGGGACGACGCTCTCGACGAACATTTTGCCCGTCTTGGCAGCGCCGTCCTCGATGGCGATGGTGTCGCCCTTCTTGGGGTTCCACGAGTCCCACAGCTCGCGGGTGTCGTTGAGCTTGAGCAGCAGCTCGTCGCTCTGCTTTTCGGCGTACATATCGTGATAGCAGCGGTGGACGCTGACGTCCGGGTAGATGTCGACGCCTTCGTATAGGATCTTCACGGCGTCACCTCCTCCACGGCGGCAGGGTCTCCGGCGTCTCCACGGTCTCGACGATCGGGATCCGCACAGCCTCGCCGCCCTCGAAGATCAGCACGTCGCTGAGGTCGGGGTTGGCCTCGATGATGGTGCTCGCCATGCGCTCCTCGTTATAGGCGACGAGCGCGATGCTGTCGAAGGTGTCGCCGCCCTGCGCCACATAATCAATAAAGCCGACTGTCTGCTGTGACATAGGCGCCGCCCTCCCTTCTGCTGAGTGCCTCGAGGATGAAGTCGATGAACTCCGGCTCGAGGTCGCGGAGCTTTCGGATCAGGGCGTCCTCGTCGGTGTCGCCCTCGACCTTGATCTGAGGTGAGAAGGACAGGCCGCTCAGGTCATAGACCACAGCCGTGCCCGATCCGCTGCTGATGGGCTCGTAGTCGGCCTCGCTGGATGCGCCCAGCATCCGGCCAGCCTCGGCCCAGTAGGACAGGTTTTGCGAGCGGTACGCAGGGTTGAAGCTGATGACCGCCTCGGTCGGATAGCGCGGATCCTCGCCCGCGATGGACGGGCCACTCGTGAAGCCGCCGGTCGCATAGCCGGAGACGTTGGCGCTGCCGCCGCCTCCACCTCCAAACAGGCCCGCGATCTTGCTGATGACGCCGGAGCCGAAGCTGACAATCTTCGATACCCAGCCGACGATCGTGCCGAGCACGCTTGCGATGGGCTCCAGAATAGCCAGCAGGGGCGAGAGGAGCGGCATGATCGCATTGAGCAGGCTCACGACCGGGGGCAGCAGGGCCTCGATTAGTTGCATCAGCGGAGGCAGCAGCGGCATGATGACGCTGTTGACGATTTGCAGGGCAACCTCCAGCAGCGGGGTGATGACCGGCAGCAGCGCGGCGATCAGGTTCGCCAGCACAGGCAGCACAGTCGAGATGATCTGCGTCAGCATCGGAAGCACGGTGGCAAGGATGCTGGCGATCGGCGGTAGAATAGCCTGAACGATCTGCATGAGCGGCGGGAGTAGCTGCTGTGCGAGGTCGAGCAGAGGCGGCAGGAACGAGCCCACGAGCTGAGCCAGTAGTGGCAGGATGCCCGCAGCCAGCTCCGTGACCATCGGCATGACCTTCTTCAGGGTGTCGCCCATGCCGACGAGGAAGTCCTGCACAAACGGCATACAAGCGTTGAGCGCGTCGGTGATGACCGGGCTGATTTCCTCGAAGGTGTCGGTCAGGATCGGGGCCAGCGATGTCAGCGTGTTGGCGATCATCGACGCCATAGGCAGCAGAACCACTTCGGCCGACCTCTTGACCGCCTCGAAGGCAGAGCCGAGGTCGTTGTACTTGACGTCGTTGATCTGCTGGAGTGCGGCGGCGCCGTCATAGGCTGCGGTCTCGATGTCTCCGAGCACGGGCAGGATGCCCGCCTCCAGATCCTCGAACTGTGAGCCAAACAGTGCGACGCCGATCTCGTTGCGCTTGAGAGGATCCTCGAGCTTGTTCAGAGCCTCGACGGTGTCGAAAAATGCAGCCTGCGCGGTCTCGCCGCCGGCTGCAAAGGCCGCGAACATTTTGTCGGAGTTGAGGCCGAGGCCCTTGAAGGCTTCGGCGCTGCTGTCGCTGCCGTCTTTCGCTCTGATGTTGAACTCCTTGACGGCGTCGGCCACTTTGTCGATGCTGAACAGGCCGGCGTCAGCGCCTTCCACGAGGGAGCCCATGAACTGGTCGGCGCTCAGGCCGAGGGCCGCAAACTGCGCCGAGTATTCGTTCAGGGTGTCGAGCAGGTCGCCGTTTTTGTCTGCGCCGTTCTGTGCGCCGGTGGCGATTAGGCCGTAGGCTTCTTCGGCGCTGATGTTGAAGTTTTTCATCAGAGCCGAGGCGGCTCGGGCGCTTTCACTGATGTCGTAGTCGAAGGTGTCACGCAGCACGAAGCCGGCCGCGGTGGCCTGCTCCAGCGCTTCGCCGGCCAGATCGCTCGCTTTCTGCGTAGCGGCCAGCCCTTCGGCCACGTCGTTGAAGTCCTCGCCGAGGTTCTGCGCGTAGATGTTTTTTACGCTCTCGCCCAGCGCGTCCAGCTCGTCGCCGGTGGCGCCGGTAGATGCGGAGAGCTGGTTCATGGCTTTGTTGTAGTCGTCGCCCAGCTCTGCCAGATACTTCCCGGCCTCGACGACCGCCTTGCCCGTCGCCACAGCGATGCCGCCCACGGCAGCACCGACGGCAACGGCCTTCCAGTTTACTTTGTCGAGGTGTCCCGCGACGTTGTCCATCGCCTTCCCGAGGGAGGGGTCGATGGTGCCGGCGAAGCTGACGACGGCCTGCATGATCTTGTTTTTGCCTGCCATCAGTGTCACCTCCTTCTGTATTTCCTGAAGTTATTCCGGGGCATTGAGGCGGCCTTGTCGCGTTGCCGCTTGGCCTCCTCGGCTGCCTCGTAGTATTCCATCAGGAAGTCGGTCAGGCGTTCCCGTCGGAGCTCGCCGACTGAGGTGTGGAAGGCTCGAGAGTAGTCTCGGACGAGCTCTCCGAGCCGCTTTCCTCGGATTGTGCCGCCGACCTCGCCGTAGTAAAATTTCGGCCGATCCTCATAAGCTCCATGACGTCGGGGCCGCTGATGCGCTCGAGGTCGCTGACGTCGATGTCGCTGTTGACGGCGACGATCGCCATCATGGCGAGATAGGCGTGCAGGGAGTAGTCGAGCTCGCAGGCGCCGGCGCTGCCGCCGCCCTTGTTGGAGGTCGCGCGGAGCTTGCGGGCCTCAGCATCGGCAAACATTCCCACGGTGATCGCGTCGGTGTCATAGGTCAGAGTCTTGACCTTTTTGCCGTTGATGGTGATGGGGTTCTGGAGTGTCAGCTTTTCCATGTGTGTCTCCTTTCGATAAATAGAGGGCGCCGCCCGGAGGCGACGCCCTTCTTGTTACAGGACGCTGCGGATGTCCTTGGCGTAGTCGACGCCGCCGACGCGCATGATGGTGTTGAGCTGGTCGATCAGCCAGTATTCGTTGCCAGCGACGAAAAGCTGGTAGCGGCTGACGGCCAGCGCGATCTCGTTCTCGCTGGCGTTGCCGGGATCCACGTTCAGGCCGGGGATGCCCTTGGAGACGCAGCGGAGGAACGCCTTGCAGCCTTCGGTCTTGGTGGAGCCGTCGGAGAGCTTGACGTCCTGCGCCCAGCGGATCTCGATGGTCTTGCTCGTCAGCTTGACGAGGCTGCGCAGGCCGAGGTCAATGCCGATCTTGGTGATGGATGCCTCCATCGCCTCGATCTGGCCGGGCAGCGGCGCCGTGTAGGTTCCCATCGCCTTGAAGTCAGCCGTCACAAGGTTGACGGGAGGCAGGGCGATGGTCACGTCCTTGGCGGCGAGAACGCCGTCCACATAGACGGTATCGGCGAGGATGGGGCCCTTCAGGTCGAGCCACAGGTTTGCCATTACTCGTCACCTCCTTCGTAGTAGACGGAGAAGCCCGCGTCGGTGTAGGCGACGTAGACGCTCGCAGACTTGAGGGGCGGGGTCGGGGTGACGGCGATGTCCCAGCGGAAGTCGCCATTCATCACGTCGGTGGTGCTGTTCTCGCTCTCAAGGAACAGGATCACAGGGGATCCGAGCAGCGCGCCCATGCTGACATAGCCGTCGAGCTTCTCCTGCTCGCGGTTGATGATGCGATCCTTCAGTGCGCGGGTCATGGGCTCGTCGATCTCCGGGCTCCACTCGCGCTGGAAGTCGTTGGTGATGTGCATGAGCATCCGCATGGAGACGTCGAAGATCGCGCGGGGATCCACGTCTGCGCCGTAGGTGTAGGCAGCCGTGTGGTCGCCCCACAGTACCCATTCGCCGCCCCATGCCACGGCGGTGCTGATGCCGTTCTGCGTCAGCTCCTTACCGCTCTGCTGGTCAAAGCCGCGGTTTTTCGCGTTGGCGCCGAAATACTGCTTGATGACGGGGATCGCCTTGTTGCCGCAGGTCTCCATCGGGACGCTGTTGTGGCTGAAGTCGGCGCGCATGAGCTCGACCACGGCCAGCGTGCTCAGGTGGAACACGTTGCCGAGGTTGTCCACAGCCTGCGGCCAGTAGACCTTAGAACGCTCGCCGGTGAAGGCGTTGGCCTTCTTCCATGCGATCGCCTTGGTGATCGTGTCGACCGCCTGCGCGGTGCTGTCCACGAGGGGCAGGTCGGCCACGACGAAGGCGTCCCAGTGACCGTTGATCTTCTTGCAGGTCGTCAGCATGGCGTTGTAGACGGCAGGGCTGTGACTCCAGCCGGGGGCCGCGATCAGATTGCAGACCGCGAGCTGCTCGGGATAGAGCAGCGCGATCGCGCTCAGGCCGCTGTACTCGCCGGAGGAGGTGACGCCGCCGATGATGTCGCTGTCTGCGATCTCAGAGTCGTCCACCTCGCTGAAGCTGGCCGTCAGGCTGCCGGCGAGCTGCGCGTCGTCCTTCAGGCTGGTGATGATGACCGTGCCCTTGGTGAAGTTATAGTCCACAGCGTAGTCGGTGCCCTCGACGTAGTTGCCGCTGTCATTCTTTGCGATGGTCAGGGTGTCGAGGATGATCTTGTCGCTGGCGAACTCGGCGCGGCCGCCGGTGAAGGTGAGGGTCTTGGTGGTGGCCGTCTCCTTGCGGTGCTTGCCCGCGGAGGGGTCGAGCACATTGATGACGTAGATCGGGCCGATGTTCCCGAGGGTGTTGTTGAAATGCGCGTACACGGCCTCGCACAGGGTAAAGGTGCCCCAGTCGGACGAGTAGCCGATCTTCTTCTGCGCGTCGACCAGACTGGTGATCTTGATCGGCGCGTTGATGATGCCGGCCTTGCCGAAGTCGCGCACGAGGTTGACGGGTGCCGTGCCGATATAGACCGGCGTGGTGCCCGCCTGCACGGCGCTCTGTGCCACAGTCTCGCCGATGTGGCCGTAGGCGCCGTAGAGGTATTCGTTTGCCATCTGCTTATCCTCCTTTGCATGAAATTAGAGCAGCCGAGCGGCTGCCCTTAAAGCAGGTGTTGGTAGCTTTTCGGGTTGCGGGTCAGGGTCTCCTCGACGGAGAACTCAGCCCATGCAAACCAGTACGGGTAGAAGTCGGGGACGGCGTCTTGCTCCGTGACGGGGCCGAAGGTGATGCCCTTCTCCTTGATGACGCGGAGGTCGCCGAGGTACTCGGCATTTTCAATCAGCCGGAGGGCTGTGTCCACAAAATTCCATGCGTCACGCCAGCCCTCTCCGTTCTTCACGAAGTAGGAGGCCGCCGCCTCGTTGTATTGCTGGATGTAGGTGCCGCTGCCGTCGCCCTTCGGCTTGAAGATGTCGGGCCCGTGGTAGCCGGGATCCCACGCTGAGAAGCAGAGCCGGATCTTGATGTCTCGGGCACTCTGGAGCAGGTCGTCGTCGCCCTGAACGATCTGCACGCAGACCGACGGGATCGGCGCGGCGATGTTCGGGGGCGTCCTGTCCTTCGATGGTACGAAAAGCGAGAACGCGGCCGGGTTTACCAGCTTGTATGGGTAGGAGGCGTCCGTTGCGTTGTCGTCGGGGAGCTTCAGCTTGACCAGAGGGCAGACCTCGGCGGTCAGCCAGTCCCGGACGGTTTCGATGCTGTTGACGATGGACATGGGGCACCTCCTACATGGTGACAGTCTGGCCGAGGGCCACGGTGGCGATCCCCATGTCCTCGCTCCAGTCGTTGACGATGTACTCGCGGCCGTCGACGTTGAGCCCTTCGCCCGCCGGGCGCCGAGCGGGCAGATCCTCGACCGCCGCATAAAGCAGCATAGAGGACTCCGCGACGCTCAGCTCTTGCCCCCCTTGGCGTTCCTTCAGGGCGTTGTCGTCCAGCACGGCGGCGATGGCTCTGCCTTCAACGGTGTGCTTCTCACCGAACTCGTCGAGATTGAGAAACGTGCGCCGACGGTCAGCCTCGACCATCGCCTTGAAGCTGAAGGCCATCAGACGGGATCGGCGGCGCCGATCTGAGGGGGCTCCTCGTCGTCGGCGCCGTCATCAGGCTGCTCGGCCTTGGTGGCCTCGATGGCAGCGATGACGTCGGCCTTCTTGCGCATAGCAGAGGCGTCCACGCCATAGCGCGTGGCCACTTCCTTCAGCTCGTCGAGCTTCATGTCCTCGTTGTACTCAGGGGCCTCGTCGGCCGCGGTGTTGGTGCTGGCAGGCTCGTCGGCGTCGTCGCCGGGAGCGGGTGCGGGCTGCTCGGCAGTCTCGTCCAGCTCGCCGATGTACTTGGCGACGCCTTCCTTCACCAGACGGGCCTCCAGCTCGTCGTCGAACTTCTGAGGGCCGTCTGCTTCAGTGATGGGGATCACCTTGCGGCCGTTATAGTAGCCGAAGGTGCCCTTGATGATCTGGATCATGCTCTGCTCCTTTCTGCTGCGCTCAGTCCGTCAGGACGTCCGCAACGATGAACGGGTTCTTGTTGTTGGGGATCATCAGCGGGCGGCTGGAGATGGTCAGCGTGCGGCTGTTGCCTTCGGCGCTGCTCACATACTTCGGCACGCGGCGGCCGGCGTAGGTGTGGAACTCGCCGTCGCTCTGCTCGACCTGAGAGACGGCGCCGTAGGCGGTGCGGCCAGCGCCGGGAGCGGTGAGGACGCACTTGCCGGACGGGATGTAGAGCTTGTCGTTGCCCTCGTCGTCGGTGTAGGTCAGGTCGTAGGAGATGACGCTGATGATGCGGCCGAGGACGTTCAGGCGGGCCACGATGGCAGCGCCGTCAGGCAGCAGCTCAGGCTCCACGTTGCCGATCTCGATGCGGCGGTTGTCGAGGAGCTTCTGCACGGCTGCGTCGTTGATGATGGTGTCAGCCACGTCCGGGGAGCAGACCAGATCAGAAGCGCGGAGGCCGCGCTTGGTCAGCATACGGATCATGGCCTCCAGATCCTTCAGGATCTTGCCGCCGGTGGCGTCCCACTTGGCCGTCGGGGTGTAGGTCGCGGGGTTGCTGGCCTCGGAGTAGAAACGGATCTCCATCTCGTCGGCCTTGTCGACGTCGTCGGCGATGTGCTTCATCACGCAGCCGTTGGTCAGCATGGTCTCGGCGGCCATTGCTTCTTCGCGGTTGGTGATGAGCTCGCCCAGCTCGTCAGCGTCGCGCAGGATGAGGGTCTGCTGGCGCTGCTCAGGGGTGAGCTGAGAGTAGAGAGCCTCGCCGAAGCCACGCTTGCGCAGCTCGTCGAGGGTCAGGACGCGACGGGGAGCCACGAAGGGCGGGGTGTAGCGTTCCATATTGTAGCCGGCGCGCAGGACGGTGACGCCGCCCTTGCGAGGGGCCACGAAGGGCGCCAGCTTCTTGCTGCCGTCACGGAACTCGACGAGCACGTCGTCGGTGGCGAAGATGTCGCTCGCGTCGTTGGTGGGGAAGTAGCGGTCACGCAGGAAGGTCGCAGCAGGGGTGAGCTGCTGCACGGCCATGAGCAGCGTGTGGGTGTCGTAGAAGTTAAAAGGCATTTTGTTGTCCTCCTTCTCTTAGTATTCGATGGCGTCGGAGAGCAGGATGCCGGCCTTGCGCAGCTCCTCCTCGTCGGTCGCCTTCAGGGTGTAACCGCTTGCGACGGCCAGCTTGTTGCGGGCGAAGTGGCCGGTGCGGTAGGCCAGCACGGTCACGTCCGCGGTGGTGCCGACTTCCACGTCCTCGGCGAGGATGCAGTTGGCGGTCAGGGTTTCGTTGGTGGTCGCGGTGGAGCCGAGGATCACCAGCTTGCCGTCGCCGGCGGTGCCGGCAGACAGGGCCAGCACGGTGCCGCGCTTATAGGTGGCTGCGGCGGTGGCCTCCTTGCGGATGGTCACGGTGAACACGTCAGCGACGGGCTCGTTGGCAACGATCAGGCCATCATAGCCGACGCTGCCGAGGTTTTCGTCCAGTCTCTTGCTCATTACTTCTTACCTCCGTTCTGAGACTTGGTGGAGTTGTAGAGGCCGACGATGGCGTCCACCTTTGCCTTGTCGTCGCTTTCGCTGCCTTCCTCGCCGCCGTTAGGGGCAGCGCCGACGCCGGCAGCGCCGGACTCGTCGTTGTCAGCCTTGGCGTCCTTCAGGTGCTTGGCACCGAGGGCCGCCTGCTTCTGCATAGCCTTGAGCGCGAGCTGCTCAGCGGTGCAGGGGGTCTCGCCGTACTTGGCGTCCCTGACGAGCTGCGCGTCGCCCACACTTGCGGCGATGCTGTCGATGGCCTCGATGCGGGCGCGCTCCTGCGTTCTGGCAGTTTCGGCCGCCTGCTGCTCGATCTGAGCCACGACGTCGGGGTGCTGTGCTCTCATTTCTTCGAGGGTCATGGTCTTGTTGTCCTCCTTCTTTGGGCCGTCGTTCTTGGCGGCCGCGTGTTTATTTCCAGCCGCAGGGGCGGCGTGGATGCTGTTGTCGATGGGGATCGTCCCCGGGATGTGTCTGAAGCCCTTGACGTCGTGCCGGATGCCGGCGACGAGGAGCACCTTCTTGTCGGCGCTCAGGGCGACGTCGGGGCCTTCGTCTGTGAGCAGGGTGTCGGCAAAGCCGTTGTCAATGGCCTCCTGCCCGACCATCCACGTCTCGCGGGTCATCATGCTGCGGAGCTGGTCGACCTCGAGGCCGGTCTTGGCGTGGTAGATCTCCGCGATGGCCCGCTCGCTCGCGTCGAAGTCCTTCTGGAGCTTCTTCAGGTCTGCGAGGGTGTAGTAGTCGTAGAGCAGCCCGGCGACGCCGTGGATCATCACCATGCTGCCGGGATAGACTTGTACCTCGTCGCCCGCGCAGGCGATGACGCTGGCCGCGCTGGCCGCGATGCCTTCCACGACGACGACCTTGTGGCCGGTCAGGCCCTTGATGGCGTTGTGGATGGCGATGCCGGTGTAGAGGTCGCCGCCGCAGCTATTGATCTTGATGGTGATGTTGCTCTTGCCCTTGACGGCCGCGAGATCCTCCATGAAGCTCTCGGGCGCGATGTAGAGGCCGGACTCGGGCTCGCCCGTCCACCAGTCCACAGGCTGACGGCTCACGACGTCGCCGTAGAGGGTGATCTCGCCCTCGTCGTCGCCGATGCTGGCGACGTTCCAGAACTTGATCGGCGTGCCCGCAGTCTGAGGCCCGGCGCAGAGCCGGGGAGTGTTATGCGTTCTCATGCTTGTCTCCTTCCTTGATGCTTTTGATGGCCTCGGCGACGATCGCCTCCCGCAGAGCTGCGGAGATCGTGCCGCTGGCCGCTGTGCTCTGGTCGACCTGCCCCTGCGCTGCGCGCAGCTTCTCGTTTTCCCGAGTGAGCTGGTCGACGTTGGCGTCCCACTGACCGCCGTTGAGTCGGATGGTCGCCTGTTCTCTGGTCGTGATGCCTTCGCCGATGGCGAGGATCTCGGCCGTGATCTCCTTCGTCGGGTCGAGCTGTCCCTGAGAGGGGCCGATCCACTCGGCGCCGAGGTATGCGGCGCGGATCGCCGGATCTGCGAAGAAGCCCGGGGCGCTGATGCGGCCGCGGGCGACGGCTTCAGAGAGCCAGATCTCATATACCGGCGTGCAGAAGTCATCGACAAACCACTTGCGCCTCATGCGGAACGCCTTCCACGCCTCCATCAGGGCGGCGCGGCTGGCGCTGTACGAGCTGTTGAAGCTCTTGAGCAGAAGGTCGGCCGGGATCTCGAGTGCCGCGCCCACCTGTTCACAGATGGCGCGCAGGAATGTGTTGAAGCCACTGGCCGGCCGCTTGGGGTCTGCAAAGGTCACGTCCTCGCCGGGCTCCATGATGTTGATCTGGCCGGGGCCCATCTCGTACTCATTAGGATCTCGGCTCACCTCCGGCAGGCTGCTCCCGACCTCGTTGAACGGGTTGTCGCCGGCGCCCGCCTCGGTCTTGATGAAGGCCGTGAAAAACGACTCGACGACCGCCGCAGTCAGCTCGCTCTCGGTGTAGCGGCGAAGCTGGAGCAGGGGCTCGATGACCTGCGCGAGATAGCTGACGCCGCGGTATTGATCCGGGCGCTCGCTCTCCATGACGTGCAGGATGTTCGGCAGGCCAGTCCGCTCGCCGTATGCCTGAACACGGGCCCACGTCGTCGTCGTGCTGCCGAGCTCGAAGGGGTAGGTGCTGCGGATGTGGTACGCCTCGATCTGGCCGTCGTCGTTCACCTCGACGCCGTCGTAGATGGTGTTGCCGTTGGCCGCCTTGCCGGTGGTCAGCAGCATCGGGGTGATGATGCCGGAGGTCGTTGGCGTGGCGACTCGGTCGGCCTCGATCAGGTGCAGGCGTAGCGAGTAGGGCGTGAGCGGCGTCGGCTCGTAATGCTTCACGACGGCGAACACGTCGCCGCTGACCAGCCACGAGGAGAGTGCGAGCTGCTGCATGGCTGCGAAGTTGTTGACGCCGGTGGCGTCGCACGCCCTTTTGTTCTCAGACCAGAGAGCGAACTCGCGCTCGGCCTGAGCCTGCCATGCGTCAGCGGCCTCCTGCGTCATGCCGAGCGCCTCGCGGTCGATCCGGCTCTTGAGCTGGAGGCCGATGCCGACGACGTTGGTGCGGTTGGTGCGGATGGCAGAGGTGGCGATCGGGGCCGCCATGTAAAGCATCCGGGCACGCTGCCGCAGGGTGTAGTTGTTGGCGTCGATGTCCTCCTTCGGGCTGCCGCTCATAGCTCTGAAGCCCTTGGTCGCCTTCTTGTGCCAGCTCGCGCCGGCGTCGCCGTAGCCCTTATTCACAGGGCGCGGCTGCTGCCGCCTGTTCTGTGGGCGGCTTCTGCTTTTTCTTTTGCTGATGGTGCTCACTGATAATCTGTTCCGCTTCTTTGCCGCTTCAAAAGAAGAAATGACGCAGGAAACTTTGCTGGAATGCAGCCGTGAGTTCCTGGATGAATTGCTGACACTGGTTCCCAGCGAATGTGTC
>ENA-UPWR01000042-UPWR01000042.1-human-gut-metagenome-genome-assembly--contig:-NODE-42-length-18765-cov-24.445687_pt1 | contig 18765 bp, 15 predicted proteins | sample MGYA00250053_ERZ773382 | MGnify/ENA primary metagenome ERZ773382 (study PRJEB29103, sample SAMN06112029) | human gut metagenome | biome: human gut; feature: ankylosing spondylitis patient; material...
CAGGCTGTGGTACGTGTGACGTACAGTTATACGGGTGAACCAGATAAGAACGTGGAGCAGACGGTGGAATTGCAGCCATCTGCCACACCACACCGGCGTTGTCCAGCACGCGGCGGACATAGGCCACGGTTTCGGCGTCGGCGTCGGAGGAGCCGCCCTTACCCCGGGCACCGGTATACTTGCAGATGCCCAGACCATAGTTCACCCGGGACTCGTTGCGCTTCTCATACACCTCGGCAAAGTTGGGGTCATAGGCGGCGGTGACGTCGGAGGACAGGCAGAAGGAGCTTTCATAGCACACCCGCAGGCTGACGCCCTGGCTCTGGCACAGGTCCTCCATGAAGGTGTCGAAGAAGGCGGACTGCATACCGGTGACGCCCACGGAGCCAACCTCTTCCTTGTCGGCCAGCATGCACACGGCAGTCTTTTCGGGAACGTCGATGTCGAACAGGCCCTTCAGGGCGGCGTAGCCGCACACCCGGTCGTCGTGGCCGTAGGCGCCGATGAGGCTGCGGTCCAGGCCCAGGTCTGTGGCGTTGAAGGCGGGGACCACCTCCAGCTCGGCGGAGGTGAAGTCATCCTCGCAGATGCCGTATTTCTCGTGGAGCATATCCAGCACCCGCAGCTTCACGCGGTCGCTGTCGCCCTCCTCGCCCAGGGGGCGGCTGCCCATGAGAATGTTCAGATTCTCGCCGGGAATGGCCTCGTTGAGGGGCTTCTTGCCCTGCTCCGCGCCCAGGTGGGGCAGCAGATCGGTGATGACGAACTTGGGCTCGCTGCCCTGGCCCAGGACCACCTTCACCACGGTGCCGTCCCGCAGGGCCACCACGCCCCGCAGCTCCAGGGGGATGGCTACCCACTGGTACTTGCGGATGCCGCCGTAATAGTGAGTCTTGCCGTAGGCCAGCTCGCTGTCCTCATACAGGGGATGGGGCTTGAAGTCCAGACGGGGGGAGTCAATGTGGCAGGCCACGATCTGCGCGCCGTGGGACAGGTCCTGGCGGCCGATCTTGGCCAGCATCACGCTCTTGCCCCGGTTCATGCGGTACACCTTGTCGCCGGGCTTCAGGCTCATGCCCCGCTGATAGGGGACATAGCCCTGGGCCTGGGCCAGCTCCACGGTATAGGCGGCGCACTCCCGCTCAGTCTTGCCGTTGTCCAGGTACTGCTTGTAGGTCTCGCAATAGGCCTCCATGGCGTCCAGGGCAGCCTGGTCCACCAGGTCATAGCCGTTTTTGGCGCTGGAGAACAGCTTTTCGCGCTTGGCTTTCATTTCGTCTGTCATGGTTTTGTTTCCTCCTTATAGATGTTCGATTTCCCGGAGCATGCTCCGGAAGAAAATCCGTGCTTGGTCCCGGAACTGTGCCGGGGTGGCACAGTTGTTTTCCAGGATATGGGAGCAGCGCTCCCGGTAAAAGACATCGGGCTGCTGGGCGGAGATCCGCAGCCGGGCATAGTCCCGGCTGATGCCGTCCCGGGCCATGATGCGGCGGACCCGGTCCTCCGCCGGAGCCAGCACCGCCACGGTGCAGGCGCACAGACGGCCCAGTCCGCTTTCCATCAGGCTGATGGCGTCCAGGCCCACCAGGGACTGTCCCGCCGCCCGGCGCATCAGCTCCGGCGGCAGGTATTCGTACACGATGGCGTTGAGCCGCTCCAGGGCGGCGGGGTCGGAAAATACGATGTTCCCCAGCTTCTGCCGGTCCAGGGTCCCGTCGGGGCTGAACACCGGGCCGAAGGCCCCTTCGATGGCCCCCCGCAGGGCGGGGTCCGTGCGGAGCATCTCGTGATACACGGCGTCGCAGTCCAGCACCGTGCCGCCCAGGTCCTCCAGGGCCGCCAGAGCGCTGGTTTTTCCCGCGCCGGTGCCGCCGGTGAGGCCGATGAGAACGGGCCGGTCGGCGTTCACCAGGTGGAAGCCCGCCGCCTTTTTCAGGCGGTTGGCCACCGCCAGACCCAGGCCCCCGTCGTCGGGGCACTGGGCGAAAATTTCCGTAACGTCCGTGCCGTCGAAGGTGCGCAGGGCGTCGAATACGTGCCGGGCCTGGGCGGATTTGTCCGCTGCCGGGCCCAGACGATGGATGATGTGCCCGGCATACAGCGGGGCATACTCATCGAAGCAGATGACCCCCGCCTGGTCCGACAGCAGGCCCAGGATGCGGCGGGCGCTGCGGTCCGGCGCGCCGGTGACCACGGTGACCGGCGCGTGGGGGGCATAGTGCCGGTATTTCATCCCCGGGGCCCGGGGATGCTCTCCGGCGGCCAGCAGGCCGGTGACGGCCTTGTCCACGGCTACCTCCCCCAGCACCTCCTCCAGGGCCTCCAGAGGCAGACCGCCGGGGCGCAGCAGCCGGGGCGGCGTCACCGTCAGGTCGATGATGGTGGACTCCACCCCCACGGTGCAGGGGCCGCCGTCCACGATGCCGTCGATCTTGCCGTCCATGTCCTCGATCATGTGGGCGGCGGTGGTGGGACTGGGACGGCCGGAGGTGTTGCCGCTGGGGGCGGCAATGGGCACCCCGGCGGCCCGGATGATGGCCAGGGTCACCGGGTGGTCCGGGCAGCGGACGCCCACCGTCTCCAGACCGCCGGTGGTTTGCAGGGGAACGATATCCCGCCGGGGCAGGATCATGGTCAGAGGCCCCGGCCAGAACCGCTCCGCCAGCCGATAGGCGGCGGGGGGTACATCCCGGCAGTACGACTCCAGCCATGAGGCGTCGGGAACGTGGATGATCAGCGGGTTATCCTGAGGTCTGCCCTTGGCCAGGAAAATGCGGCTCACGGCGTCCTCGTTCAGGGCGTCGGCTCCCAGGCCGTATACGGTTTCCGTTGGGATGCCTACCAGCCCCCCCCGGCGCAGAATGGCCGCGGCCTCCTGTATGGCGGCTGGGTCCGATTCCGGGTGAAAAACAATGGTGTTCAAGTGAATCCCTCTTTTGGCTCAGAAGCCCAGATCTTCGCCCACCAGAATGACCTTGATGCGGCCGGCGGGACGACAGGCCCGGGTGATGACCACCTGGCAGCAGATGCAGTCGGGACTGGTGCAGTTGCCGCAGCTGCCGGTGACGGCGCAGGGAGTCTTGATGTCGAAGCGCTGGGCGTTGGCGGGAGCCGCCACCTGACGTGCCCGGGCGATGGCACTGTCCAGATCGCCCATGACCTTGTTCATCCCGGCGATGACCAGGACGCTTTCCGGCCCGAAGCACAGGGCGGCCACCCGGTTGGCGTTGCCGTCAATGTTCACCAACTGGCCATCGGCGGAGATGGCGTTGCTGCTCATGATGAAGGTGCCGCAGGTCAGGGCCTGTCGCATCAGGGCCTGCTTTTCGGCGGGAGTCTTGCCGGTGTCCCGGTCGATGAGCTGATAGTCCCCCTGGTGCAGGCGGTCCATGAGCCCGATCTGGGCGGCGGTGGCGGTGCCGCCCCAGGAAACGGTGCGGTCCTTGGGGATCAGGGTCAGGGCCAGGTCCAAGGCCTCCTGGGCGGTGGAGACATAGTGGGCCTCAAACCGGCGGCGGCGCAGAGCCTCGGCTACCTGGGGACCAGCCTTGTCATAGCGGGTTTTGATGGGAGCTTCCATGGTTCATTCTCCTTTCTCTGCGCCCTCCTGCAGGCGTCTGGCCTGGTGGGCCAGGGTCAGTGCATCCACAAGGGGGTCCAGGTCGCCGTTGATCACGGCGGCAATGTTGAAATTTTTCACGTCCCCGGTGAGCCGGTGGTCGGTGACCCGGTTCTGGGGGAAGTTATAGGTGCGGATCTTGCCGGACCGGTCGCCGGTGCCTACCTGGCTTTTCCGCTGGGCGGCGATGGTGGCGTTCTGCTTCTCCTGCTGGGCCTCGTAGAGCTTGGAGCGCAGGATTTTCATGGCCCGGTCCTTGTTTTTATACTGGCTGCGCTCGTCCTGGCACTCCACCACCGTGCCGGTGGGCAGGTGGGTGATGCGGATGGCGGACTCGGTCTTGTTGACGTGCTGGCCGCCGGCGCCGGAGGAGCGGAAGGTGTCGATCTGTAAGTCCTTGGGGTCGATGGAGAACTCCACCTCCTCCGCCTCAGGCATCACGGCCACGGTGGCGGCGGAGGTCTGGATGCGGCCGGAGGACTCGGTTTCCGGCACCCGCTGGACCCGGTGGGTCCCGGCCTCGAATTTCAGGCGGGACCAGGCCCCCTGGCCCTCGATGGTGGCGCTGGCCTCCTTGACGCCGCCCAGCTCCGTGGTGTTTTTATACACCAGCTCCATGTGCCAGCCCCGGCGCTCGGCATACAGGGCGTACATCCGCAGCAGGTCCGCCGCGAACAGAGCTCCCTCCTCGCCGCCGATACCGGCCCGGACCTCCAGGATGACGTTCCGGTCGTCGTTGGGGTCCCGGGGCAGCAGCAGGCGCTTGAGCTCCTCCGACAGGCGGTCCCGCTCCTGGCGGGCCCGGTGCAGCTCCTCCTGGGCCAGCTCCCGCATTTCCGGGTCCGACAGCAGCTCCTGTGCCCCGGCGCAGTCCGCCTCCGCCTGCTGCCAGGCCCGGAAGGCGGCCACGATGGGGGTCAGCTCCTTCTGCTCCCGGCTCAGTCGGGTCAGGGATTCCCGGTCGGCGTACACCGCCGGGTCCGACAGCTGCCGCTCCACCTGGTCCAGCCGCCGGGCGATGGCTTGTAATTTCTCCAGCATACGGACTCCTTACTGGGCGTCCAGATAGCGGCGCACCTCGCCCACCAGCTTGTCCCGCCAGAACTCATATCCCACGGCTCCCGGCCGCAGGGATACCTCCAGCAGGTGGGGCCGGGCGGTGTACTGGTCCATCTGCTCATAAATCTCCTCATACTTCCGGGAGCTTTTCCGGGTCAGCACATAGGCCACCCTTTCCAGCTCCAGCCCCCGGCGCTTCAGCAGCGCCCGGACCGGGGAGGCGCAGCGGCCTGCCCACACGGGAGTGCCCAGAATCACCAGCCGGTATTCAGACAGGGGGCGCTCCGTTTCATAAGGGGCCAGAGGCAGGGTGGCCCGGCGCATGGCGTCCATGCCGGAGCGGAGATAGCCCCGGGCGCCCTGGCGGTCCACGCCGTCGGTAAGCTCCACCAGCTCCGCGTCCAGGGCCTGGGCGATCTCCGTCATGGCCTGGCGCGTGGCGCCGGTGCGAGAGTAGTACATACACAAAATATCACGCATAATGGTCCTCCTGATTATTCCTCCAATTGCAGAGACAGCTCCTCCCAGCGGGCCATCTCCTGCTCCAGCTGAGCCTCCACATCCTGCTTTTCCCGATACAGCTCCTGGAGCTTTTCTGCGTCGCAGGCATATTGCTCCATCTCCCGGTCCAGCTGGCGGCAGCGGTCCTCCAGCTTGGAGATGCCGGTTTCGCAGATGGTCAGCTGGCGGCGGGCGGCCTGCTTTTCCCGGCCGCCCCGCGGGGGACGGGTATCCTGTTTTTTCTTCTGAGCGGGAGCCGGGGCGGTTTTTTTCTCCTCCGCCTTGGCGGCCCTGTACTGGGCAAAGCCCATGGGATAGTCATTGATGGTACCGTCGGACAGCTCCCAGACCCGCGTGGCGAAGCGATTGATGAAATACCGGTCGTGGGACACGAACAGCAGGGTGCCGTCGAAGGCCTCCACCGCCTCCTCGATCCACTCCCGTGACGCGATGTCCAGGTGGTTGGTGGGCTCGTCCAGGATCAGAAAGTTGATTTCCTCGTCCATGAGCATGCACAGCCGCAGGCGGCTGAGCTCGCCGCCGGAGAGGACCGACACGCTTTTGAACACGTCCTCCCCCTGGAACTGATAGGCCGCCAGGCGGTTGCGGGCGGTCTGGGGCGTCATGCCCTTCTTTTCATAGAGCATGGTGTCAAGCAAGGAGCGCTCCGGGTGCTCAAAGTGGATGATCTGAGGCAGATAGGCCGCCCGGATGGCGGGCCCCATGCGGATGATGCCGCTGTCCACGGGCTCGCCCCCGGTGATCATGTTCAGCAGGGTGGTTTTCCCTGCGCCGTTTTCTCCCAGAAAGGCGATGCGCTCGCCGCCCTCCACCCGCAGGTACACGTCGGAAAACAGGGTGCGGTCACCGAAGGACTTGGACACGCCCTTCAGCTGCAGTACCTCGTCGCCCCGGAACTCCCGGCTGGCGAAGCGGGCGTCCATCTTCTTGGCCCGGGTGGGCTTGGACACGGTGCGCATGCGCTCGATGCGCTTTTCCATGGAAAAGGCCCGCTTGTGCAGGGCGTCGTTGCCCATAAAGGCCCACAGGTGCATCTGCTCCGCCGCCTTCTCCAGCTGTTGGATCTTGGCCTGCTCCTTCAGATACTGCTTCATGCGTTCCTGATAGCGGCGCTCCTTTTCAATGGCATAAAAGCTGTAGTTCCCGCTGTAAAACTCTGCCTTACCGTCCAGAATTTCGATGATGCGGGTGACGGTGCGGTCCAGGAAATAGCGGTCGTGGGAGATGGTGACCACGGTGCCCCGGAAGGAGCGGATATAGTCCTCCAGCCACTCGGTGGCCTGCAGGTCCAGGTGGTTGGTGGGCTCGTCCAGCAGGAGAATGTCCGTGTCCTCCAGGATCAGGCGGCCCAGGTTCACCCGGGTTTTCTCCCCGCCGGACAGCTGGTCAAACAGCCGCTGCCGCATATCGCCGTCGATGGACAGGCCGTTGGAGACCTTGTTGACGGCGGTGTCGGTGTCATAGCCGCCCAGGCCCTCGAACCGGGCGGTAAGCTCGCCGTAGCGCCGCAGGGTCTGGGGATCGCTGTCCCCCTGCTCCATCTGCCGGGTCAGGCGGTCCATCTCCTCCTTCAGGGCGGTGGTGCGCTGAAAGGCGGAGCGCAGAACGTCTTCCACGGTGTAGCCCTCAGGATACACCGGGATCTGGGAGATCAGGCCCACCCGGCGGCCGGGGGCGATGAGCACCTGGCCGGAGTCATAGTCCAGCTCCCCGGTGAGGATGTTGAACAGCGTGGATTTCCCCGCGCCGTTTTTGCCCAGCAGGCCTACCCGCTCACCGGTGTCGATCTGGGAGGACACGCCGTCCAGTATTTTCTTTTCCAGGTCAAAGGACTTGACCAGGTCGGTTACGCTGATATCTATCATATGGTCGATTCGTTACATTTTTTCCAATTCACTGACAATTTTGCCGAATTCCATGGCGTGGGACGCCTTCACCAGCACGGCGGTGCCGGGGGTGAATTCCCGGCGCAGGGCCGGAAGGGCCTCCTCAATGGCGGCGAAATGCTGCGCCCGGGGACCGGCGGTCTGGGCGATGGCGGCGGCCTTGGGGCCGATGGCGATCACCGCGTCCAGCCCCAGCCGGGCAGTGGTGCGGCCCACCTGCAGGTGGGCGTCCCGGCTGATGGGGCCCAGCTCCCCCATGTCGCCCAGCACCGCCACCCGGCGGCGGCAGGCGGTGTCCGCCAGAATCTCCAGCGCCGCTTCCATGGCCTGGGGATTGGCGTTGTAGCAGTCGTCGATGATGAGCCGGTCCTCCGGCAGGCGGATGCGCCGCATACGGGAGCCGGTGGACACATACCCGGCCACGCCCTCGACGATCTCCTGCTCCGACAGGCCCAGATACTCGCCGATGGCGGCGGCCATGGAGGCGGGGTAGATCATGTAGTCTCCCGGGGAGGGGATGGACAGCCGGTAGCTGCGGCGGGAGGTGGTGACGGTGCAGTCCAGGCCGTCGATGCCCCGGCGGACGATATCCGTGACCCGGACATTGCAGCTTTCGCCCTTGCCGCAGCGGAGTGTTTCAAAGGGCAGGGTCAGGCCGTTGAGCAGGGGGTCGTCGCCGCACAGAACGGCCAGCCCACCGGGCCGCAGATGGTCGAATATCTCGCACTTGGCCTGGAGAATGCCCTGCCGCGTGCCACCCAGGTTCTCGATGTGGGCGTCGCCTACGTTGGTGATGACGGCGATGGTAGGCTGCACCAGACTGCCCATGTACCGGATCTGGCCGAAGTGGTCCAGGCCCGTTTCGATAACCGCTGCCTGGTGCCGGGGCTCCAGCTCCAGCAGCGTCTGGGGGGTGCCAATGTGATTGTTGAGATTTGCCCGGGTTTTCAGGGTGCAGAAGTGTCGGGACAGCACCGAGGCGAGCATCTCCTTGGTGGTGGTTTTTCCGGCGGAGCCGGTGACCTGTACCACGGGGATGTCATACAGCCCCCGGTACCAGGCGGCCAGCGCACCCAGAGCCAGTGTGGTGTCCTGGACCTGAATATAAAACTTGCCGGGCAGCAGTGCCTCCGGCACACGGCTGCACAGGCAGCCTGCCGCGCCGTCGGAAAGCGCTGCGTTCATGTAATCATGACCGTCGAACCGCGCGCCCACCAGGGGAATGAACAGGTCTCCGGGGGCGATGCGGCGGCTGTCGCTGGTGACGCCGGTGACGGTGCCGCCGCCGGTCTGAAGGAAGGTCCCGCCTACGGCGCGGCAGATGTCCACCGCCGGCAGGGGCCTCATGCCCGGCCTCCCTTGCGCAGGGCCAGGGACTCGTCCACAATGCGCTGGCACAGGTCGCCGTAGCTCAGGCCCACCTGGGCCGCCTCCTGGGGCACCAGGCTGGTGGGGGTCATGCCCGGGAGGGTGTTGATCTCCAGGCACCAGAAGTTCCCCTCCTCATCCAGAATGAAGTCCGCCCGGGAATAGACGCCCAGGTCCAGGGCCCGGTGCAGGCGCAGGGCCAGCTCGCCCACGGTGCGCCACTGCTCCTGGGTGATGGGGGCGGGGCAGATCTCCTGGGCGCCGTCCTTCTGATACTTGCAGAAATAGTCGAAATAGGCCCCCCGGGGGATGATCTCCACGGCGGGGAGGTAGGTGTCGCCCAGAACGGCCACCTGGATCTCCCGGCCCTTGATCTTCTTCTCCACGATGACGTGGTTTCCGTAGGCCAGCATCCGCTCCAGGGTCTGGGCCAGCTCCTCCCGGGTGTCCGGCAGCTCCACGCCGATGGAGCTGCCGCCGTTGATGATCTTCACGGCGCAGGGCGCCGGCAGCTCCCGGGCCAGACGGGGAATGTCCTCCCGGGTATAGCGCACGTCGTGCCAGGGGGCGGTGGGCACCCCGGCGGCGTCCATGATGCGCTTGGTGACGGACTTGTCCATGGCCATGCCGCTGCCCAGATAGCCGCTGCCGGTATAGGGCACGCCCAGCAGGTCCAGGGTGGCCTGGATGCGGCCGTCCTCGCCGCAGGAGCCGTGGAGGGCCAGGAACACCAGGTCCGCCATGGCACACACCGCCAGCACGTCCTTTCCCAGCATGGAAGGGCCCTGATCCCGGCGGCTGCGGCGCACGGCCTCCAGGTCCGGCTCGGTGGAGTGGACCCGGTTGTCGCCGCACAGGCCGTCCGGCGCGTCGAAGATATCCGACAGGCTGCCGTTGTAATCCTCCAGCCCCAGGAACATATCCACCAGGATGGCCTGGTGGCCCCGCTCCCGCAGGGCGCGGCACACGCCGGTGCCGCTGGTCAGAGATACCTGCCGCTCGGTGCTGAGACCGCCGGCCAACACTACGATTTTCATATACAATCCCTCATTTCTCACGGGGGTACACGCCCCCGGAATGCTATCATATCAATATAACAGTATATCACACCAACCGGGCAAATACAACTGTTTCCTGCGCAAACAAAAGAGCTGCCGCGAGGCTGCGGCAGCTCTTTTGCAATCAGAAAACGTACAGCAGGATGCACACCAGGACAATGCACAATCCCAGGCAGGCCATCAGCAGGGCATAGGACAGACTGCCCTCCATCCGGCGGATGGTGTCCAGGATGGTGCCCAGCCGGTCGGCGGCCTCCTGCTCCGTGCGCTGTCCGCCGTGGGTCATGGCGTGGAGCACGGCGCTGCGGGGGGATTTCCGGCGGCGGGGACGGGAGTCCCGCAGGAAGGTACGCCGGGCCAGCAGCACCAGGAAGTCCAGCGCGTCGCACACGGCCCGCAGCACCACGTTCAGCAGCCGGTACAGCCCCCGGATGGCCGGGCGGTATACCCGATCCTCCAGGCTCAGCCAGCGGGGCCAGCGCTCCAGGTACACCACCTGGCCCTCCCGGCGGTCCATAAGCACCAGACGGATGAACAGGAAGTACACCGCCACGCCGATGGTCAGGGAGATGGCCACGCCCTTGAGATTTTCCCAGGCCAGATAATGGACGGCGTGGCCGAAGGGGTGTCCGCCCACGAAGGGCAGGGCCAGGGCGGCCACCGGCTCCGCCAGTACATGGGGCAGCAGCCCCAGCACCGGCAGGGGCAGCGCCGCCAGCACCAGCGCCGTGACGGTCATAGGCGTGCCCCAGGTCCTGCCGGTGGAGGCGGCGGGCTTCTGCCAGAACAGCGCCGCGTAGATTTTCGTCAGATACGCCGCCGTCAGGCCGCCGGAGAACAGGAACAGCCATTCCACCGCCGTGACGCCCAGACTGCCGCTTTCGGCGGCCAGCTCCACCAGGGATTCGTGGACCAGGGTCTTACTGATATACCCCAGGAAGCCCGGGATGCCCGCCAGGGAGCAGGCCCCGCACAGAAACAGGATATGCAGCAGGGGCTTGCCCCGGCCGAAGCCCCGGATCTGGTTCAGGTCCAGGGCGTGGGTGTTGCAGTACACCACGCCGGCCAGCAGAAACAGGGTCAGCTTCACCAGGGAGTGGTTCATCATATACAGCACCGTGCCGTGGGCGGCCAGGGCGTTGTGCTGCCCCAGCAGGGACAGGGCCGCCGTGCCCACCAGGATGAACCCGATCTGGGACAGGGAGGAGCAGGCCAGAATATACTTGAGGTTGTTGGAGAACACGGCGATAGCCGCGCCCAGCACCATGGTCACCGCCCCCAGCACCAGCAGCAGAACACCCCACCGGTGCTCACCGGGGAGGATGTCCGCCGTGATGATCAGGGCGCCGAAGATGCCCGCCTTGGTGAGGACGCCGGACAGCAGGGCACTGGCCGGAGCCGGGGCCACCGGGTGGGCCTTGGGCAGCCAGATATGCAGGGGAAACACGCCCGCCTTGGCCGCAAAGCCGAACAGGATGCACAGGGCCGCCGCCCACAGCTGCCCCCGGTCCGTTACCATGGCGCAGGCGTCAGGCAGTTGGGCGATGACCAGGGTGCCCGTCAGCCGGTACAGCAGGAACAGGCCCATCAGGGTCACAAGGCCGCCCAGCACCGCAATGGCCAGGTAGGTTTTGCCGGCGTCCAGAGCGTCAGGAGATTCCTCCTGCACCACCCAGGCGTAGGAGCTGAGGCTCATGAGCTCGAAGAACAGGAAGGTGGTATACAGGTCCGCCGACAGGAATACACCCAGGGTAAAGCTCAGACACAGCAGGAAGAAAAAGTGGTAGCGCCGCAGGTGGTGGTGGCCCCGGAAATACTGGGGCGTCAGCAGGGCGGACACGAACCACATGAAGCTGACCACCAATCCATAAATGGCCCGGAAGCCGTCCAGGGTAAAGTGGATGCCGCACAGGGGGATATCCAGGGAAACGCCAAACCGGGTGCATACAGCCAGCACCATCACCAGAAGCGTCAGCCCCGTGACGGCGCAGGACCAGCGGCCCAGCCGCGTCTCGCTTTCGCTGCGGACGAGCAGCAGGGGAACGGACCCCATCAGGGGCAGCAGGATCAGAAGAAGCAGCATCACAGGCCCACCGCCTTTCCGATCACGTCCAGCAGCCACTGGGGAAACAGGCCCATCACCAGACACGCCGCCGCCAGCACAGCGGTGGGCACCGTCATCATCCAGCCCGCCTCATGGGCGGAGCCCTCCGGAATGGCCGGGGCCTCCGTCCGGGGGAACCAGGCCTTCAGCACCACCTGGAACATGTAGACCGCCGTCAGCAGGGCCGATATCAGCAGAGCTGCGAAGCCCACCAGCGGCAGCCAGCCGCCGATATCCACCGCCGCCCGGGCAATGTACCACTTGCTGACGAAGCCGTTGAAGGGGGGGATCCCCGTCAGGGCGCAGGCCGCCGCCGTGAAGCTGGCGAAGGTCACCGGCATGTACCGGGCCAGGCCCTCCAGCTGGGGCACATACTCCCGGTGGGCGTAATGCAGCACCGCACCGGCCGTGAAGAAGGCCATGATCTTCACCACCGAGTGGACGATCAGGTGCAGGAAGGACGCTGCCAGAGCCTGGGTGGTCATCAGGGCGGCGGCAAACAGAATATACGACAGGTTCGACACCGTGGAGTAAGCCAGCCGCAGCTTGAAGTGCCGCTGCTTCAGGGACATGCAGGAGCCGTATACAATGGTGATGATGGGCAGCAGCAGCGCCAGCTGCTGGGCCCAGGTACCGGACAGAATGTCCGGGCCGAAGCTGTAATAGATCAGGCGGATGCAGGCGAAGGCGCCGGCCTTTACCACCGCCACCGCGTGCAGCAGGGCCGTGACGGGGGTGGGGGCCACCGCCGCCGAGGGGAGCCAGCCGTGCAGCGGCCAGATGGCGGCCTTGACGCCGAAGCCCACAAAGGACAGGGCAAACACCGCCAACAGCATGGACATGTCGCCGGCATAGCCCGCCAGATGGCCGCCCAGGGTGAAGTCCACCGCATCGTGGATGGCCAGGAACACCAGGCCGATAAACGCCAGGGCCGCGCCGGAGATGGAGTAGACCAGGTACTTGATGCCGGCCTTTTTGGCGGCCCTGGTCATGGGCTGCATCACCAGGGGTAGCGTGGCCAGGGTCAGCAGCTCATAGAACAGGTACATGGTCATCATGTTGGCGGAGAAGGCAATGCCCAGGGTGACGCCGAAGGATGCCGTGAAAAATGCCCAGAACATGTGCAGGTGCTTTTCGTGGCGCATGTAGTCAAAGCCATAGAGCATGGTAAAGGGCCACAGAGTGGCAGACAACCCCGCAAACAGACGGGCAGCCCCGTCCATGCGGAAGGCGATGGTCAGCCGGTGGGAAAAGTGCAGCAGGGTGAACGTGCCGTCATCGCACAGGAGGATGGCCGCCCAGGCCAGGGCCGTGGTGCCCAGGATCAGGAGGCTGTATACCAGGCGGCGGCAGCTCTCGCTGCGGATAGGCAGGAAGTAGGACAGCAGCCCCAGCACCAGCGGCAGGAACACCGGCAGCAGGAGAAGGATTCCGTTTATATGGCACACCTCCTTACAGAATGGACCCGGCGATGTGCTCCATCACGGGGACAGTGATGCCGGACAGCAGGCCCAGGATCAGGCTGGCTGCGGCGAACAGTGCCAGGGACAGCACCAGCAGCAGCGGCTCCCGGACCCGGCTCTGGGCCGGGAAATCCTGCCCCGGAAAGAAGGCGCGGCACAGCGGCGGAAACAGATAGGCCGCCGTCAAGAGCGCCGAGATCAGCAGCACCGCCGGAATGATATAGCACAGGGGGGCGGACATGCCGTCCAGGGCTCCCAGCGCCAGATACCATTTGCTGAAGAAGCCGCCGAAGGGGGGGATGCCCACCAGGGACAGAGCCAGGGCGGCGAAGCAGCCCATGGTCACGGGGATCCGGCGGCCCAGACCCGGGAAGCCGCCGATGGTTTCCGTTCCCGTCAGGAAAATGATGGAGCCGGCGGACTGGAACACGCCGATCTTGGCCAGCGCGTGGGACAGCAGCTGCAAAAGGCCACCCAGCAGGCCTACCGGAGTCATGAGGAATACGCCCAGCAGCACATAGGAGATCTGGGAAATGCTGGAATAGGCCAGACGCTTTTTCAGGCCGTTTTCCGTGCAGCCCATAAACGAGCCCATGAAAATGGTCACCAGGGTCAGAACGATGCACACGGTCTGGACCCAGGTGCCCCGCAGGGCCTCCGCGCCCACGGTGAAGTAAATGACCCGGATGGCGGCGATGGCCCCCACCTTGGCGATGATGCCGGAGAGCAGAGCATGGGCCGGAGCCGGGGCCACGGGATGGGCCGAGGGCAGCCAGTTGTGCAGCGGGTACAGGCCCGCCTTGGCCCCGAAGCCCAGCAGCATCAGAAACGATGCAGCCAGCAGGGTAGGAGAGAGCGTCTGGAAATAGCCGCCACGGACGAAGGTCAGGGAGGACTGCTGGGCCAGCAGCACCACGCCGAACAGGGCGATGAAGCCGCCGCAGACGGAGTAGTACAGGTATTTTACCGCGCCCAGCAGGGCCTTGGGCCGCTGGGTGTGCAGCACCAGGGGGAACGACAGCAGGGTGGTGAGCTCATAAAACAGGTACAGAGTCACCAGGTCTGCCGCCAGGGCCGCGCCCAGCACCGCCGCCTCCGTCAGCATCAGAAATGCGTAGAAACGGGGATGGTGCCCCTCGTGGGTCATGTAGACGGCAGCGTAGGGGATGGTCAGCAGCCAGCACCCGGCGGTCAGCAGACAGAAGAACCGGCCCAGGCCGTCCAGCCGCAGGGAAAACGTCAGGTCGGCGGTCATGTGCCACACCGGTGTGGCCGTGTCGCCCATGGTGCAGGCCAGGATCAGCAGCGCCAGCAGCAGGGCCTGGCCCGCGGCCAGGATCACCGTGCGGGCCCGGTCATTCCGGATCAGGCTCAGGGCCGCCATAGCCAGCGGCAGCAGGAGGATCAGATATAACATATTTCTCCCCTCCCTTTCACTGGCAGAACAGGTCCATGCCCTGCCGGAACAGGTCCATGAGCCCATAGGACCGCAGGCCAACAGCGATGTTCAGGGCCGCGAATACAAGGCCCGGCACGGCGGCCCATTTCAGGCGGCGGTCCCGCTTTTCTTCGGCCTCCGGCACCCACAGAAGCAACGTGGTATACAGGAAATACAGCACGTTCAGCAGGGTGGACAGGGCCAGCGCCAGCAGCACCGCCCAGATCCGCCAGCCCATGTGGAACGCCGCGGCGGCAAAGTACAGCTTGGGGATGAAGCCCGCGAAGATGGGGATACCTACCATGGACAGGGCCCCCACGGTGAACACGCACCCGGCGGCGGGGTCCCGGTGGGCGGCGCCCCGGAGGCTGTTGAAGTCCTGATGCCCGCCGGAGGCGGCCACCAGGTCCGCGCCGGACAGAAACAGCATGGGCTTGGTCAGGGCGTGGGACACGATCTGGAACAGCACCGCCCCCAGAGCGGCCTCCGTTCCCATGCCCAGGCCCATGTAGATATAGCCGATCTGGGCGGCGGAGGAGAAGGCGATCATGGTGGTGAGCCGCCGGGCGAAAATGGCGGAGACGGAGCCTGCGATCATGCCGCCGATGCCAAACAGCAGCAGCACCGTTTGGATGCCGGTGGCGGCGAACACGTCGATGCCGATGACCTGGTAGATGACCTTGATGAGAAACACGATATACCCCTTGGACACCACACCGGACAGGATGCCCGAGGAGGCCGGGGTGGCCTGGCCGTAGGTATCCGGCATCCACAGGTGGAAGGGGAACAGGCCGCTTTTGATGGCCAGTCCCGCCGTTATCAGGCCCAGGGACATGGTCACGGAGAACCGGTGCCCGCCGGTGCTCCACAGCTCCGCGATGGCGGTGTGCAGCTGGGGAAACAGCAGGTGGCCGGTGACGGAATAGGTGAAGATGACGCCCATGAGGAACAGACCCGAGCCCATCAGGGCGAAGATCATGTACCGGGCGGAGGCAATCAGGGCACGTCCGCCCCGGCGCACCGACAGCAGGGCGCAGGAGGCGATGGTCAGCACCTCAATGAACACATAGCCGGTGAAGATATCGTTGGTGTAGCACAGGGCCATCAGCGCCACATGGGCCAGGTCCACCATGACCCAATAGAGCTTCTGCTTGTCGGCGGGAACGTCCTGCAGGATGCGGCCCATGCCGCCCAGGACGCACAGGAGCATCACCCCGGCAAACAGCATGGCCAGGAAGGGCTCCAGAATCCCTGCCGTCAGCTCGTTGCCCCAAGGGGCGGGGTAGTGACCCATCATATAGGAGTAGCGAACGTGATGCACCGCGCAGTATACCAGCACAGAGCCCTGGAGCACGATGCTGGCCGAGAGCAGGAAGATGCTCAGCCGCCGGGCCCAGCGGGCGTTGGCCGCAAAGGACACCACGGCGCATACCAGAGACAGAATGATGGAGAAGAAGGGGAAATTCTGCACAAAGCTCATTGCTCGCCGTCCTCCTTCTGCCGCTTTTTATGGGACATCATCATATACAGCTTGTCCATGTCCAGGGTGCGGTAGGTCTGGTAAATGCGGACGGTCAGGGACAGCATCACAGCCGACACACTGACGGACACCACGATGCCCGTCAGCACCAGGCCCGCGGGGATGGGGTTGACGTAGTGCTCCATAGAGGTGACGCCGTCCACGATGATGGGAACGGTGCGGCCGGTGATATAGCCGCGGTCTGCCAGCAGCAGGAACACGCCGGAATCCATAATGTCCAGGCCGATGACCTTTTTCAGCAGGTTCCGGTCAAACAGCAGCATGCAGAAGCCAATGACGAACAGCAGAATGGCTACCACCAGCTCGTAATTGGAAGCAAGGGCCTTCAGCATCATAGCTCCCCCCTTCTGAAGTACATATAAAGGCTGTACATGGTGCAGCACACCACGAAGCCCACCGCCACGTTCAGGGGCAGAATCAGCCCGGCGGACAGAATGCGGCCCGGGGTGCCGGGGGAGATGACAGAGTGCAGGTGATTGGCGCCGGTATAGAAGGAGTAGCTCTTGGCCAGGCAGTAAAAGCCCAGGGAGCACAGCACCACCGTCTGGAGCCGCCGGGGCCGCAGCACGGCGGAGGCCGCGCTGTCGCCCCACACCATGGCAAACAGCATCAGTCCGGCCGCCAGAATGGAGCCGCCGGAGAAGCCGCCGCCGGGAGACAGGTGGCCGTTGAGCAGGATGTAAATGCCGAACACCAGGATCACCGGGATCAGGAACCTGCACATGGGGGCCACAATGGGGTCCGAGGCATAGTCCACCACGTCGGGCTGCCGGAGCCAGCGCTTTTTGCCGGAGCGGTTGAGCAGGATGGTCACGGCGCACATGGCGGTGAACAGCACAAAGGATTCGCCCAGGGTATCGAAGGCACGGTAGTCCAGGATCATGCCCGCCACGGTGTTCACCGCGCCGGTCTCCTCCGTGCCCTGCTCCACATAGCGCCGGGCCACCTCGTTGACGGTGGGGGCGGTGTCGGAGCCGTAGGGGGGCAGGTCCGCCGCCGTCAGCAGCATCAGGACCGCCAGCACCACGCACAGAAGGCCTGCCAGCACGTTGTACAGCCGCAGGGACCGGTGGACTCCCTGCTCCACCAGCGTCCGGTCCCGGCGGGGGGTCGGATGAGCGGAGACGTTTTCAGCCGGACACTCCGGAGGCTCCTTTTGCAGCTGCTCGGACAGGTCCAGGCCGCCGTGGAGCCAGAGCTGCACCAGGGAGGGCTCAGAGGGTGTCGTCATGGTGGTCCTCCTCTCTGCGGGCCTCGTGCTCCGCGTCCTTGTCAATGAGGTTGATACGCCGCAGGGTCAGGAAGAACAGGATGCCTGTGATCCCCGCGCCCACGGCGGCCTCGGTGATGGCCAGGTCCGGGGATTCCAGCAGCAGCCACACCACGGACATGATAATGGAATAGGCCATATAGATGATAACAGCCCGCATGGGCTTTCGCACCAGCGCCGTGGCCACGGCGCAGATCACCAGCCCCGCCAGCAGGAGAATGCGGAAGGTCGTGCTCATGCTCTGTCCTCCTGTCCTCCAGCGGGCAGCTCCAGGTGCTGCTCCAGATTCTGGTTCACCCGGTACTCAAACTGGGCCAGCATATGGCCAGACAGGGGAGAGGTGCACCACTGGAGGATCACCATCAGCAGCAGCTTCCACAGCACCGGGCGCAGGCCCGCCGCCAGCATCACCGCCAGCACCAGCAGGGAAAGACCCAGGGTGTCGGCTATGGAGGCGGCATGGAGCCGGTTCAGGGAAAAGTCGAAGCGGAACAGGCCCACGATGGCGGTCAGCAGGGCGAAGCACCCGGCCAGCACGCACAGAGCCGCCAGGCCGAAGCGGATCCATTCACCGATCATGCGATTCGTCCTCCCTCTCGTCCTGCCGCTTGTACTGGTACAGGTTGATGTAAATGCGGCACAGCAGCATCACCGCGATAAACGACAGCACCACATACACGATGGCCACGTCCACCAGGTAGTCCTCCTCCAGCAGATAGGCCAGGATGGCGATGATAATGGCCACCAGCGTGCCGATGAGGTTGATGCCGATGATGCGGTCCGCCGTCAGCCGGGCCCGGATGATATACACCATCACTGCCAGCAGGCCCAGACCCAGAAGCACCAGCGCGCCCCAGAACAGATCGTGATAGCACTGTTGGATCAGTTCCATTCCGGGCCCTCCATTTTCCGCAGGAGCCGGGTCAGACTCCAATCCGGGATGTCGGCGGCATGAGCCTTATTCAGGCACAGCACCAGGTAGTCCTCTCCCTCCTGGCGCACCGTCACAGTGCCGGGGGTCAGGGTGATGGAGTTGGACAGCAGCATCCGGGAGATGGGCTTGTCCAGCGGGGCATGGACCCGGACGATGGCGGGACGGTAATCCGGATGCCGGGCCCAGATCACCTTCATCACCGAAAGGTTTGCCAGGACGATCTCCCACACCAGCCGGACGCCGTATACCACATATCCGCCCAGCCGCTTGAGCAATCGCCGCTCCGCCTGGGGCCGGCAGCCCAGGGCCGCCACGCAGAATGCGTAGACCGCCGCCGTGACCACCACGCCGAACAGGCAGATCTCCAGCGTGACGTTTCCGTTCAGGATCAGCCACAGCAGGAACAAAAAGATACACATGACCATGGCGTTTTCACACTTGGCAATGTCCCATTCATCGAAAGGTTCAATCATCATCATGAATCCCATTTCATCGCAGAGTCTG
>ENA-UPWR01000043-UPWR01000043.1-human-gut-metagenome-genome-assembly--contig:-NODE-43-length-18698-cov-19.891950_pt1 | contig 18698 bp, 16 predicted proteins | sample MGYA00250053_ERZ773382 | MGnify/ENA primary metagenome ERZ773382 (study PRJEB29103, sample SAMN06112029) | human gut metagenome | biome: human gut; feature: ankylosing spondylitis patient; material...
AGAAGCCTACCGGTTGCTGAAATTCATCAAATATTTCACCCCCGTACAGGACAAAGAAATTCCACCGACATCCTTGCTAAGAGAATTTTTAGGAGGCAGCAGCTTCAAATACTAAGTTTTTATTCTAACTTTGTGAGCAAATAAAACAAACGTACACATGAAAAAAATTATTTCGATACTTCTCTTAGCGACTTTCTGCATCTTTACTCAACTCCATGCGCAAAACCGTGCAGACGAATTGATGAAACAAGCACAAGAAAATCTTACGAAAAAAGAATATATCAAAGCCCGCTATCTATTCCTGCAAGCCTACAATGCCTTTGCCACGCAAGACAAGTATGTCCAGGCAGTGGAATGCGGCGTCAATGCCAGCGCCCTCTACCATCGGGAGAATTACTATAAAGAAGCTTTTGAACTGCTGCGCGGTGCCGAGCAAGTGGTGGCAACCGGCGAACAGAAAACGGGCAAGGCCATGCCCAACCTACGTTTCCGCATCAACAAGGAACGCCTGCAGATGTACATCAACCTGAAAAATCCCGCACGTGCCAAGGAACAGCTGACCAAACTGGAAGAGACCGCCAAAGCCTCTCACAACGACTCTCTGAGCAACGACCTGCTTTATACGCAGGCCAACTATTACTACACCTTCGGTATGAATGCGCAAGGTGATGCCGCCACCAACCGCCTGATAGGGCAATATAAGGAACAGAAGAACTACGCCAAGGTAGACGAATGCTACAAGACTCTCATCAGCATTGCCCGCAAGGCAAACAATGCCGGACTGGTGGCTCGTACATACGACAAGTATATCCTCTGGACCGACTCCGTGAAAGCGCTTACCGCACAGGACGAACTGAACGTCCTGAAGAAGAAGTACGATGAAAGCCTGGCCACCATCCAGGAGAAGGACGACTCCTTGAGCGCCAAGCAATACATCATCATCGGACTCTGCGTACTGGCTGCCATCCTTGCCGCAGTCCTGATATTCGGTGCTATCGTATTGTTGCGCTTCATCGTCCTTACCCGCAAGCAGAAGAAAGCCATCGGTATCGCCAACGAGCACAACGAACTGAAAACAAAATTCATCCAAAACATCTCCGCCCAGATGGAACCGACACTGGACACGCTCGACGCTTCGCTGCCGGGAGTAAAGGCCCTGCATACATTCTCCAACCACATCCAGGAACTGTCCGAATTGGAGAACACCTTGTCCGAACCTTACGAAATGCAAGAGAAGAACATCTCCGCCTTCTGCGAGGCTATCATGGACAAGATTAAGGGAAAAACCCGGGAAGACGTTTCCCTGGCCGTCAATGCTCCAAAGCTGAATGTAAAAATCAATCCGGAGCAACTGGAACGCATACTGCTGCACCTTTTAGAGAACGCCGCCGAATACACTCCCGCCGGAGGCAAGATATGGCTCGACTTCAAGAAACGCGGTGCACACACGCATCAGTTCATCGTCAGCGACACCGGTTGCGGTGTTCCCGAAGAGCAACGCGAAAACATCTTCAAGCCCTTCACCGAAGTGCTGGCCCTTTTCCGCTGCTTTCTGACCGCCAATGAAGGTCGCCAGGACGTGGAAGTCCTTCAGGTCTTCAAAGAGGACGATGTCCGCCCGCTTGCCCGGTGCCAAGGCGCCGCGGTCGTCGAAGTGATAGCAGTCGGCGGCGTTGAGGGTCGCCATGGTGATAGCCGCCTGCGGCGACAGGCCGGCGGCGACGCAGAGACGCAGGTGTTCGTTGAGGTGGCCTTTCTCAAAGATCGTCTTGGGATGGAGGTCATCCGAACAGAGCAGGAAGCGGCGCAGCTTGGCCGGCGTCACGGCCCGGACCAGATTTGGCAGGTCATGGCAGGCCGAACCGTTGCGCAGCATGACGTACATGCCGGCCTGGAGACGCGCTTCGACGTCGTCCAAGGTGAAACATTCGTGGTCCGTCCGGATCTGGGCCGACGCATAGGCCTGCAGGTCCTTGCCAGTGACGCCGGGGCTGTGGCCGTCGATGGGCTTTTTCGCCTCATAGGCGGCGACGAGCTTGTCCAGGACGGCATCATCGCCGTTCAGGATGCCCGGGCAGTTCATGAATTCACCGACACCGAGAACGCGGTCGTCGGCCAGGGGCGCTTTCATGTCGTCTGCTTCCAGCACGGCCCCGCTGTGGTCGAAAGGCGTCGCCGGGACACACGACGGCACCATGAAACGGACGTCCAGGGCCGTCTTTTCAGCGGCTTCCATCATGTAACGAAGGCCGGCCAGGCCGCAGACGTTGACGATTTCATGCGGGTCGGCGACGATCGTCGTCGTTCCCAGGGGGACGACCAAGCGGCCGAACTCTTCCGGGCTGACATAGGACGATTCGATATGGATATGGCTTTCAATGAGCCAGGCGCAAAGAGCCGGAGATTATCCCGATGATCAAAGAAATCATCGCTATTTCGGGTATGTTCGGCCTGAACAAGTATGCTTTCGCCAACTGTACCGGTGACACCCCGCAGAGCGAGTGGAATGTCTTCGTGGATCCCGAGGCTGCAAAAATCGTGTATGAATCCGGCGTTAAGCTCACCTGTCTGGGTCTGGATGTTGCTACCCATTTCGACGTCAACCTGACCGATGATGACATTGCCGCTCTAGATGCAAGCGATAAGCCGGAGGCAAAGTTCCTGCGTCAGGCTATCCGTTTCGTCAACAACCGCGGCTTCGAGGCTTACTGCACCAGCATCGACTGCATGGCTGTGGCCTACGCCATCGACCCCTCCATCGTGGAGATCTTTGAGGGCCATGTCAGTGTGGAGACGAAGGACGGCCTGACCCTTGGCATGACTGTGCTAGACGCCCGTCACCACTTTGTATGGAAGCAGCTGCCGGTGGTGCATATCGGCCGCAAGGCAGACCACGCAAAGTTCCTGCATCTGCTGATGGAATTGGTACTGCAGTAACGCAAGAGAGGGGGGAAAGACGATGTACGACTGGCAGGTAAAATTATTTAGCAAAGAAAAGCTCTATCTGGCAGGCCCGGAGTGCTTTTACACCAACGGCTACACCCTGTGGGATGCCATGCGCCGCAAGGCGGAATACAATGGTTTCGGTGTGACTATGCCTAGTGACAATCAACTGGATATGAGCAGTCCCGATCTGCGCGACCACGCTAAGGCCATCTTCCAGAACTGTGCCAACTGTATGAACGAGGCTACTGCCATTCTGGTGGACTTGGAAAACTTCCGTGGTGCAGAGCCGGATGGTGGTTCCATCTACGAGCTGGGCATGGCCTATGCACGCGGAATGCGCTGCTACGCATATACACGGGATAAGCGCGCGCTGACGTGGAAAGTTCAGGGCGCTCACCTGAACAACGGCATCGTCTGCGGCCCAGATAACAAGCCACTGCCCTATGCGGAGCTGCCGTTTGCTCCGGCCATTGTGGGCGCGTGCAAAGTCATTGAGGGCGATTTTGACGACTGCCTCAATCTGTTCATGACGGAACTGAATGAAGAGTGCAAGAATGAGACCCTCGGCATCAAAGTACAGCCGAAGCCGATCCTGCCCGCGGTGCCGCACGAAAAGCCGCTGGTTTATCTGGCCGGTTTCGAACGGTACGATGAGGACGCCGCCGAAAAATATAACGAGATGAAGGCCGTCTGCGCAAAATATGGCTTTGACGCGGTGGCTCCCATTGATATGGTGCGGAACGACATTGTGGTGGATTCTGATAATCCCTATGAGGTGGCAGCACAGCTGTTCAACCGCTGCCAGCAGCACGTCCGCGACTGCGATATTGTTCTGGCAAATCTCAACGATTTCCGTGGCTACGAGCCGAGCAATGACGTCAGTTTTGAGTGCGGCATGGGCTATCAGCTGGGCAAGAAGCTGTTCGGTTACATGGACGATGCGACCCGGATGAAAGAGCGCATCCCAAATTACGGCGAGGCTCGCGAGTTCCGTGACGAGTGCGGCCGCAACGCCGAAAACTTTGATTATCCCATCAACCTGATGTTCTCCGGTTCGATGCCGATTTTCGAGAACAGCAGCTTTGAAGCTGTGGTAAAGCAGATGGCTGAGGCTCTGAAGTAATTATAAGAAGGAGAGGTCACAATGGATCCGGTGTATGAAAAGTTGCAAAGCTGCCTGAAAAGTGTCCGTGCAAAAACGGATTTTCAGCCTAAGATTGCGCTGATTCTTGGCTCTGGTCTGGGAGACTATGCGGACAGCATTGAAATTGTGGACACCATCGACTACAATGGAATCGAAGGCTTCCCGATTTCTACGGTCAGCGGCCATAAGGGTCGATTCGTCTTCGGCTATGTCAAGGGTGTTCCAGTGGTTATCATGCAGGGACGCGTTCACTACTATGAAGGCTATCCGATGACGGACGTGGTGCTTCCCACCCGTCTGATGGGTATGATGGGTGCAAAGGTCTTGTTCCTCACCAACGCTTCGGGCGGCTTGAATCCAGACTTCCATGCCGGCGACTTCATGGTGATGGAAGACCAAATCGCCAATTTTGTACCGAGTCCTCTGATTGGCACAAACATCGACGAGCTTGGCCCTCGTTTCCCGGACATGAGCGAAATCTACAATAAGGCTTGCCGGGAGCAGATCTTTGCGGCCGCAGATGCACTGGATATTCCCGTCCAGAAAGGTGTTTATGTTCAGTTGACAGGCCCCAACTACGAGTCGCCTTCCGAGGTGAAGATGTGCCGTCTCATCGGTGGAGATGCTGTGGGCATGAGCACTGCGTGCGAAGCCATTGCAGCAAATCACATGGGAATGAAAGTCTGCGGCATCTCCTGCATCACCAACATGGCAAGTGGACTTTCCAAGGTTCCGCTGAGCCATATTGAAGTGAAGGAGACTGCTGATCGCGTAGCACTGTTGTTCAAAAACTTGGTCACAGAGTCCATTGTCCGAATTGCCGCAGCGCTGTGATTCACCAGAAAGGAAAAGGTGTGTGCGTGAAACAGACAAAACGATTTGCGATTTATCTCGTCGGTCTTATGATACTGACCTGCGGACAGCGATTGTTCGTGCAGGCGGGTCTTGGTGCAGGTGCTTTTGACTCGCTCTGTGTAGGCGTTTCACAGTATAATTCCATTTCAGCAGGTACTTGGGTGACAATCGGTTCTTTCATCCTGATGCTCGTTTCTGCAGCACTGGAAAAACGGCGACCTGACTGGTGGGTTATGCTCTCATCTTTCGTGTTCGGTATCTTTTTCGATATGTGGGGTGCAGTATTTGCTGCTACACTTCCTTCTGAGCTGACGTTCATACAGCAGATCCTGCTTTACATTGTCGGTCTGATGCTGGCACCGCTTGGAACGGCAGTCTATTTCACGACAAACATTTCCAAAAGTGCATATGATGAAATTATCACGGCTCTTCACAATGCGTTTCGCTGGCCGGTTTGGGTCTCCAAGAATGCAACAGAGGCGACCATGTTGATTTTGTCACTTTTAGTCCGAGGGCCGGTCGGAGTGACAACGGTTGTGACAGCTTTTGCATTCGGCCCGGTACTGCAAAAGTATATGGAGCTTTTAGACAAAATGAAGTTTAAGATCCTTCAATGGGAAAAATTTTGATGAGGGAGGTTTTTATGCAGGCAGAAACATTGAAACAGCAGATCTCCGCTGCAAAGGGAGAAGTGGATGCAGAGCTTGTACTGAAACGTGCAAAAGTTGTAAATGTGTTTACTAACGAAATCGAAGAGGCCGATGTGGCCATCCATCACGGGAAAATCATTGGTGTAGGAGAATATTCCGGCCAGGATGAAGTGGATTTGGACGGAAAATACGTCTGTCCGGGTTTGATCGATGGTCATATTCACATCGAAAGCTCCATGCTCTGTGGGCCGGCATTTGAGCAGGCTGTCCTTCCTCATGGCACAACGGCGGTCATTACAGACCCGCATGAGATCTCCAACGTGGCAGGCACGACTGGACTCAACTTCATGTTGGAAACGACACGGAATCTGAAACTTTCGGTCTACTTTATGCTGCCGTCCTGCGTTCCTTCGACCGATCTGGATGAGTCTGGTGCGGTTCTGGAAGCAAAAGAACTTGCAGCGTATTATCGCAGTGAGCGTGTTCTGGGTCTGGCAGAACTGATGAATTCCTACGGTACTGTCAACGGAGATGCCAAGATTCTGCAAAAAATCTGCGACTGTATCGCCGCAGGCAAAAATGTTGATGGCCATGCCCCCTTCTTGAGCGGGAAAGATCTGAACGCCTACATTACGGCAGGCGTCCAGTCTGACCATGAGTGTTCTGACGTCAATGAGGCGCTGGAAAAGCTCCGTCGTGGCCAGTACATTATGGTGCGCGAAGGCACAGCGGCGCAGAATATGAATGCTCTACTTCCACTGTTCAAAGAACCGTACTGTGACCGCTGTATGTTGGTGACGGACGACAAGCATCCCGGCGATCTGCTTCGCGGCGGACACATTGACTATATCATTCGCAAAGCGATTGCGGCTGGTGTGGAACCTGCAGTAGCCATCAAGATGGGAACTCTTATCCCCGCAAGATACTTTGGAATGAAGCAGAACGGTGCCGTTGCACCGGGTTATGCGGCTGATCTCATTGTGGTATCGGATTTGAAAAATTTCACGGTTGAGAGTGTTTACAAAAATGGCGTGCTTGCAGCAGAGAATGGAAAGATGCTGGAGCCGACAGCACTTTCTATCAATGAAATTGCCTTTGCGCGAGTGCTCAATTCCTTTAACATGGATGAGATTACGCTGGGCGATTTGGAACTGCATGAGACCGGAGAAAATGAGCGTGTCATCTGCCTGACGCCGCATGAGCTGCTGACTAGCGAGAAGATCATTCCTTTCCAGAATCATCCGGGTACGGCTCCGGGCGTCGATGTAGAAAACCAAATCGTAAAACTGGCGGTCTTTGAGCGTCATCATCACTCAGGACACGTCGGACTTGGTTTTCTGGGCAACTACGGCTTGAAATGTGGAGCAGTTGCGTCAAGCATCGCACATGATTCCCACAACCTCATTGTGGCAGGAACGAATGACGCCGACATGGTACTGGCAGGCAACACAGTTCGTAAAAATAAGGGCGGTCTTGCCTTTGTGCTGAATGGCCGAGTTGTCGGAGAGCTTGCCCTGCCGGTCGCTGGTCTGATGAGTATGGAGAGCGCCGAAGAGGTTGAGAAAAAGCTGCAGGCACTGAAAGCTGCCCTCAAGGAAGCCGGGATCTCGGAAGAAATTGACGCATTTATGACACTTGCCTTTGTGAGCCTGCCTGTTATCCCCAAACTCCGGCTGAACACATATGGTGTCGTGGACGTGGAACAGCAAAAAATCGTTCCTGCTATTTTTTGAAAGGACGTGTGAATATGGCTTATTTTTACGAAGAACCCTCCCGTACCTTTGGCGAATACCTGCTGGTGCCGGGCTACTCTTCTGCTGAGAATGTCCCCACGGCTGTCAGCCTCAAGACCCCGCTGGTCAAGTACCGCAAGGGCGAGGAGAGCTGCCCGCTGGAAATGAATATCCCCATGATCAGCGCCATCATGCAGTCTGTCTCCGGCGATAAGCTGGCCATCGCGCTGGCCCGTCAGGGCGGCGTCTCCTTCATCTACGGCTCCCAGAGCATCGAGAACGAGGCCGCTATGGTCCGCCGCGTCAAGAGCTTCAAGGCCGGTTATGTGGTGTCCGATTCCAATCTGGCTCCCACCGCCACCCTGCACGATGTGCTGGAGCTGAAGGCACGCACCGGCCACTCCACCATCGCCATCACTGCCGACGGCACCCCGGGCGGCAAGCTGCTGGGCATCGTGGCCTCCCGCGATTACCGCGTCAACCACACCCCCGATGACGCTCCTGTCACCACCTTCATGACCCCCATCGAGAAGCTGGTCACTGCCCCGGAGAACACCTCCCTGCACGACTGCAACAACATCATCTGGGACAACAAGATCAACACCCTGCCGCTGGTGGATGCCGAGGGTAACCTGAAGTATATCGTCTTCCGCAAGGACTACGATTCCCACAAGGCCAACGTCAACGAGCTGCTGGACAAGAACAAGAGCTACGTTGTGGGCGCCGGCATCAACACCCGCGACTACGCCCAGCGTGTACCCGCACTGGTAGAGGCCGGTGTGGATGTGCTGTGCATCGACTCCTCCGAGGGCTACTCCGAGTGGCAGAGCCGCACCATCGGCTGGATCCGCGAGCACTACGGCGACACCGTGAAGGTGGGCGCAGGTAATGTCGTGGATGCCGAGGGCTTCCGCTTCCTCGCAAAGGCGGGCGCTGACTTCGTGAAGATCGGCATCGGCGGCGGCTCCATCTGCATCACCCGCGAGACCAAGGGTATTGGCCGTGGTCAGGCTACCGCTGTCATCGAGGTCGCCAAGGCCCGTGACGAGTACTACAAGGAGACCGGCATCTATGTGCCTATCTGCTCCGACGGCGGCATCGTCCACGACTACCACATCACCCTCGCTCTGGCCATGGGCGCTGACTTCGTCATGCTGGGCCGCTACTTCGCCCGCTTTGACGAGAGCCCCACGAACAAGGTGCGCATCAACGGCCAGTATATGAAGGAGTATTGGGGCGAAGGCTCCAACCGCGCCCGCAACTGGCAGCGCTATGATTTGGGCGGCTCCACCAAGCTGAGCTTTGAGGAGGGCGTGGACAGCTATGTTCCCTACGCCGGTCCGCTGGCCGACGGCGTCCAGACCACCCTGTACAAGGTGAAGAGCACCATGTGCAACTGCGGCGCTCTGTCCATCCCCGAGCTGCAGCAGAAGGCCAAGCTGACCGTCGTTTCCTCCACCTCCATCGTGGAGGGCGGCAGCCATGATGTTGTTGTAAAAAGCCAAGTAGGCTTTAATGTAGAACACTGAAAAGGAGAATCATCATGAAATTCTTTATTGACACTGCAAATGTGGACGAGATCCGCAAGGCAAACGACATGGGCGTGATTGCTGGTGTTACCACCAACCCCAGCCTTATCGCAAAGGAGCACAAGGACTATGCCAAGACTTTGGCCGAGATCGCAGCCATCGTCGATGGCCCGATTTCCGGTGAGGTAAAGGCCGCTACCACCGACGCAGAGACGATGATTAAAGAGGGCGAGGCTATCTATGCCCTTGACCCCAGGCACATGGTCGTCAAAATCCCGATGACGGTGGAGGGTCTCAAGGCCATCAAGGCTCTGAGCGCTAAGGGCATCCCCACCAACTGCACCCTCATCTTCTCTGCCAATCAGGCACTGCTGGCTGCGCGTGCCGGTGCTACTTACGTCAGCCCCTTCCTCGGACGTCTTGATGACATCAGCCAGCCCGGTATCGATCTCATCCAGACCATCAGCGAGATCTTCAGCAACTACCCGGATATTCATACCGAAATTATTGCGGCTTCTGTCCGTAATCCCATCCATATCACCGACTGCGCATTGGCCGGCGCTGACATTGCCACCGTGCCCTACAAGGTTATTGAGCAGATGACCAAGCACCCACTCACCGATCAGGGCATTGAGAAGTTTAAGGCCGATTATGTTGCGGTGTTTGGAGAGTAATCAAGCATAAAGAGGAGGATGTAGCGTGTTTCAATCTGCGATTGCTTTTCTGGAGACTCAGGGAGTACCGACTCCTTTTGCAACGGCAATTATTCGATTGCTTTTAGGGTCGATTTGTGGCGGTCTGATTGGATTGGAACGTGAGATGAAGGGACGTCCGGCAGGTCTGAAGACATTTTCACTCGTTTGTATGGGTGCAACGCTGGTCATGGTGACGAACGAGTTCATCTACGTTAATGTAGCAAATTCGACGGGTGACTCTGCTCGTATGGCGGCGCAGGTCATCAGTGGAATTGGCTTCCTTGGTGCAGGTACCATCATGACAACGGGCAACGACCGCGTGAAGGGTCTGACTACGGCGGCGGCGCTTTGGGTCACGGCGGCCATCGGAATCGCGATTGGAACAGGCTTCTGCTTCGGCGGCATCGCGGGACTGATTGTGCTATATCTTTCTTCGTTTACATACCGCTACATTGATGCAGTGATCGTAGCAAAATCTAGAATCATGCGCATCTATGTAGAAGGTGAAAGTGAAGAGTTTATGCTAAACCTCGTAGGTTTCTTCCAGAAAAACGAAATTCGTATCATTAGCCTGGTTCGCAAGGACGAAAACAAATGGTTCCTGAAAGACAGTGCGGCGACTATCGAAATGGATCTGGGCCGAAAAAGGAGCCACCTTGAGATATTGGATGAAATTCGCAAAATGAAAGAGCTTCGTTATATCGAGGAAGTGTAATGACAAAGACAGGAGTTTAGGAATGAACAGAATCGATGTTGATGCTGTAAACGCCCTGCGTGTGCTTGCGGCGGATGAGGTGCAAAAAGCAAACTCCGGGAATCCGGTCTTCCGCTGGGTGCTGCACCTGCGGCATATACAGTCTGGGCATACGAAATGAAGCACGACCCCAAGAATTATCGCTGGGAAAATCGTGACAGATTTATTCTGTCCGGCGGACATGGCTCGGCGCTGCTTTATGCACTGCTTCATCTGTTCGGGTATGGGCTGACCAAAAATGACTTGGAAAACTTCCGTCAGCTGGATTCTCTTACGCCTGGTCATCCGGAATACGGCCATACCGTCGGTGTCGAGGCGACTACTGGCCCACTGGGTGCGGGTATGGGCATGGCAGTCGGCATGGCCATCGCAGAGGCACATCTGAGCGCTGTATTTAATCGCCCCGGATATGATGTGGTAGACCATTACACCTTTGTTCTGGGGGGTGATGGCTGTCTTATGGAGGGCATCTCTTCAGAGGCTTTCTCTCTGGCAGGTACGCTGAAGCTGAACAAGCTCATCGTCCTATACGACTCCAATCGCATTTCCATTGAAGGCAGCACTGATATTGCCTTTACCGAAGATGTGGGCAAGCGGATGGAGGCGTTCGGTTTCCAAGTACTGACGGTGGAGGACGGCAATGATGTGGATGCCATTCGTCAGGCTATTCAGCAGGCAAAGGCCGACAAAGAGCGTCCCTCGTTCATCGTTGTGAAAACGCAGATCGGTCAGGGATGCCCTGCAAAGCAAGGCACAGCCGCCGCGCATGGCGAACCTCTGGGGGAACAGAACATTCAGGAGATGAAGAAGGGCTTTGATTGGCCGAGCGTGGAGCCGTTCTTTGTCCCGGAAGAAATCTATGCGCACTATCAGACGTTGACGGCGGACAGCGCGGCAGAAGAAGCACGCTGGAACGAAATGATGGAGGCGTACAAGGATGAGTTCCCAGAGCTGAAAGCAAAATGGGAGACGTACCATTATCCGCTGCAGGCCATCAACACCTATAACGATGACAGTTACTGGGAGTTTGAGGACAAGCCGCAGGCGACCCGAAATCTTTCCGGTGTGATGATCAACCGCCTGAAAGACATTCTGCCTAACCTGATTGGCGGTGCGGCCGATTTGGCACCCTCTACCAAGACCTACATGAAAGGCGAGGGTGATTTTTCCAGTACGAACCGCGCAGGCAGGAACCTGCACTTTGGTGTTCGTGAGCTGGCGATGGCAGCTATCGCAAATGGCATTGCACTGCACGGCGGCCTGCGTCCGTATGTCTCGACCTTCTTCGTGTTCAGCGATTATGTAAAGCCGATGGCGCGTCTGTCGGCGCTGATGAAGCTTCCGGTGACCTATGTGTTTACTCACGACAGCATCGGTGTGGGTGAGGACGGCCCGACCCATGAGCCTATCGAGCAACTGGCAATGCTGCGTGCGATGCCTAACTTCAATGTGTTCCGTCCGGCGGATGCAACGGAGACAGCAGCGGCGTGGTATTATGCAGCAACAGCGACCTCTGCGCCGACAGCGCTGGTACTGAGCCGTCAGAACTTGCCGCAGCTAAAAGGCGCAAGTCGGCTGACGCTGCGCGGCGGCTATATCCTGCAGGATTCGGAAAAAGAAGTTCCGGATGCTATCCTCATCGCCACGGGTTCGGAAGTCCAGCTTGCCGTTGCGGCAAAGGCTGCGTTGGCAGAAGAGGGCATTGATGTTCGCGTGGTCAGTATGCCCAGCATGGATGTGTTTGACCGTCAGGTGAAAGAGTATCAGGAAAAAGTCCTGCCGAACGCTGTGCGCAAGCGTGTTGCAATCGAAGCACTGAGCGGATTTGGGTGGGGCAAGTATGTTGGACTGGATGGCAAGGTCGTTGCAATGCCCGGTTTTGGTGCATCTGCTCCGGCAAATTTGCTCTTTGAAAAATTCGGCTTCACGGTGGACAATGTTGTTGCCACGGTAAAATCAATTCTGTAAACAGAAAAGGAAAGCGCGCCTGTGTTTTGCATAGGCGCGCTTTTTCAGAAGGTAAGGAGGAAAAATGGCTCTATTTCATGGTGTTATCAATTCAAAGGCTTTAATGAAAGACATGACACTCTCGATGATCGTGCCGTCGGATGATCGAAAAAATATCGGCTTTCAAGGTCAGCCGAAGCTTTGACCTGCTTCTTATAAGGGCAGTGGGCATACAGGCAGGTGCGGAACTTGAAATCGGGTCGATAGTACGGGCACAGCTTGCAGCTGTCCGGGGCACGGTCGGAACCTTCGCCAGCGGCGATCACATGGTGCATGGAGTGCTGAACATGGCGCAGAGCTTCGTTTCGCTTGTGGCTCACTTGGCATCACCTCGTTTCTCCAGCGGTGCCATCAGGTCTTTGTAGCAGGGAACCAGCACACAGGGCTTTGCCCGCTTGTAGGGGCATCCTTCGCACTTGCTGGGGCCTTTGGGCGGCTCAATCAGATAGCAGCAGTTCTCTTTGCCGAGAACGCAGCCCTTCTTTCGATTCTTCCAGAAGAAGCAGTGCCGGCAATCTGCCGGGCGGGAAGCATGGTAGCGGATACCGTCCATCGTGACGGTCAGAACTTTTTTCATCGGTAAACCCTCCTTTGATGGATTCGGGAAGTTCAGCCCGAAAACAAAAAAGCGCGTTCCTCTTTCTGTTCCGAGAGAACAGCGAGTGAACGCGCTATGTATGGAGAAAAGTGTTTTGCACGGTTTCTGGTAGGAATGTGAAAAATAGATTTACACAGTTTATCTTGTATTTACATGGATTTACAGGAAAGCGGCTACCAATTTTAGCAGAGAGCCGGAAAACGGAGTTCAAAAGGTGCTTTATGGGGCTTCATTAGCTGGAACTGAAAATTCTGCTAATGGCATTCGCTGGCTAATTTTGGTGATAGGTTCAAAATGAAAAATGCGAAGATCGTCTTTCACATGGAAAAATGACCTTCGCATTTTCTTAAAGGAGTATCCTGCCTTCGTTGTAGGTCACAACCTGCTTACCACTGATTTCCATACCGTTGATGTGGTACGGATTCAGCAGGATAAACTCTATTTGCGGCTCGAACAATATGCCTACGTGTACTTTGGGCTCTTTCATACTTATTTAAGTGTTATATTGCATTACTATCTCAGATTCCCAAGAGGAGGAGAGCTCAAATAGTATCATTAACTATATCTTCTCTTTAATACGCTGACGCACCCGATGGAAGTCTTCGGCAGAAAGCGATACCTCACTCAGGATCTGGGCTATATCTTCGGCTGTGATCTTGAGAAAGTCTTTTTCGACCGGTGTGATAAACACTCCGCCGAGGTCTACGGATGCAGGACTACTCAATAAATTGGCATCTCCTTCGGCTGTATAGCAAGCCGGACGGTGCTTCTCACGTGGAAATACGCATACGATCCATTTCTCATCTTCATACCATGCCAATACATTCATCATCGGTTCGTCATCTCCCGGTTTGATATCCAGTGAGTGGTAAATGATATCGAACAGGGCGGCAGCATGTTTCTTATTGGCTGCTTCGATGACCAATGTTGCACGGGGAGCGTCATTCAAGTACCAGAGGGTAGCTTCACCGTAATCTGCCACTTTGCCGGCTACCTGTCCGTGCCAGTCCTTTTCAATAGGCATGAAACCTTTGTTGCCTGCCTGGAAGTGAGCATGGTCGGGGGCGGAGGCACCGCACTTGGGACCATTATAGAATATCGTGTAATCCGTTAACGTCTGTGCCAATGCCAGCATATCCTTGAAACGGACGGCTATGCGCTGGTTCACGTGTGCCACTTCCGGTATCGTCAGGTGGCGGGGAAAGATGGGGAACGGATTGACCAGGATATTATAATGTCCTTCGAACGGAATCCCTTTCTGCACCGGCGGTAAATTGGCCGGGCAGAGGAAGCATTTGCGTTCCTTGATGGACTGGGCATCTACTTTAGCTCCCGAAGAAACGATACGTGCAGGATTGAACTGTACCTTATACGGAATGCCGTTTACATCCAGTTCCTTCACCTGCACACCGCTGAGGGCGGTGTAATTGTTACGTGCCGTTTCCCAGGAGGCAAGTTGGCTGGTCAGGAGGTCGTTTATGGTTTGATTCATACGGTTATATATGCTATGTTATACTTGAGCTTTTATGCTATGCTATGCTTGATCTTTTGTGAGCGGTGCGTCCTAGGGGGCTGGGACGCGGCGTCCTAGCGGGCAGGAGCGCATCGTCCTAGGGTGCTGGGACGCACCGCTCACAAAACGGTGCTATTCTCGGTTCATTGCCACACGTGCCTGGAGCTCCCAGGTACGGATGCGGTCTTTATACAGATTATGACCATTCATTTTCACGATATCCAGTGAAGCATCCGAGTTGTCGTCCCAGCGGCGGCACAAGTAAACTACGTCATACACACGGCCGATTTGGTATTGGCGGGAGAAGTTCAATCCCAGTGCATAGTCTTCACCATAGCTGGTGTTCGGAACTTTCACTTCACGCAGTACCGGAGTATAGAAAGCACGCGGAGCGCCCAGACCGTTGATGCGGAGTGCGTTGTTGCGTCCGTTCTCGGGTGTCCATTCTTTGTGGTCGATAATACCCGGAGCAATCATGTTCATATTGAAGTCCGTCATCATATAAGTACCTACCACCATGGCGCAATTCTGTTCATAGAAAGCGCGAACCATAGTGGTCAATGTATTTTCATCGCTGTACACGTCGTCACTGTCTAATTGTACGGCGAACTTACCGCACTTGGGATGATGCACTCCCATATTCCAGCAACCGCCAATGCCCAGGTCATTGCGTTCGGGGATGATGTGGATGAGGCGTTCGTCGTTCTTGAATTCGTCAATAGCTTCTGTGGTCCCGTCCGTAGAGTGGTTGTCGATGATAATCAGGTTGAACTTAAAGTCGGTCTTCTGCTTCAATACCGAATGGATGGCATCGCGGATGGTACGGATACGATTGCGTACGGGGATGATAACCGAAGCTTCGTACTCGAAGTTGCCTGCTGAGAATTCTATTTGTTTGAATTCGGGTACCAGATAGCCGCCGATTTCTTTCAGATGCTCGGTACAAGCCTGTTCCATTTCAATCTGGCGGTCACGGTTTTTGGGATCCACGTAATCGAATATCTTCTCACCGCTCTTGCGGGTATCGTCTTCGATTTCGCTGTACAGATACTCATTGATGTGTACCAGACTTTCGTTCTGGCTTACTTTCAGGCGAAGGTCATAAAGCCCGGCAAATTTATATTCGTCTTCATTCATGCGGGCAGCGGCCTCCTTGAATGCATCCGTACGGAATAACAGTACGGAACCGAAGTCGAAATCATCGCGCAATGAGCCGAATTGATAATCGATCACCGGGGCATTGGTTTGCTTGCCTTCCTTTACCTGGTAGCGGTCAGCATATACCATGCCTGCGCCGCTGTCTTCAGCAATGTGTATCATACGCTCCAGGGCGAATAAACCCAGTTCGAGTGTCGTATATTTTGTATAGATCAGCGTATATTCTGCATCGCTATGTCCGGCTATGTCTCTTATGGCCGCACTGGACTGGATGGATTGCATGTGCAGGGTACTGCATCCGGGCAGGTAGGACTTTCTCTTAAAAGCCGGAAAATCCCAACCGTTTCCCTCCCAAACTGTAAAATCCGGCAACCAAGCACCCTCGTATACATCTTTTGCCGAAACCAGATCCGGTTGCCAAACAAAAGGCTTGAAACCGCTGATACCATCCACCGCCTCCATCAACCTTTCGTCCGGCAATGCGAAGCAGTGGCCACCTATTTTATAAATTCGATCCATTGTCTTTTCCATTTAATCTGATTACACGATGACAATACGCCAACGAACTTTCCCGATGGGCTATCGTAAGAACAGTCAGCCCCCTACACTCCTTCATCAGACCGAGAAGCATTTCATTGACAGCCCGTTCAGTCTCATTATCCAATGCAGAAGTAGCCTCATCCAGTAGAAGCACCTCCGCTTTCTTATACAAAGCACGGGCTATGCCTACCCGTTGTTTCTGACCTCCCGAAAGCCTTCCTCCCCCTTCACCCAAAGGAGTATCCATTCCTTGCGGCAATTCATCCACCCAAGCATCCAATCTCACCAGCCTCACTATCTCCGCTACCCGTTCCTTATCTATAGACCGGCATCCCAAAGCAATGTTTTCCGCCAAGGTCCCATCCAGCACAAACACTTCCTGTTGCACATATCCCACCCTGCGATGCCATTCCTGCCTCGGCACATCGGCAAGCGACCTGCCATCTATCCGAATAGCGCCTTTATCCGGAGTGATAAATCCCAAAAGCAGATTAAACAAGGTAGATTTACCCACGCCACTCTCACCACAGATACCTACATATTCCCCCTTACGAATAGTACAACAAAAGTCCTTTAGAACCTCTTTACTTTCAGGATAAGCATAGGTGAGGTGTTCTATCCGTATCTCTTTTTGAAAAGAAAACGCTTCCTGCCCCCATGATGGAGAAACTGCTTCTATCCCCTTATCTCCCAACCCTTCCTCTATAATCCGCAGAGAATAGACCGCATTCTGTACTTGTGTCCAACCACCTAAGATGCCGCGCAAAGCGGGTAACAGCCGGAAAGCCGCCACAGCAAAGACACCTACCAGCGCTTTGATATCCCCTGTTCCGAAAACGGTGAGCAAGGTCAGCCCCGATATGACCGCCATTTCGGAAAGGCAAAGAGGAAGATGCTGTATCGTTTCCAGTTTCAAACGGCTCTCACTGATTTTCCTCACCCTTTGGGCGAATGCCTGCTGAAGAAAAGGAAACGCCGCATTCAGTTCCAATTCGGCATACCCTTTCATCGTTTCCGTGACCAGCCGGGATTGCTCACGACGAGCCTGCTGCTCCTGCTCACCATAACGGCGCATCGGTTTCCTGATCCCCCATCCGTAAATCAGCATGAAAGGCAGAAAGGCAATATACAGCATCAGTACCGTCAACGGAGCGTAAACCAACAAAGCTGCCGTCACCCAAAAAACAAGCAGCAGTTCTCCTGTCATGCGAAGCAAGGGGGAAAGAAGGTTTAAAGAAAAAGCATAACAGATATAGTTCACCTCATATCCCAGCCGGATACTCCCCCTGCTGCGTATAAACAATAATCCCCGTTGATAGTAAGAAGTAAAGAGAGAAAAGCTGAGCCGACGGTAAAGAGACATCAGAAAATGGTTTTGAAAACGTGAAAGCCCCGCTACCAAAGCGTTTTTCACCAAAATAAAGACTATTGCCACCAGACAAAATAACAGGGCGGCATCTTTATCCCTCCCGTCATCCAACAGAAAAAACAAGACAGGCAACAGGGCAGCGAGTCCGGCAAAGTCAAGTAATGCGCAAAGAAATACGGCACAAACCACCCTTATCCCCATTTTCCTTTCATCAGGCAACAACAAACGGCAGATTCTTTTCAACATAAACCACTTATTTTCGTTCCGTTTGGAAGATGGTATGGGGAGAGCGCAGATGCAACAGAATAGAATTTCCAACCCATTTGCACAGTGAAATGCGCAACACGCTGTTGCACGCACGATGAGTATGCAGCATACGTTTGGTTTTATAAACCAGAATGCCCCATTTATTCTTCGCCGGAACTGACATCGTATAGGGTGGCCGGATGATTTCCCGTAAGATTTCCTCCGCCAACTCTTCTCCTCCATATACAGGAACGGAAGTTCCCAAATAATCATTACAGAGGCGGGTCATTGCCAATATCATATTTCTAAAACGAATATCCGTCACTTCCTCAGGAATATGCAGGCCGTATCTATTCAGCAGGCAAGCCCAGTCGCAAAGATGATGAAGTGCCAGGCCGCGTGCATAATGCTGGGCGGCATGAAAAGCGATAAATACGGTATTAAAGGTGGAAGATGGGATTAAAATGGAGCATTTTCCGTCCAATTCCGCCGATACGGGAATCATGCACGATATAGGCAGCCAGTTGATGACAACGGGTTCCCATACTCATTGGCGTATAGTAAACGGCACGCCAGTCAGCTTTTGTGGCATTACGCATAGCTCCCGGGGTGTAGTCTACCGGACCTGCCATCATACGGATGTAGGGGAAAGTGACATCATAAAGCGGCATGTTATTTTTAATGTCCGTCCATTTCACTTCTTCCATGCCAAACAGACTTTCGAAGTTGATGATGTTCGGATAAGTACGGTTGATACCTGTCGGTTTATAGATGCCGTGCAGGTCGAGCGTCAGTTTATGCTTGGCGGTGGCTTCGGCAATGCGGTATACCATTTCAACGGCTGTCTGATCGTCGCGGTCGAGGAAGTCGACTTTAAAACCTTTGATGCCCAGATCGGAAGAGCACACGTCTGAACTCCAGTCACATTCCTTTATCTCGTATGCCGTCTTCTGCTTGAAAA
>ENA-UPWR01000047-UPWR01000047.1-human-gut-metagenome-genome-assembly--contig:-NODE-47-length-18413-cov-25.208551_pt1 | contig 18413 bp, 16 predicted proteins | sample MGYA00250053_ERZ773382 | MGnify/ENA primary metagenome ERZ773382 (study PRJEB29103, sample SAMN06112029) | human gut metagenome | biome: human gut; feature: ankylosing spondylitis patient; material...
TTTCAAGCAGAAGACGGCATACGAGATAAAGGAATGTGACTGGAGTTCAGACGTGTGCTCTTCCGATCTGGGCAAAAAGTTGCAGGCGGCGGGGCCGCCATAACAAACCGGCAACCGGCGGGATAGCATGCGCCGCAAGGGTTTTGCACATTTTCCACCGGGTTTTCCACAGCATTATGTCAACAAGGAAAACCGCCAAAAATGCCGGAAGGCCACAGGAGCGGGCAGAAAGCGCCGCCGGTCCGCGAAAAAATGCAGACCGGCGGCGGCACATGTCTCACAGCCAGCTCTGGTCGAAGCCGTAGGGCAGCAGCTCCCGCAGGCGGAAGCTCCTGGCCTGCCCCTGACCGTTGAGGCAGATGACCTCCATCTCCGGGGCGAATTCCATCATCACCTGGCGGCAGGAGCCGCAGGGCACGCAGTAGTCCTCACTTTTCCCGGCGATGACGATGCGCACAAAGTCCCGGTGCCCCTCGCTGACGGCCTTGAAGATGGCGGTGCGCTCGGCGCAGATGGTGCAGCCGTAGGCGGCGTTTTCAATGTTGCAGCCGGTGAAAACCGTTCCGTCGGCGCACTCCAGCGCCGCCCCCACCGGAAAGTGGGAATAGGGGATATAGGCCCGGTCCAGCATGGCCACGGCGGCCTGGCAAAGCTCGTCTCTTGTCACGAAGCAAGTCTCCTTCCGTGATGTTTCTGAAGAAAATTGTAGTATAAATTCCGCCTTTCGTCAAGTCCTATCCGCCGTAGGGGGCGATGGTGACGCCGGTGTAGTACCAGTGGAGAATCTCCTGCCAGGACTTCCCCTCCTGGGCCAGGCGGTTGGCCCCGTACTGGCTCATGCCCACCCCGTGGCCGAAGCCGGTGACGCGGAATGTGACCCTGTCCGCCGCGGCCTCCGCCGTGAAGCACGCCGACCGCAGGCCAAACAGGCTCCGGACCTGGGTGCCCTCCACCGTGACGCCGCCGATGCAGATGCTCTCCACCCGGCCGGAGGCGTTTTCCACCCGGCCGGTGATCCAGGTTTCTGGCCCTCCGGCAAAGGACGCCTCCGGATAGGCCGCCAGGAAGGTCTGCTGAAACTCCGCCGCCGGGATCTCCTTGACGCTGTAGTAATTGGGCACGGTGTCCTCCCCCTCGGGGCTTTTCACGCTGTGCAGATACGGCAGGGTGGACACCCACACGTCCCCGGAGTTGGCGGTGACTCCGGCGGAGGAGGAGTGGAAGGCCGCTAAAATGGGCTGGCCGTTGTAGAGGATCACCTGGCCGTCGGTGTCCCGGCCGGCCTGCTGGACCTTGGCCTCGTATTCGGCGGCGTGGTCCCCCCACTTTTCCGCCGCCGCCTGGGCGGAGGTGTAGGCATTGCAGCAGCGGTAATCCATGCACACGTCGGCGTCCGGGTGGGCGGCCTTCCGGCCGGAGGCCATGTGGTAATAGATGAAGGTCCGCTCCGCCACGGCCTGAGCGTCCAGGGCCTGCTGGTGGAAGGCGGCGGGCATCTCCCCCCGGACCACCCCGGGCAGATACTCCGCCATGGTCATCTCCACCACCTGCTCCCCGTCCCATACCCGCAGCACCGTGTCCGCATCGGCGGCGGGTTGTCCCGCATTTTCGCCGGTCTGTCCCGGGCCAGCCCCCGGGACGGAGCGGGACACGTCCGGCGCAGCTCCGCTGCTCAGCCATCCCCCGCCGAACAGCAGCACCGTCAGCAAAAGCCCCGCCGCCCAGTAACGCATGTCCATCCCTCCTGTGGCTTTTTCTCCAGCATATGCACAGGCCCCCACCGGCAGAACAAAACCCCGGCGGGATTTTCCCGCCGGGGTGAAGGGGTCGGATGCTCAGCCGAAGCTGCGGTTGGAGCGGAGAGTCACCTCCACGTCGAACTGCTGGCCGTCCCGGAGGATGGTCAGGGTCACGGTGTCGCCGATGATGTGGCTGCGCCGGGCCGTCAGCAGGTCGGAGGTAACGGACACGGCCTGGCCGTCTGCCGCCAGGATCACGTCCCCGGCCTGGATGCCCGCGTCGGCCGCGCCGGAGCCGGCGCTGACCTCCATGACCTGGACCTGGGTGCCGCCGCCGTCCCTTTCCACGGTGGTGACGGTGATGCCCAGGGAGGGGGCGCCCCGGTAGTGGCCGTTGGCGATGAGGTCGTTGACCACGAAGCTGACGGAGCTGATGGGCAGGGCGAAGCCCAGGCCCTCCACCGTGGCCTCGGTGCTGTCGGTGGTGCTCATTTTCAGGGTGTTGATGCCGATGACCTGGCCGTACTCGTTGATCAGGGGACCGCCGGAGTTGCCGTTGTTCAGGGCGGCGCTGGTCTGCAGCAGGGTCATGCTCTTGCCGTCCACCTCCACGGCGCGGTTGACGGCGGAGATGATGCCGCTGGTCATGGTGCCCCGCAGCTCCACCCCCAGGGGGTTGCCGATGGCATAGGCGGTGTCGCCCACCTGCACCAGGTCGGAGTTGCCGAACTCGGCGGCGGGCAGGGGATTCTGGGGATCGGCCTTCAGCACGGCCAGGTCCTCCTCCTCGTCAAAACCCACTAAGTTCACCTCATAGGTGACGCCGGTGTCCAGGGCCACCCAGCAGCTCTTGCCGCCGGAGATCACATGGGCGTTGGTGATGATATACCCGTCGGAGGTCATGATGACGCCGGTGCCGATGGAGGCCCCCTCCGACTGCTCGGACACCACGGTGACCACGGAGGGATTCACCTTGGCATATACCTCCTGGGCCGTCAGGGGCTGGCCCTGGGGGTCCCGGCAGGCCAGGCGGACGCCGGGGTCTCCCTGGATTTTGGGAATACTGGTGGCCTTGCTGCCGAAAATGTCCACAATGCTGCTGGGGTTGTCGCCGTCGCCGTCGGGCAGGGGCCGATGCTGACCGCTGCCGCTGCTGCCGCCCAGTATGGCCGCCAGCACCACCGCCGCCACCGTCACCGCCAGCACGGCCAGGGAGATCCACAGCCACAGACGGCTGCGGCGCTTCTCCTTTTTGGCGGCCTGCTGCCAGACGTTCTGGGGCATGGGGTCCCGCTGGACGTAGTAGCTGACCACCTCCCGGCCCTGGGGCTCCTGGGGAATGTACCAGGAGACTACCTCCTTCGGCTCCTCCGGGGCCGCTTCCGGGGTCTCCGGCAGGTCCGGATTTTCCGGAGTTTCCGGGCAGATATCCTTGTTTTCGTCTGTCATAGCAAAAGTTCCTCTCATGTATTGCGCATGGGGTGGGCCAGCTGAACGGTGAAGCTGAAGGAGGTGACGCCGTTTTCACTGGTGACGGTGATCTTCTCCTTATGCTGGGACAGGATGGTTTTCACCACGTACAGGCCCAGCCCGTAGCCGTCCTTGTCCTCGCTGCGGGATTTGTCGGATTTGTGGAAGCGCTCGAACAGCAGGGGAATCTCCTCCGCCGGAATGGTGTGGCCGGTGTTGCGCACGGTGACCACCGCCTTGTCGCCGCCGGTCTCCGTCAGCCCCAGGTACAGGGTGGACCCGGGGGCGGCAAACTTGGCGGCGTTTTCCAGCAGGTTATAGATCACCTGGGTGATCAGGTCGTTGACCCCCTGGACCATGACGGAATCCTCGGGAATGTCCGCCTCCACGTCCAGGCCCCGGTCGGTGATCTTCTGCTCCATGGACAGCAGGGCCAGGCGCATACTCTCGCACAGGTCGAAGTCCTCCTTCTTCATGTCCTGCTGGGACTGGATCTGGGAGATATCCAGCATCCGGCGGACCAGGCGGCTGAGGCGGCGGCTTTCGTCGGAGATGATCTGGAGATATTTCCGCTCCTTCTCCGGGGGGATGGTGCCGTCCAGGATGCCGTCGGTATATCCGGCGATGGTGGTCATGGGGGTTTTCAGCTCGTGGGAGATGTTGGCGATGAACTCGCTTCGCTGGCGCTCGGTTTCCGCCAGGGAGTCGGCCATGTTGTTGAAGGACGCCGCCAGCTCGCCGATCTCGTCGCTGCGGCCGGTGTCCTGCATGCGCACGTCGAAGTTTCCGGCGGCATAGGACCGGGTGGCCTGGACCATCTCCCGGATGGGCTGAATCTGGCGCATGGAGGTCAGGGAGCTGGCCACAAAGGAGATCAGCAGGATGATGGCCGAGGTCATGAAGAACAGGCCGATGAAGGAGCGCCACATGCTCATCAGGGACCGGGCGTCCATCACCGCCAGGACCATGCCTACGGTGCCGCCGTCCTCCTGGGTGACGGGCACCGCCACCACGAACTGGCGGATGTCGTATGCGCCGCCGATGCTGCTGCGGCCCTGGTAAAAGCCCTTGTCCCCGAAAACGGCGTCCTGAATCTCCTGGGGCACGGACACCACCTGGCCTCCCAGCCGCTGGTCGGAGGTCAGCAGGGCGTAGCCCTGGTCGTTGCACAGGAGGAAGTCCGCCTTGGTAAGCCCGGCGGCCAGGGCGATGAGATTCTGCAGGCTGGGGCTGGCGGTCTGCCCGTCGGAGGCCAGATAGTCCCCGGACATGTTGGCAATGAGCTCCGCGTGCTGGCGCATTTCGCTGCGCCGCTCGGACACGGTGTCGTTATAGCTCAGGGCGTAAAACGACACGCCCAGCAGCAAAAGCGTCAGCAGCACCATGCCCGCCGTCAGCAGGAACTGCTGCCAATAGAGACTGTCGAACCGGCGGCGGAACCGGGTGATCTTTTCCTGGCTCATTTCACTTCAAACTTATAGCCCACGCCCCACACGGTTTTCAGCTCCCACTGGTCGGACACGCCCTCCACCTTTTCCCGCAGGCGCTTGATGTGCACGTCCACGGTGCGGGAGTCGCCGAAGTAGTCAAAGCCCCACACCTCGTCCAGCAGCTGGTTGCGGGTATACACCCGGTTGGGGGTGGAAGCCAGGTGATACAGAAGCTCCAGTTCCTTGGGGGGTGTGTCGATCTTCTTGCCGTCCACCAGCAGCTCATAGCTGTCCAGGTCGATGACCAGCTTGTCGAAGGTCAGGCGCTTTCTGGTGTCGTCGGGAATTTCGCTGCGGCGGAGCACCGCGTTGATGCGGGCCATCAGCTCCTTCATCTCGAAGGGCTTCACCAGATAGTCGTCGGCCCCCATTTCCAGGCCGGTGATCCGGTCGTTGACCTCGCTTTTGGCGGTGAGCATGATGATGGGGGTCTTGGCCTTTTCCCGGATGTGGGCACACACGGCCCAGCCGTCCATCACCGGCAGCATGATGTCCAGCAGCACCATGTCCGGGGCCTCCCGGTCAAATTCCTCCACGGCCTTGCCGCCGTCGTAGGCGATGCGGACGTCGAACCCCTCTTTTTCCAGGTACATGCGGATCAGGTCGGAGATATTGCGGTCGTCCTCGACCACCAGAATGTTGCGTGCCATGCGCTTTGCCTCCCACTTGTGAGTATCGTTGGTGTTTTTCTTTATTATACCGCCCCGGCCGGGACTTTCCTGAACTTTCTGTAAATTCAGACATACCGGATAGGACAGTATACCACAAAAATCCGTGTTTGTATAGATTTTCGGGAGCTTGAGACTGTCGAAAAAGTCTTTTTTGACAAGCTGAAGCCCCCGGCCGGGGCCGGAGGCTTGGAAAAATCCTTATTCGGCGCTTTTGCGCTTGGTCTTGCCGTAGCCATAGCCATAGCCGTAGCCATATCCATAACCGTAGCCGTAGCCATAGCCGGAGGAGGAGCCCCGGACGTTGGCGGCGCAGTTGAACACAAAGCCGGCCATCCGGGCGTCGGCCCCGGCCAGGGCCTGGATGCCCTCGAAGATCTGGGTGGTGGCGGCGAAGTCCTCCCGGATGACGTAGACCACCCGGTCCACATGGCGGCACATGGCCAGGGCGTCGGCCATCATGGCGCAGGGCGGCGTGTCCAGCACGATGTAGTCAAACATGGGGCGCAGGGTGTTCATCAGCGCCTCCAGCTTGTCGTATTGCAGCAGGTTCATGGGGGCGTGGATGGGCTCGCTGCCGGCAAAGACGTACAGGGACGTGTCCTCATAGCGCAGGAAGTGCACCTGGTCCAGGCTGCCGGACAGGCACTGGCCCAGGCCCTCGGAGGGCTTGGTGATGCCCAGCAGGGCCTTGTCGCTGGGGCCCCGGAGGTCGCCGTCGATGAGCAGGACCTTTTTTCCCTCCCGGGCCAGGGACAGGGCCAGGTTCACGGACACGGAGCTTTTCCCCTCGGAGGGGATGGAGCTTGTGACCATGATGACCTTGTCGTTTTCCTTCAGCTGCCGCAGCAGCTTCAGCCGCAGCAGGCGATACGCTTCGCAGAAGGCGCTGTCGGTCTGCATGCGGGTGATCAGCAGCCCCTGCTGGGGGCCGTTTTTCCGGCGCTTGGGGGCCGTGCGGGGGATGGAGGCCAGGGCCGTCAGGCTTACCAGGCGCTTGACGTCGCCGGTGGAGGACACCGTCCGCCGCAGGGCGGCGGCCACGATGAGCACCGCCAGCGCCAGCACCACGCCCAGGGCCGCGCCCTTGACGGCGCTGCGCACCCAGGGATCGGCGTTATACGGCGTGTCGGGCAGGGAGGGCTCCTGGTTCACCACCAGCTGCGTTTCACCCAGGACCAGGCGGTTCACCTGGGGGTAGACGTCGATGACGGCGCAGAGAATGTCATAGGCGTCCTGGGGGCTGGGGCTTTCCACCGTCAGGACGAAGAAGCTGGTGTCCTTGATGGCGGAGGCGGAGATGCTGCCGTTGATGGAGGCGGTCCCCAGCCGCTGGCGCAGCAGCTCCTGCATCCGGTCGGAGGTCAGCAGATAGGGGAAGGTGTTCGTTACCTGCTGGGCGGCGGACTTGTTGTAATACTGGCTGTAGCTGGAGACGTCGGTGCCGCCCACGAAGCTGAGGTTCACGGAGAACACCGCGTCGGAGCGGTACATGGGGCGGAAGCTGCGGTGGCCGCGCCAGCCCATCAGGGCGGCGCACAGCACCACCAGGGCCAGGCACACGGGCCACAGGCGCGTCAGCGCCCGGAGCATCCGCCGCAGCAGGACGGACAGGTCGATGGCCTGGTCTTCGGTATTGGTATGGGTCGTATGTTGTTCCATAGTGCGCCTCACTGCTGCTTCCGGCCGGAGTGATGTCCGTAGCCGTACTTGTCGTATTTCTTGCCGTAGCCGTAGCCGTAGTAGCCGTATCCGTAGCCGTAGCCGGCGGAGTAGGCGGTGAGATGGGACATATCGTTGAGGATGCAGCCCAGGAATTCCGCCTTACCGGCCCGCAGGGCGTCGATGGCGTCGTTGATCTCCGGCGCGGGGACGGTGTCCTGCCGCACCACCAGCACCGACGCGTCGGACAGGTCCGACAGCAGCTCGCTGTCGGAGAAGAAGCCCAGAGGCGGGGAGTCGATGATGACGTAGTCGTACCGCTCCCGGGCCAGGGCCACCACCTTGGCCAGCTGGGCCGAGGCCAGCAGCTCGATGACGTCGGTATAGGACTTGGTGCTCAGCAGGGAGTGCAGCCCTGTGGCGGGGTCCGTGACGACGGCGGAGAGGATCTTCTCCGGGGCGGCGGACTCCGTCAGCAGGGTGCCCAGCTCGTTTTTCTGCTTCACGGACAGGCCCAGCATCTCGCTTTGCACCGGGCGGCGCAGGTCCAGGTCGATGAACAGCACGTTCACCCCCCGGGAGGCCAGGGAAATGGCGGTGTTGGCGGCCAGGGTGGACTTGCCCTCCGCCGCGGACACGCTGGAAAACAGGAATACCCGGCGGCCCCTGGCGTGCTCATGCTGGAACTTTTCGGCGATGCGGTGGATGGATTCGGTGAAGGCGAAGCTGATGGCCGGGGAGGAGATGTTCAGGTTCCGGCGCAGGCGCTTGCCACCCCGGCGGGACCGCCGCTCCCGGCGGTCGTCCATCCAGCCCAGGAGCTTCCGGGTCCGGCGGCCCTCGTGGGGCACGGTGGAGATGATCTTGGCGTCCAGGTCGCTGCGGGCGCCCTCCTGGGTCTGCACCGTGCCGCTGCTGACGCTGGCCCAGGCAACGCCCAGGGCGGTAAGCGCCGCACCGGCGATGGCGGCCATCAGGCAGATCCTGGGCACGTTATAGCTGCGGGAGGGGGCCACGGACAGGCTGGGGGAGTTAAGCTGGGACAGCACCGCCGTGGAGGACACATGGGCCGACAGGGACCCGTAGTTATCGGACACGGCCTTGAGCAGCACCAGGGCCTGACGGGGGGTGCCGGCGGTGACGGTGACCCGGATGAGGTTGGTCTCCCCCAGCTGCTGGGCGGTGACGGTGCCGTCCAAGGGCATACCCAGATCCTGCTCCATGGTCTGGCGCAGGACCCGGCTCTGCAGCAGCTGGGTATAGGAGGATGCCATGTCCGCGGCGGCGGTGATATTTGTATAGTACAGGGTGCTGGCCCGGGCGGTGACGGCGAAGGTGGTGGAGCTGGTATACTGCTGGGTCACAAAGCACGAGAGCACGATCCACGCCGCCATGGCGCAGGCAGCCCCCGCCATCAGCAGCATCCACAGCTGCCGCAGCAGCGTCCGCAGCAGGCAGTAGGGCTCGATATGGGACCATTGCAGGCCCCGGTTTTTTTCTTCCATGGGGGTTCCTCCTTATTCCACCACCACCGTCAGATAGACGGTGTAGCTCTGGCCCTGGGCGGTGACGGTATAGCCGGCATAGTATACGCCGGGAACGGCTGTGCTCACCTGGTTGTCGATGGACACCTGGGAGGCGGGCAGGCCGGTCCCGTCCGGAGCCACCGCGCTGTCGATGTATGCGGCGGGGTCAAAGGTCGAGCCCTGGGGCAGGTAGACCAGATAGTCCTTCAGCCAGATCAGCTGGGTCTCCCCGGTGGTGATGACCACCTTCAGCGGCAGCACCACCGGCTCCCCCAGGCGGCTGTCCACCTGGGCGGTGACGCTGTATACCCCGGGCTGGGTGCTGATGATGTTCTGGGAGGTGATGCGGATGCTGCTGCTGATGTCGCCGTCCAGCACGTCGGTGGCGGTGAGCCGGTCCAGCAGGGTCACGGTCTGGTTCATGGAGTATACCAGGGGCCGGGACAGGGCGAAGCGGGGGGCCTCGTAATCCGTGTAGCGGACGGTGCGGGTGACGGAGGCCATATTGTTGGCGGAGTCAAAAACGATGTAGGTGACCTGGGCGCTGCTGTCGGTCAGGGAGGGGGACACGCCCTTGATGAGGATCTGGTCCGTCAGGTCCCCGTCCCGGTCGTCGGAGGCCATGACCCCCTGCAGCAGGGCCTCCTCCCCGGCGGTGACGCTGACATCAATGGAATCGGTGGAACAGGTAATCACCGGGGGCGTCACGTCCACGGTGAGGCGGCGGTAGATCCGCAGGCCGCAGAAGGCCAGCAGCACCAGGATGAACAGCGCAGCGATCAGGCGCTGCATTTTGCGGATGGCTCTCATAGCTCGTCCTCCCTTGGGGAAAAAATAGGCTCGTCCGTCCCCACCAGGGGGCGGTCCTCTAAAATACGGCGGGGGTTCTCCTCCAGCAGCAGCCGGGGGCAGGCGGGGGAAAAATCCTCGGCCAGGGTGCGGCGCAGCAGCTCCATATGGGTGGTGCGGACGGTGGGCTGGTGGGCGTCGCTGGCGGCGGCGTGGGCCAGTCCCCGCTCCAGCAGCCACAGGGCGGTGTCTTGGGCCCGGCGGCCCAGACGGCCCAGAATGCTGCCCTTGTTCAGCTGGATGACCACGCCCCGCTCAAACCACCGCCGGACCATATAGGGGTCCTGCTGGACGGTTTTGTACCGCTCCGGATGGGCGGCCACCGGGGTCAGGCCCCGGGTGCGGATCTGGTGGAAGCACTGCTCCATAAACTCCGCCGACTCGTCAAAATAGAACTCCACCAGAAGATACCGGCCCCCGCCCAGGGTCTGAAGCTGGCGGCGGTCCAGCAGCTCGGGCAGCTCCGGGGTGCAGAACACCTCGGCCCCCGGGTGGATGCGCAGAGGGATCCCCTCCTGCTCCAGGGCCTGCCGCAGCCGGGAAAACCCCGTGCGCAGGGAGGCGGAGCGGTAATTCTTCGGGCCGTCCCCGGGAAGATTGCAGTGGGGCGTGGCGATGATGTCCGTGACGCCGGAGTCCGCCGCCATGCGGGCCATCTGCAGCGAGTCCTCCATAGAGGGGGACCCATCGTCCACCCCCGGCAGAATGTGGCAGTGAATATCCACCATGGCGGCGCTTCCCCCTCTCCCAAAGCACAATACGCGAAATTATAATCAAGTATAGCACGTTTCCCCGGGCTTTTCAAGTCGAAGAAAGGCGAATCCCGCCGGTGGACGGCCCCGGGCGGAAAAATCCCCTCCGGCGGGGCCGGAGGGGTGCGGATATTTGCCTGGCGGGTCAGAACAGATCGGGATACAGGGCCGACACCTGCCGGTACCAGCTTTGATAATCGGACAGGGTGTCGCCGTCCAGGGAGTATACCTGCCATTGGGCGGCGGAGTCGGCGGTGGTCAGGGCCTGCCCCAGGGGATACTTGCCCCGCTCCAGCTCCGTGGGGTAGTACATCCCCGCATAGTCGGAGCCGTCGTCATAGGCGGTGAGGAACAGCAGATAGGGCCGTCCCTTTTCCATGGGCAGATAGCCGCCCTGGGTCCACAGGGCATCATCCAGGGTGTAGCACTCCTCGGTGATGACCAGCTGCTCCGGGGCCTGGCCCTTCAGCACCTGGGACACCCTGCCGGTGGTCCGGGTATAGCCGGAGGAGACGTTGCCGTCGTTGTAGCGGGAAAGGACGTTTTCCTGAGTTTCCGGGGTGAATACCACGATCAGATCGCTGACCTCCTGCAATTGGGACACTGTTGCCGCCTGGGTCACCCGGTCCGCGGACAGCCGGTGGACGGTCTGCTGCTTGGCGCCGCAGGCGGTCAGCATCACCAGGGCCAGGGCCAGCAGACAGGAAAGCAGAGCTTTTGTGCGTCTCATGGAAAAGCCTCCTTTATATAAGATACCATCATTATACCATACCCGGGAGGGAGTACAATTGGCAAATTGCAGAATTTTTCGAACGGAATCTATGGCTTTTCCACAAGAACAGGCGGATATTTTGAACAAAATGTGAATTTACAGCGTGGTCACAAACCGCCGCAGGCCGTCGTCCAGCAGCTGGGCGGCCCGGTCCCCCTGTCCGGCGGCGATGAGGTCCGTAAACCGGGCCAGGGTACGCAGGCTCTCCTCCCGGCCCACGGACCGGATATAGCCGGACCAGAACTCCAGGTTCACCTGCATGAAGGCGTTGAACAGCAGGGGCGTGATGGTGTTGCCGCTTAAAAACGTCACCCCCCGGTGATAGCGGAACAGGGCCTGGGCCAGGGCGGCGGTGTCCGGGGCCTCCTCCGCCTGGCGCTGGAGGGCGCGGAGGGTGTCCAGATCGGCGGCGGTGTGGGACGCGGCCAGGTCCCGCAGGGCCGGGGCCTCCAGATAGTACCGCAGGCGCAGGATGCTGCGGGCGGTTTTCTCGTCGGGAAGGCCCCCGTGATAATCCATGATGGCCATCAGCGTTTCCAGGCTGCCGGTCTGGGCATAGTCCGCCACGGTGACGCCCCGGCGGGAGGCGATGTCCAGAAAACCCAGGCGGTGCAGCTCCCGCAGGCCCTCGTGGACCACGGTTTTGCTGATGTGCATGGTGTCGGCCAGCTCCCGCTCCGTGGGCAGCCGGTCCCCGGGCTTCAGCTGCCCGGATAGGATCGCCCCCTCCACCTGCTGGATAAACAGCTCCCGGATAGACGGGGCCACAATGGGACGAAAATCCATGACATATCCTCCTTCTGGTCCGACCAGGACCATAAAATAGGATACCATAACTTTATAAGAACAGTCAATAGCTTTTTGCCCCGGAAATTGGTATCATTATGGTGAGTTCATGCAGAAAAATCGCCCTTGAGGCGGAGATAAAGGAGATTTCACATGGGAAAGAACATCAACGGCGACCGGCCCACCGCGTTCCCCCTGGAGCAGGAGAAGCTGCCCTTTACCATCCCCGTGGTGGAGGAGCCCCGGCCCAAGATTGCCAAGCTGGTGGCCATGATCACCGACCGGGTGCCCGCCAAGCTCAAGGGCGTCAAGGGCAACGATCCGGAATACTGGGGCCTGGCGGACCTGATCAGCGACGAAATGGCGGACGTGGCCCTGAAGATGGGGGTCCGCAAGCCCAAGACCATCGGGCAGCTGATGAAGCTGACCAAGCTGGAGCGGGAGCCTTTGCAGAAGCTGCTGGACGACATGGCCTGGGTGGGCCTGATCGAGTATAACTGGGAGAATCTGGACGGGAAGAACCCCAACCACGAAAAGCGGTACGTTCTGCCCCAGTTCGTCCCCGGCAGCGCGGAGTTTTTCAATATGCGCCGCAGCCAGATGGACGAGCACCCCCAGGTGGCGGCCTTCTTCGAGCGGATGACCTTCCTGCCCCTGGAAAAGATCACCCCCATGGTGCCTCCCGGAGGCGCCGGCATCGGCATGCACGTGATCCCCGTGGAAAAGGCCATCGAAACGGAGAACGAGGCCGTGGGCCTGGAGAAGATCTCCTATTGGCTGCACAAGTACGAGGGCAAGTACGCCAAGAGCATGTGCTCCTGCCGGGCCAGCCGCCAGTATCTGAACGAGGGCTGCGGCGACGATCCGGAAAGCTGGTGCATCGCCGTGGGCGACATGGCCACCTATATCGTGGAAACCGGCCGGGGCGAGTACATCACCTATGACGAGGCCATGGCCATCTTCAAGAAGGCCGAGGACAACGGCTTCGTCCATCAGATCACCAACATCGACGGCGAACAGAAGATCTTTGGCATCTGCAACTGCAACGTCAACGTCTGCAACGCCCTGCGGACCAGCCAGCTGTTCAACACTCCCAACATGTCCCGCAGCGCCTATGTGGCCCGGGTGGAGACGGACCAGTGCGTGGCCTGCGGCCGGTGCGTGGAATACTGTCCCGCCGGTGCGGTGAAGCTGGGCCAGAAGCTGTGCACCAAGGACGGCCCCGTGGAGTATCCCCGCCAGGAGCTGCCGGATGCGGTGAAGTGGGGCCCCGAAAAGTGGGCCATCGACTACCGGGACAAGAACCGCGTCAACTGCTACGACACCGGCACCGCCCCCTGCAAGACCGCCTGCCCCGCCCACATCGCGGTGCAGGGCTATCTGAAGCTGGCGGCCCAGGGCAAGTACCGGGAGGCCCTGCAGCTGATCAAGCGGGAGAATCCCTTCCCCGCCGTGTGCGGCCGCATCTGCAACCGCCGCTGCGAGGACGCCTGCACCCGGGGCACCGTGGACCAGGCGGTGGCCATTGACGAGGTGAAGCGCTTCATCGCCCAGCAGGACCTGGACGCCGCCACCCGGTTCGTGCCGGAGAAGGTGATCCCCAAGGTAGACGGCGCGTTCGACCAGCAGATCGCCATCATCGGCGGCGGCCCTGCGGGCCTGTCCTGCGCCTATTACCTGGCGGAGAAGGGCTACCGCCCCACCGTGTTTGAAAAGGAGCGCCGCCTGGGCGGTATGCTGGAAAACGGCCTGCCCAGCTTCCGGCTGGAGAAGGACGTGGTCCAGGCGGAGATCGACGTGCTGCGGGAAATGGGCGTCCAGTTCCGCTGCGGCGTGGAGGTGGGCAAGGACGTGACCATTGCCCAGCTGCGGGAGCAGGGCTATCAGGGCTTCTATGTGGCCGTGGGCCTGCAGTCCGGCGGCAGGCTGAACATCCCCGGCGACGACGCCCAGGGCGTCACGGCGGGCATCGACTTCATGCGCCGGGTCAACGGCGGCCAGGAGACGAAGCTGGAAGGCCGGGTGGTGGTCATCGGCGGCGGCAACATCGCCGCCGACGTGGCCCGGACGGCGGTGCGCTGCGGCGCGGAGTCCGTGGACCTGTACTGCCTGGAGAGCTATGACGATATGCCCATGGGCCCGGAGGACCGGGGCGAGTGTGAGCGGGACGGCATCACCATCCACGCCGGATGGGGCCAGACGGAGATCGTCACCGAAAACGGCCATGCCGCCGGGATCCGCTTGCGCAAGTGCCTGCGGGTGAAGAACGACCAGGGCCGCTTCGCCCCGGAGTTTGACGACAACGACACCTGCCAGGCCCAGTGCGCCACGGTGCTGTACTGCATTGGCCAGAAGGTGGATTGGCGGCAGCTGCTGACCGGCACCGCCGTGACCTTCAACCCCAACGGCACCGCCCAGGTGGACCCCGTGACCTATCAGACGGCGGAGGCCGACATTTTCGCAGGCGGCGACGCCGTCACCGGCCAGAAGTTCGCCATCGACGCCATTGCCGCCGGTAAGGAGGGCGCCATCTCCCTGCACCGGTTCGTCCAGAAGGCCACCCTGACCATCGGCCGCAACCGCCGGCAGTTCGTGGAGCTGGACAAGGAGAACGCCCTGATCCCCGTGGGCTTTGACAACACCCCCCGCCAGCAGATCGGGTATAACGAGGCCCTGCGCCGGACCTTCCGGGACGAGCGCATCGCCTTCACCGCCGAGCAGGTGCAGAAGGAGACGGCCCGCTGCCTCAGCTGCGGTGCCTCCGTGGTGGACCCCAACAAGTGCATCGGCTGCGGCGTGTGTACCACCAAGTGCGCCTTTGACGCCATCCACCTGCACCGGGAGCGTCCGGAGTGCTCCACCATGATCCCCGCCGAGGACAAGATGAAGGCCATCCTGCCCTACATGGTCAAGCGGGAGATCAAGATCCGCAAGGCCGGGAAGAAGTAATGCACGAGCTGGGAATCGTATTTCATGTGATCCGGGCCGTGGAGAACATCGGCCGGGAGCAGGGCCTCACCGACGTGGCGTCGGTGACCCTGGAGCTGGGCCAGGTGTCCGGCGTGGTGCCCCGGGAGCTGGAGAGCTGCTGGAAATGGGCGGCGGCCCGGACGGAGCTGATGCCCCGGGCACAGCTGCGGTTCGAGACGGTCCACGCCATCACTCACTGCGGCGGCTGCGGCCGGGATTACGACACCGTACCCCAGGGCCGGACCTGCCCCTATTGCGGCAGCGAGGATACCTGGCTGGTGCAGGGGAACGAAGTGAATATCAAGGAGATCGAGGCGCAGTAACGCGCCGTCTGCGCCCCTGCTTGCCGTTGACAAGCGGGGGCGCAGGGCGTATAATAACAATATATATTGAATGCATTGAGAGTCTGAGTCATGCACAGGGAACGTCCGGGAGACCGGGCGGGCTTTGGCGTGGCTCTTTTTTCGCGGAAAGGAGAGATCGCTATGTACGATGCCGTCATCATCGGCGGCGGCGCGGTGGGCTGCGCCGTGGCCCGGGAGCTGAGCCGCTGGAAGCTGAAGATCTGTCTGGCGGAGCAGGGGGAGGACGTGTGCGTGGGCACCAGCAAGGCCAATTCCGCCATTGTTCACGCCGGGTTCGACGCCCCCACCGGCTCTATGAAGGCCCGGTTCAACGTGGAGGGCAGCCGCCGGATGGAGGCGCTGTCCCGGGAGCTGGACTTCCCCTATCGCCGCAATGGGGCCCTGGTGGTGTGCTTTGAGGAGGCGGGCCTGCCCCATCTGGAGGAGCTTTTGCAGCGGGGCCGGGCCAACGGCGTGGAGGACCTGGAGATCGCCCGGGGAGAGCAGCTTCGTGCGCTGGAGCCTGCCCTGTCGGAGAAGGCCGTTGCCGCCCTGTACGCCCCCACCAGCGCCATCATCTGCCCCTTCGGCATGACCATCGCCCTGGCGGAAAACGCCGCCCATAACGGCGCGGAGTTCCGTTTCGACACCCGGGTGGAGACCATCCGCCGGACAGGGGAGGGCTATGTGCTGGAGACGTCCCAAGGGCCGCTGGAGACCCGGGCCGTTATCAGCGCCGCCGGTGTGTGGGGCGACGTGCTCCATAACCAGGTCTGCGGCGACACCGCCCGCATCGTGCCCCGGCGGGGAGAATACTGCCTGCTGGACAGGAAGGACGGCGGCCTGGTGCAGCGGACCGTTTTCCAGCTGCCGGGCCCCATGGGCAAGGGCGTTCTGGTGACGCCCACGGTCCACGGCAACCTGCTGGTGGGCCCCACGGCTGCGGACCAGCCCCAGCGGGACCGCACCGCCACCACGGCGGAGGGCCTGGCCTATGCCCAGGACATGGCCCGCAAAAGCGTGCCGGGCCTGCCCCTGCGGGACGTGATCACCAGCTTCGCGGGGCTCCGGGCCCATCTGGCGGAGGGGGAGGACGACTTCCGCATCGGCCAGCCCATCCCCGGGTATTTCGAGGCCCTGGGCATCGAGTCCCCGGGGCTGTCCTCGGCCCCGGCCATCGGGGCCTATCTGGCGGAGCAGGCGGCGGCGTATCTGGGGGCGGCGGAAAAGCCGGACTTCGACCCCCTGCGCCGGGACATCGTCCACCTGCGGGAGCTGCCCTTTGAGGAGCGGCAGCGTCTGGCGGCGGAAAACCCCGCCTACGGCAATATCGTGTGCCGGTGCGAGGGCATCAGCGAGGGCGAGATCGTGGACGCCATCCGCCGCACCCCCGGGGCCCGGTCCCTGGACGGGGTGAAGCGCCGGGTGCGGGCCGGTATGGGCCGGTGCCAGGGAGGCTTCTGCACGCCTCGGGTCATGGAGATCCTGGCCCGGGAGCTGGGGATACCCCAGACGGAGCTGACGAAAAACGGCGGGGAGTCCCGGCTGCTGACCGGCCGGACCAAGGAGGAAGCATGATGAAACACGTACAGCTTGCCATTATCGGCGGAGGCCCTGCGGGTCTGGCCGCCGCCATCGCCGCCCGGAGGGCCGGGGTGCAGGATCTGCTGATCATCGAGCGGGACCGGGAGCTGGGCGGCATTCTGAACCAGTGCATCCACGCGGGCTTCGGCCTGCACACCTTTTCCCGGGAGCTTACCGGGCCGGAGTACGCCCGGCGGTTTGCCGACCAGGTCCGGGAGCTGGAGATTCCGTATCTGCTGAACACCATGGTGCTGGACCTGTCCCGGGACCGGGTGCTGACGGTGACGGGCCGGGAAACGGGACTTATGCAGATCAGCGCCGACGCGGTGATCCTGGCCATGGGCTGCCGGGAGCGGCCCCGGGGGGCCTTGAACATCCCCGGCTGCCGCCCGGCGGGCATTTACTCCGCCGGTACCGCCCAGCGGCTGGTGAATATGGAGGGGCTGATGCCAGGCCGGGACGTGGTGATCCTGGGCAGCGGCGACATCGGCCTGATTATGGCCCGGCGGATGACGTTGGAGGGGGCAAAGGTCCACGCGGTGGCGGAGGTGATGCCCTATTCCGGCGGCCTGAAGCGGAACATCGTCCAGTGTCTGGAGGATTTCGGCATTCCCCTGTATCTGTCCACCACCGTGGTGGACATTCATGGCCGGGAGCGGCTGGAGGGCGTGACCCTGGCCCAGGTGGACGAAAACCGCCGCCCCATCCCCGGGACGGAGCGGGACATCCCCTGCGACACCCTGCTGCTGTCGGTGGGTCTGCTGCCGGAAAACGAGCTGAGCCAGCAGGCCGGGGTCCGGCTGGACGCCGTTACCGGCGGGCCGGAGGTGGGGGACGATCTGTCCACCTCCGTTCCCGGCGTGTTCGCCTGCGGCAACGTGCTGCACGTCCACGATCTGGTGGACTTCGTGTCCCAGGAGGCGGCCCGGGCCGGGGAAAACGCCGCCCGGTACCTGCTGGAGCACCGGCGGGAGGGCAAGACCGTCCGCCTGACGGGGCAGAACGGCGTGCGGTACACCGTGCCCCAGTATCTGGACCCGGAGGCCATGGAAGAAACCGTCACCGTCCGGTTCCGGGTGGGCAAACCCTATCGGGACGCCGATCTGGCGGTTTATCTGGACGGACGGCTGCTGCGTCGGGTGCATAAGCGCATTCTCAGCCCCGGCGAGATGGAGCAGCTGACCCTGCGGCGGGCGGACCTGCCCCGGGATTTGAAGCAGATCACCATTCAGGTGGAGGAGGGAGCACAATGAGCATCCGCGAGCTGACGTGTATCGGCTGCCCCATGGGCTGCCAGCTGACCGCCGTTATGGACGGCAGCCAGGTGACGGAGGTCACCGGCAACACCTGTCCCCGGGGGGACGCCTACGCCCGGAAGGAGTGTACCCATCCGGCCCGCACCGTTACCGGCACCGTCCGGGTCACCGGCGGCCTGCTGCCGGTGGTGTCTGTCCGCACCGCCGGAGAGGTGCCCAAGGAGAAGGTTCTGGATGTGGCCCGGGCGCTGTGCCGGGTGCACCTGACGGCCCCGGTGCAGGCCGGGGACGTGGTGATCCCCGACGTGCTGGGCACCGGCGTGGACGTGGTGGCCACCCGGTCCGTGTAATCGTATAGGAAAAGAGCATCCGCAGGGGCCTGCGGATGCTCTTTTTAGCCCGGTACAGGGTCTGCCGCTTGGGGGAAATGCCCCTGGGAAAATCACCGGTTGACAGGGAAGCGGGGGGGATGGATTGCATCTGCGCACGGATTTGGTTCTTGCGTCCCGTCTCCAGATCGAGTTCCACGAGCGAATAGCGATTGT
>ENA-UPWR01000049-UPWR01000049.1-human-gut-metagenome-genome-assembly--contig:-NODE-49-length-18221-cov-27.950397_pt1 | contig 18221 bp, 9 predicted proteins | sample MGYA00250053_ERZ773382 | MGnify/ENA primary metagenome ERZ773382 (study PRJEB29103, sample SAMN06112029) | human gut metagenome | biome: human gut; feature: ankylosing spondylitis patient; material...
GGGCCAAGCAACACAGCACCCACATTATCCTCTTCGAGGTTCATCACAATGGCCTTGATGCCGTTGTCGAACTCCAAGATTCACGCAAGGGAAATCCTCGACTCGCGAGGCAATCCGACCATCGAGGTCGAAGTTCGCACCGTTTCGGGTGCATTCGGACGCGCAGCCGTTCCGAGCGGCGCATCGACGGGCGAGCACGAAGCGCTCGAGCTCCGCGACGGCGATAAGGGCCGTTACCTGGGCAAGGGCGTACTGAACGCCGTCAAGAATGTCAACGAGGTGATCGCCCCGGCCATCATCGGCATGAACGTTGCCGACCAGGTGGGTATCGACAAGGCCATGATCGCGCTCGACGGTACGCCTACCAAGTCGAAGCTCGGCGCAAACGCCATCCTCGGCGTGTCGCTGGCCGTTGCACGTGCCGCTGCCGACTATTTCGGCATGCCGCTCTACCGCTATATCGGCGGCGCGAACGCCAAGACGCTGCCCGTCCCGATGATGAACATCATCAACGGCGGTTCGCACTCGGACGCCCCGATCGCATTCCAGGAGTTCATGATCCGTCCCGTGGGTGCCCCCTCGTTCAAGGAGGCTATCCGCATGGGCGCCGAGGTGTTCCACAACCTGAAGAAGGTGCTCCACAAGCGCAACCTTTCGACGGCGGTCGGTGACGAGGGCGGTTTCGCTCCCGCGCTGAACGGTACGGAGGACGCTATCGAGTCGATCCTCGAGGCAATCAAGATGGCCGGTTACAAGCCCGGCCGCAAATGCGAAGGCGGCGATGTGTCGATCGGCATGGACTGCGCTTCGTCGGAGTTCTACGCCGACGGCGTGTACGACTACACCAAGTTCGAAGGCGAGAAGGGTGCCAAGCGCAGCTCGAAGGAGCAGGTCGAGTACCTCAAGTCGCTCGTAGCGAAATACCCCATCGACTCGATCGAGGACGGTATGTCGGAGAACGACTGGGAAGGCTGGCAGCTGCTGACCGCCGAGATCGGCGACAAATGCCAGCTCGTGGGCGACGACCTGTTCGTGACCAACGTAGATTTCCTGAAGAAGGGTATCGAGACCGGTTGCGCCAACTCGATCCTGATCAAGGTAAACCAGATCGGTACGCTGACCGAGACGCTCGACGCCATCGAGATGGCTCACCGTGCAGGTTACACGTCGGTTACGTCGCACCGTTCGGGCGAGACCGAGGATTCGACGATCGCAGACATCGCCGTGGCAACCAACTCGGGTCAGATCAAGACCGGTTCGGCATCGCGTTCGGATCGTATGGCCAAGTACAACCAGCTGCTGCGCATCGAAGAGGAGCTCGGTGACGAGGCTATCTACGGTTATACGAAGATTTACCGCAAGTAATTTGCGACGGGCGGCCGCTCGTGCCGCATGATTTTCCCCGGGTGGCATCGCCGCCCGGGGATTTTTTTGTCCCGGCAGATCGCCGTCAGGTGGGGCGGCAGGGCTGCCCTTAGGCGTGGGGACGGGGGATTCCGCCGCCGTTTTCAGGGCTGGAAACGGGCGAAGCCTGTGTCGCAAGGTGCGGCACAGGCTTCGCGTCTCTGAGGGGTGGTATCCCGGGCGGGCGGTTATTCGTCGGACTGTTCGACGAAGAACTCCTGCCCGCCGTTTTCATCGTCCTTGACGACGATGCTGCCGTCGGCATTGATGAAATAGAAGTAGAGTTCTTCGATCACGGCGTCGGACGGAAGGCCGAAGAAATCCTTCGGGTAGAGGTATTTCTCGAAACGGGAGCTGATCAGTTCCATGCGGTTGCGCGGGACTGCGGCCGAGACCTCGGCTTTCTGCCCGCCGTCATGGATTGCCGTGCCGCAGAGATATACCTCCCCGGCGTCTTTCAGTGCCGTGCCTCCGTGCGAGAAGGTGATGCCGAAGACGTCGCCGTAGCGGAATACCGAGGGCGTGGTGGTAAACACCTGGTTGTAGGTTTCGATGGGCTTGAATGCCTCGGCGAAACGCTGTTCGTCGCGTTTGAGGCCGAACGTGTCGTAGCAATACGAGTAACCCAGTTCGCAGGTCAGGGGAACGGCGCCGGTCTTCATTTTGATCCTGACGTCGGCATGCACGTCGGCCGTCTCGACCTCCTGTCCGTCCACTTCGATCTTGTCGTCGAATATGAAGGTGGTCGACGAACGCCATACGACCCACTCCATTGCCGTTTGGGGGTCGTTGCCGCCGCGGCCGATGACGCTCATGAAGGAGTCCGCCCACGAAAGACCGTTCTTGGGGTCTTTCTCCTCTGCGGGCATCAGGGTGAGTTGTTCGTTCACGACTTCGGGCTGGTGCTGGATCGCGTTGTAGTCCTTGGTGGTCAAATAGAGCGTGGCATTGTCGCGGAGGTTCCATGCCTTGGGGGCCAATACGGCGAATACGACCTTTCCCGAGCCGTCTTCGCCCGGCGAGACCCGGAGCTGGGCCGTCACTTCGATTTCCGAGTCGGTCAGGGCCCGGCCCGGCTGGATGATGCCGTCGAATTCGAGGCAGGCGACTACGAGCAGCGGCAGCGCGGCGATGCACGCCGCGGAGAGTATTTTATGTTTGTTGAGTTTTTTCATGGTCGGGGAATTTTAGAGGCTCTTGAATTTGTATTTGTATGTCAGGAGTTTGCTGTCCAGTTGGAACTGGGTCGTAAAGCCGTCCTGCTCGAAGGTGGCGATGACCGTGTCCGAACCTTTGACCCGCAGCCCGTTGGGGATGACGTTGCTGTCCAGCACACACTGGATGGGGCCTTCGGACAGCGCTTCGGGGAACGGTACGAAAGGGATGTCGCCGTTGTCGAACGTGACGGTGGTTGCAAGCGGCGACACGTTGAGCGTCATGCGCAGCGAAGGGAAATAGTCCAGTTTGCCGTAGATGTCGGTGCCGTTCGGATTCTCGGGCGCGCACAGCAGCACCTTGTCGAGCCGGTAGGTGACGGTGTAGGTGTCGGGGTCGTCTCCTTCGGGCGGCGTGTTGTTGTCCGGCTTTTCGACCGGGATGTAGGGGAGGGTTGTCTCTTCGTCGCATCCGGAGAATGCGCACACGAAGAGCGCGGCGGTAAGGATGATTGCGTATTTTTTCATAAAATGATGGGTTTATTAGGTGTTCGGTTGAATCGGATGTTTCGGGTCGGCGGGCCGATCCGGTGTGCAACGGGGAAATTCCGGTGTCTGTTCATTGCGTCATAGGCAAAAGCGGTTTTTAGGATTCGTTTATGGGACGGTGGCGGTTTTTCGTATCGTCGGCTGGTTTTCGTCCGTGCGTGGCTTTTTCGGTCATTGCCTTTCGTTTTGCGGGGCGAGGCCGAAGACCAGCCGGTGGCGGCCGCTTGCGATCTTCGTCCCGGGCGATTGCGGGGCCAGCCTGCGGCCGTCGAGCCGCCCCCGGCAGGCGCCGGCGGGTGTGATCGCCGTGGCCGTGACGCCCGGGGGCAGGGTGACGTCGATCCGGAGTTCGCCGTCCGCGATCTCCCAGCCCAGGTCGATCCGGCCATAGGGGGTTTCCTTGCCGATCCGGCACCACTCAACCCCTTCGGGAATCTGGGGGTCGATGAATACATGCTCGTAGCCGGGGTGGCTGCTGTCCGTGCGCAGGCCGCCGAGGGCCTGGTAGAACCACGTGCCGATGCCGTTGTAGCAGTTGTGTACGCGACTGCGCTCGCCGCTCCAATACTCCCAGGTGGCCGTCGCACCGTGGTCGATCATATGCAGGTAGCCCGGGTAGCCGCGCTGCTTGAGCATCCGGTAGATGAATTCGGGGTTGTGCGATCTGACCGCCCAGCGAGTGATGACCGGTACGCCGACCAGTCCGCCGCCGATATGATCCTTCATCACGTCGTGCGTCAATCGGAAAAGCCGTTGTTCCACGCCGGCGCGGAGCGAATCGGGCGTGGCGCCCACCAGCATCGGGTAGGTCATGTCGAGCTGCGAGCCGGTGGCGTAGGTTTGCGTCGCCGGGTCGTAGAACCGGGCGTGGATCGTGCGGTTGAGCGCCTCGCGCCGCGCTTCGAATGCGGCCGCCTCGTCGTCGTGCCCCGTGAGCCGGGCCATCTGTGCCATCCTGGCGTAGCAGTCGCTCACAAAGCAGTTGTTTACCAGCGACACCGAAGCCTCGCTGCCTGTGTCGACCCCGTGCGGGGCGAGCCAGTCGCCGAGGAACCAGTCCCGGTAAGGTGTGTCGGGCCAGCGGGTCAGCAAGCCGTCTTTCATGTACCGTTCGACATAGCCCATCCATTCCCGCATGGCGGGGTAGTGGCGGTCGACCAGCGTCCGGTCGCCGTAGTTGAGCCACGTTTGCCAGGGGGCCATGACGATGAACCCGCACCAGTAGGGGCCGCCGCCTCCCGCACCGGCGTTGGGGGCTACGTGGGGCAGGCTGCCCCCGGGGCGCATGGCGTCGTCCCATGCCTGCACCCAGTTGCGGTAGAGCGGGGCCGCACCGCAGAGGGTTTGCAGGATCTCGGTGGAAGAGTTACCGTCGCCGCCGTATCCGGCGCGTTCGAGGTGGGGGCAGTCGACCATGTACCCGTTGTAGGCCAGGCAGCGCAGCGTGTGCGCAATCATGTCGTGGATGGCGTTCAGGTCGCTATCCGACGAAGTGAACGTCGCTTCGGGCCGGTAGTCGGTGTGGATGGCGAGCGCCCGGAAATCCTCCCGGCGGGGCCTCTGCGCCAGTCCGCGCACCTCGGCGTAACGGAAAGCATGGTGGTTGAACTTGTTGCAGAACCGCTCCCGGCCGTCGCCGCGGGCGATGTAGGTGTCGCGCTGCCGCTGGTCGATGAGGTTGCCGTCGCCGTCCGTCTCGTCGCTGTATTCGATCTCGACGCGCGCCCCGTCCGGAAGCCCCGAGAAATGAGCCTCCAGCCAGCCGGTGACGACCTTGCCGAAGTCGATCCGCCATACGCCGGGTGCCGCCTCGTCCAGCACGCGGGCGGTCAGCCGCTCCTGGATGCGGTCGGGCTCGACCATTTGCGGCGTCGCCCGGTGCCCGGGCTTCCGGGCCGTGATTACCGGCTGCCATGCCAGCGCGTCCAGGTCGGAGGGGGACATCGAGCGCGGGTTGCGCCGGGCGTCGATCTCTTCGCCTCCGAAGTCGAGGGCGTTCCACGACCCCGTGTCGCGGTAGCCGCTCAGCGCGGCACGCCATGCGGTGTCCGTGCGGCAGGCGGTCTGCCAGGTGTTTGCGGTGCCTATGTCCAGTTGTGCCCGCACAAGCGGTTCGGTGTAGGGTTCGTCGGGCTGCCAGCGTCCGAACGTGCCGCGCTTGTACCAACCCTGCCCGAGCCAGATCACCAGCTCGTTGTCGCCTTCGAGCAGGTAGGGACGGACATCGTAGGTCACCCACAGCGAGCGTTTGTCGAGCTGCGAGAGGGCGGGGGCGAGGCAGGCGTCGCCGACATTGCGGCCGTTGACCCATATTTCGTGGTATCCCAGCGAATTGACGTGCAGCAACGCTTCGTCTCCGCATGCCGGGAGGGTGAATGCCCGGCGCAGGAGCACGGCCGTGGCGCCCGATTCCGCGCAGCCGATGAATTCACCCGAGACGGATGCCGGGTCGGTCAGGCCGATGCCGAAGCGGGCGACGGGGGAGACGGCTTTCCGGTTGCCCTTTTCGGTGCGGGCGGTGACGCGCCACCAGCATTGCGTCCGAGCCGTCAGCGGAAGCCCCTCGTAGGCGACTCCCACCGAACGCTTCGACCGTACCCAGCCCGAGTCCCACAAGTCGGCGTCTCCGGCCAGCAGCCGCAGGCTGTCCGAGGCAACCTCGATCCGGTAGCTGCGCTGGGCATCGCCCCGGCGCCCGGAGCGGAGCTGCCACCCGAAGCGGGGTGTCGCCGTGTCGATGGCGAGCGGATCGGTCAGCTCTTCGCAGGTCAGCCGCCGCAGGCAGGGCTTTGCGCCGTGCCCGGCATTGCCGGCCGGATCGGCCGCCAGGAGGCAGGTGCCGGAAAGGAGCGCGGGCAGCAGGAGCAGGTATAGCAGGGTTCTTTTCATGGGTTCGAAATTTTGTGCTGTCGTTTTCAGCGGTTGTAAGCCTCGGCCCGAACCGTGTAGCGGTCGTCGGGAAGCAGGCCGGCATCGAATTCAAAGTCGATCTGCCGGCTTTCGCCCTGCAGGAGCGTGAAGTAGTTGTCGTCGGCCACGTAGGGCAGGATGCGCTCGCCGTCGGATCGGCGGTAGGGCTGCACGTGCACGGCGAAGGCCACCGAACGTCCGACGTTCCTGACTGTCGTGCGGATGACCTTGCGGCCGCCTGCGGCGGTCAGCTGCGAACGTACCTGCAGCTTGGCAGGGGCGAGCGTGTTGAGCGCCGTGTAGTCGCCGCGGCGGGTCGCACGCCAGTAGAAGTTGTCCGAGAGCAGGCGCCCGTCGCGGTCGGTGAGCTCCAGCCGGATGAAATGCACGGGCGAGAGTTTCGGCGCCTTCGCGTCGCGGCGGTAGACCTCCATTTCATAGAGCGAGTAGCCCCATTGCGTGGCACGCCGGAGTCCGAGCATCCTGACGTAGCGGGCCTGCTGCAACGGCAGCGGGATCGTCTGTTCGCCGCCCTGCGCGTCCTGCGTTTCATAGACGTCGCGCCACGTGCGGCCGTCGTCCGAGAGTTGCAGTTTGTAGGCTGCGGCGTGGGCGTCCTCCCAGCGGAGCACGACTTCGGTGAAGGCGCGGCGCTCGCCCAGGTCGACCTCGATCCACTGGTCGTCGCTGTACTCGCTCGCCCAGCGGCTCGAATCGTTGCCGTCGGTGAGAGCCCCGGCACCTGCGCCGTCGGGCGATGAGGAGGATGCTTTCACGGGCCGGTTGCGGGCCAGGTTGCCCTCCGAGAAATTCAGGTCGAACAGGCTGCGGGTCGTATTGGCCGCGAGCGAGACCCTGAGCTGCTGCGTGAATTGCGGCAGGAGCCGCCCGTCGAGGTCGTAGACCCGTGCCGTGGCCGTCGCTTCGAGCGGTTCGCGCGTCGTATTGACCGCCTTGACCGAATTGTCGGCATGGCTCCACTGGATATGCACCGGTTCGCAGGCCTTGCGTATGCCCCAGTAGGCACCCGTCGGGTCGAGGTAATAGTCGTAGGTCTGCCATACGAGCGACGGGTAGGCCGGCTGGCTCATCCAGGTCATGATGCCCGTGGCGTCGTCCCACATGTGATGCTGCCAGCCCTCGTACATGGCTTTGTTGACCTCCAGGTTGAGCAACTGCGCCTTGCGGCAGAAATCCTCGATCCCGTCTGCCTCGCCGTAGTTTTCGGCCACGGTCTCGAAATATTTGTCCGGGGCGGCGTTGGCCGCCGACTTGCCGAAGAAATGTTTGTCCCACATGTCGTTGCGGGGCCACCACGACTCCTCGGGCATGAATTTGCGAAAACTCTCGAATGTCGTGAATACCGCCGTGCCGATTTCGGTGCGGAAACCCCATGCCGGGCGGCCTTTGTAACCGTAGGGCATCGGGTAGGCAGCGAAGTACCAGCCGGGGTGGAAATTGGCCCACGGCCCGCTTCCCGAAAGTCCCTGCGCATTGGATATGGACTGGTAGAGGCGGTCGCCGCCGTCGTAGTGGGCGACGTCGCCGCGCAGCCAGTCGTCGAGCGGGGCCTGCGGTACGCCTTCGTTGTCGCCGCACCAGACGGCGATCGAAGGATGGTTGCGCAGCCGCTTGATCTTCTCCACGGCGTTCTGCTGGAAGGCCCCCAGGTCGTGCGGCAGGTTGGGGTGCGAGTTGAGCCAGAAGTCGTCCCATACCATGATGCCGTGGCGGTCGCAGGCATCGTAGAACTCTTCGTCGGTCGTCGAGCCGATCCAGTTGCGGATCATGTTGAAATGCATGTGCCGGTGGAGTGCGACGCGGGTGTCGTACTCCTCGCCGCGGCAGCGGAGCAGCCATTCGCTCATGCCCCAGTTGCCGCCCTTGACATAGACCGGTTCGCCGTTGATCTTCAGGCGGAAGATGCCGTCGTGCCACTCGTAGCCGTATTCGCGGATGCCGAACGTTACTGTCCGTGCGTCCGATTGCCGCCCGTCGGTTTCGAACGCCAGGCAGCAGGTGTACAACGCGGGGTCGCCCATGCCGTTGGGCCACCAGAGCTGCGGATGCTCTACGGCCAGGCCGGGAACCTCGCGCTCCGTGAGCCGGATCGTCCGCCGCTCGCCCGCTTCGAGGCGGACGGGGTGCGAGAAGGCGATGCCTCCGGGACGGATCTCGCCCCGCAGCACGCCCTCGCAGGCCTTGTCAGAGCGGTTCTCCACGTCGGTAAGGAGTTCGACCTTCGCATGTTCGCGGTCGGGAACCTTCGTGCGCACCCACGGTTCGACGAGGCGTACGTCGCCCGAGAGAGACAGGTAGACATCGTCGGTGATGCCGCTCAGCAACCCCGGGGCATAGGGCATCCAGTCCCACCCGGCGCTGGAGATATAGGTCGGGCTGCGGAAATTGGGCACGGGGTGTCCCACCCATTCGACCTCGACTTCGAGGCGGTTCTCCCCGCCGGGTGCCACGAGCCGGGTGATGTCGTAGTCCCCCGGCTGCATGAAGCCGTCGAGGTGCCCCAACTGATGGCCGTTGAGGCGGACGGTACCCTTGCGGTTCACCCCTTCGAAGCGGAGCCACAGGGTGCGGCCTTCGCCGACCGGGGGCGTTGGGAAGAGCCCCGTGTAGCGGAAATTGCGGTCGTAGCGGCTCTTGTCCGTGCGGTAGGCGTTGTCGCCGAAATTGGGGTCTGCTTCCACGCCGGCCGCAACGTACGACGCGAAGACGCAGCCGGGCACGATGGCCGGGACGGAGGGCAGGGCGTCGCCCTCCGACGGCCGTACCTCCCAACGGATATGTCCGCTGCGGCTGTCGAGCGGGATGCGTTCCTGTGCACTGACGCCGGCGGCGAGCAGCGAAAGGCAGAGTGCGAAAATTCGTTTCATCATGGCGTGCGTTTTTTTCGGACGGGGGGGGGAGGGTGCGCACTCCGCTCCGGCGGGGGAACGGAGTGCGCGCGGATCGCTATTCCTCCGTTCCCGTGCCGGAATCGTCGTCCGAGTCGTAAACGTGTTCCCAGTTATATACGCGGAAGAAGTAGGGCCGGTAGAAATCGGCGCTGCCGACGCGGTTGAAATTGTCCCAGAAGTTGGCCGGGTCGCTGTTGGTCGAGAATACCAGCTCGCCCTGGCGCGAAAGCGCCGGGTGGAGGTTGATCATGTACCAGCGCTGGTGGTAGGGACTGCCCAGCTTGTCGAGCGTCGCGGGCAGCGTGAAGAGCAGCGTCCGGTCGGTGAAGGGGCCGTAAGGCGTCTGGCTGCGGAAGAGGTAGATGTCGCGGCCGAAGGGGAAGGCCTCCATGCACATGTAGTAGACGCCGTCTTTTTCGAAGACCCACGGCATCGAACCCGATTCGGCCGTGATGTAGGAACGTTCCATCTCCTCGTTGCTCGGCACGGAGCTCTGCCAATGGTAGTCGCCGCTCAGGTCGCGGATGTAGTACGACCACGGGCTGCCCAGGTCGAGCGTCTCGGTGCGGGCCACCAGCACGCGCGAAACGAGGTTCACCTGTTTGGTCGTATAGAGGTAGATATGTCCCCCTTCGGTGTCTTCGAACATGGTCGAGCCGTAACCCAGGCCGTCGGATTTGAAATTGTAGTCGGTCGAAAGCACCGACATGTATTGCCCGTCGCCCGGCTCGCCTTCGAGGCTGTACTCGCGCAGGCATCCGTCGATGTTTTTCAGCGACCCGGGTTCCACGCCCGTCCAGAGCATTTGCAGGATTTTTCCGTGCGCGGGGTCGTCATATACGACGGCATCGCCGGCCCAGTAGCAGTAGTCCTGGTCGATTTCGCCTTTCTGGATCTCGGCATCGGAGAGGGAGGCTTTCGGATGGCGGATGTGGGTGCGGGCCTGGTAGTAGCGTTCGCCCGAGGGGTTGTCCGTCTGCACGTAGTCGGCCAGCCATACCAGGTCGTCGTCGCTCTCCTGTCCGGAGGCGATCGTCGCCCCTTTCTGGATCATCAGGCTGTTGCGCGGGAAGCTGCAACTGCCCCGGGCGCGGGTCTTGCCGTCCACCACGCCGTAGAAACTGTCGTTGAACGACCAGAAGACATGGCCGCCGGGCAGTGCCGTGGTGAGCACGCCGTCGCCGCCGTTCCAGCCCAGCGTACGGGTGAAGAGGGCATCGTATTTCTTGTCCTTGTAGACGAAGACGCGGGGATTCTGCCCTCCCTCGTCGGGCATCTGTACCAAATTCCACGACGGGTCGATGGCGGGCGGAACGGGGGCCGGGGTAACTTCAGGCGCCTCGTCGTCGGGGATCGCCGGGTTGTCGAAGTCGTTGCACGCGGCCAGGGAGCCCGTACACAGGCAGAATATGCAGAATGCTATGATATTTCTTTTCATGGTTCGTTGCGATAAGGATTAGTATTGGGAGCGGGTCATCGTCTCGCGTACTTCGTGCCAAGTATTCCCGCTTTCGGTGGCGAGCTGGTAACGGTAGTAGAGGTAGAACGTGCCGGTCGCAGGGTCGTAGGTAGAGTCGTTGAGCGGCGAGGCCGAGACCCGGATGGCATCCTGGCTGTCGAGATAGGGGGTTATGGAGACTCGCTGCATGGGTACGACCTCGTCCGTGATTTCGCCTTCGACGTAGACGGGGACGTTCACCCACGATTCGGGGTCGACCGTCACGCGCAGGCTGTTGTTGCGGGTCGTCACCTTGTCGTTGGCGGCCGTGGCGCCCGGGAGGATGCGCACCGAGCGCTCACCCACGGGGATGACCAGCTTCGAGGAGTTGATCGCCTGGCGCCGGGTGTTCGAGCCGAAGATGTTGTCGACGATCCAGCCGGTCTGCGTGGTGCCGGTCATGGTGTAGTAGGTGCTGCTCTTGGTCGTGGCGTAGTCGTTCCTGCGCTGGATCTCGAAAAGTACGAAATTCTTGGTGGCCGAGGGCATACAGGACGATACGGACTCGATGCGCAGCGGAATGAAATAGGTCTGGTCGGGGAGCAGCTCGTCTACCCTGACGTTGATCGGGAGGCTCGCCGAACAGCTGCCGGCCTCCATCTCGACGCTCATGGGGTCGATCGTATAGTATTCGGCGGGAAGTTCCATCGCGTATTCCTCGAACTTCGTGTCGAAATTGCGTTTGTTGTACTCGCCGATCGCCTCGAAGTCCAGCCCGAGTTTGACGGTGACGTTCTGGTCGAGCCCCGTCGTGCCGCTGGCATAGATGGCCAGCTCTCCCTGGAAGCCCTTCTCGCCGTATTCGAACTCCTGCCCGAGGATGTTGTTTTCGCCGCTGACAATGAATATCTCCTTGCGGTAAAGCTCCTCCTTGTAATACTCCATTTCACAGGAGCAGAGGAAGGCGGCCGCGGCGGCGAGTATCGTTATTTTGCTGAATGCTTTCATCTTCTGAATTTTTTGGAATTGACTATTTCTCCCAGCCCGGGTTCTGATCCAGGCTCGGTACTTTGCGCAGTTCGTTGCGGTGCAGCGGCATGAACATGTACTTGGACTTGAATGTCCGTTCGCGGATCGTACGGTACGAGATGACCGTCGGGGCGTAGAATCCCTCCCATTTCCCGGCTTCGACGTTCAGGCCCGTCAGCGGCTCGCGTTCCAGTTCCTCGAAAATGCCCCAGCGGCAGATGTCGTAGTAGCGGCGGTTTTCGTGGAGGAACTCGACCATGCGTTCGCGCCGGATCAGCTCGTTGAAACTGGTGGCGTCCACCAGTTCGCCGGCGTCGGCGCCCGGGAGCCCGGCGCGGTAACGCACCTGGTTGAAAGCCCCGGCCATGGCGGTCAGGTCGCGCGAGTAGCTTTGGCCGTTGACCTCGTGGGTCTTCGTCAGGTTGTTCAGCGCCTCGGCGTAGGAGAGCAGGATTTCGGCGTAGCGGATCAGCGGGAAGGTCTTCTGAACCGTGCGGGCGTTGCTGCCCGTACGCGCGTCGCGCGGGTGGACGTACTTGTAGCAGGTGTATCCCGTCAGGTTGTAGATGTTGGTCACGCCCGCCTGGTTTTTGCCGGCATTGGCGCCGTTGTAGTACTCGACGATCTTGTTCCGCATCTCTTCCGAGGTCGTAGACTGCATCTGCCACAGGGTGCCCGAGAAACCGATGCTCGCGTAGAACCGCGGCTCGCGGTTGTCATAGGCCTTGTAGGTGCCGCCGGGCAGGGTGTAGTTCTTCGATAGCTGCTTGTCGGCTGCGGTGACGCAGGTCTGGTCGTAGGGACGATCCTCGTAGGGGTACTCGGCGCTCGCGTTGTTGATGTCGCGGCCGTCGGCCATGCGGTAGGCGTCGACGATGCGTTGCGGGATGCTGATCGAACTGTTGCCGCCCAACTTGAGCGGGAATACGACGTCCTGCTGGTCGGTGATGTTCTGCGTCGTGCCCCAGATCAGCTCCGGGTTGGTCACGTTCGTCGTTTCGCCGGTGAACATTTCCGAGTAGGAACGGAAGGGGTCGATGCCGCCAGCACCCGCAGGGAAGGGATCGGAGGGGACGTTCGAGGGCAGTGGCAGGGTGTATTCGTCGGCCGGCACCGTATGCAGGCGGTAGATGCCCAGGTCGATGACGCGCTTGGCCGCGGCGGCTGCCACGGCCCACTTGCTTTCGTCGTAGGTCTGGGAGATGTAGTGCACCCCGTCGGATTTACGCTTGAAAGCCCCGAAATAACGGCGTGCGGCGGCTCCGCCGTTGAAAAGCGGGCTCGCGGCCTGCAGGCGCAGGCGTGCGACCAGCGCCAGCGCGGCGCCTTTGGTCGGGCTGCCGAAGAGATCCAACGGTTGCTCGGTTTCGAGGCTTTCCGCAGCGGCTTCGAGCTCGGAGCAGATGTAATCCACGCATTCGTCGTAGGTGCTGCGCTCGGCCTGGTAATAGTCGGGCGTTTCGTTGGTGTTGAGAACCTGGTCGCCCACGAGGATCATGGGGCCCTGGTTCTGGAGTATCCAGTAGTAGGCATAAGCCCGCAGGAAGCGTGCGCGTGCACGGAACTCCATTTTGTCGAAGGCGTTCATGTCGGGCACCTCGTCGATGTGGGGCAGGATGGTGTTCACCTTGCGGATGACCTTGTAGCAGTTGGGCCAGACATTGAAATTCCAGTCCCAGCCGCCCGTCTCGGTGTAGGTGATCTTGTCGGTGGTCAGCTCCGTGCCGGGGAAGGAGACGTCCAGGATGCCGTTGTAGAATGTCCCGCAACTGACGGCCTCGTCAGACCCGGTGGCGCCGGGGACGCTGCACCAGTAGTAGATGCGGCCCTCTTTGGGCAGCTGGTTCACCGCACCGTTGAAATAGCGCTCGATGTTGTATTGGCTCTCGAAGATACGCTCTTCGGAGAAGGTGTCCTCGAAATAGTCGTCCACGTTCAGGAAGTTGCACGACGCGGTGAGCAGGCCGACCAGCGCGAGGGGTATGATGAATGATTTTTTCATGGTAGTTTATGTTCTTAGGAGAGATTCGGGTTAGAAGTTCAGGTAAATCTGCAGCGAGAAGCGGCGCGGGATCGGGTAGGCGTGCCCGGTCTGCATGGCCTGCTCGGGGTCGAAAATCTCCACGCCGTCCCATACCGCGAGGTTCTCGCACATGATCTGGAAGTCGATGGATTGCAGGCCGAGCGCTTTGCGCAGCCCCGGCGTGTGCAGGTTGTAGTTCAGGCTCAGCTCCTGCAGGCGCAGATAGCGGGCATTGCCTTTCCAGAAGGTCGAGGGTTTGGTGTTGTTGGCGTTGTTGCCGTAGGAAAGGCGCGGGAACCGCGCATTGGGGTTCTCGGTCGCCCGGTTGCCCGAGTAGTCGGCCGAAGTCCAGCGGTTGGCCGGATTGTAGGCCAGGGCCAGTACGTTGCCCTTGTATCCGCCGTTGAAGGGAATGTAACCGTCGAATTTCGAGCCGTCCTTGTCCCCGTAGAGGAAATAGTTGTTGCCCGTGCCTTTGAACAGGACGTTGAGCGTCCAGTTCTTGTAGCGGACTTCGGCGCCGAATCCGTACATGAACTGCGGGATGCCGGAATAGGCGAACAGGGGCACCTTGTCGTCGTCGGTGATCACGCCGTCGCCGTTCACGTCCTTGTACTTGATGTCGCCCGGGCGTACCGTGCCGAACTGCTCGGGGCTCATGTCCACGTCCTGCTGATCCTTGAAGAGTCCCAGGGAGATGAATCCCCGCTGCACGTCGTTCGAGAACCCGGTCTTGCTCAGGTAGGGATAAGGCTGCGTGGCCTCTTCCCAGTTGTTGATCTTGTTCTTCGAGAGCGTGAAGTTACCGCGCAGCGTGAAGTGGAAGTTTTTGCCGAGGGGCTGGAAATATTCGAAGTTTCCGTCGCCGCCCCAGCTGGTCATGCTGCCGACGTTCCCGTAGGGCATGCTGATGACGCCCACGTAGTCCGGAATCTGGGCGCGTTCCTGGAAGATGCCCTCACGGCGGTCGCGGAAATAGTCCACCGTCATGGTGAAGCGGTCGCCGAAGAGGTGGAGATCCATACCGATGTCGAATTTCTTGGCTTTCTCCCACGCCAGGTTGTCGGCGCCCACGCGGTTCTCGGTCAGTACGCCCGAACCGCCCCACGGCGTGCCGTCGGTCTTCTCTTCGATGATCGTCAGGTAGGGGAAGCGCACGCTGGAAATCCGGTCGTTACCCACCATACCGTACGAGGCGCGGATCTTCATGAAGTCGATCCACTTGATCCGCTTCATGAATTCGTACTGCGTGGGAACCCAGCCCACGGCCACGGCCGGGAAGAATCCGTACTGCCGGCCGCTCTGGAAGTTCTCAGAACCGTTCAGGCCGAAGTTCACGTCGAGGAAATAGGTATCCTTGAAGCCGTAGGTGAAGCGCCCCGAGAGGCTCTGATAACGCCTTGCGATGGCGTTCATCGAACTGTCGGCACCCGATTCGGTCGTGCTTTCCAGGTAGTAGAACAACAAGCCGCCTACGCGGTGGTTCCCGAAGGTGCGGTCGTAGTTGACTTTGGCGTCGAAATAGAGTTTCCGCCAGTTCCATGCCTCGGAGTTATACTGCACCGAAGCCTCGGTGACCTGTTCCGAAAGGATCAGCTCGCCTTTCTGGTTGCGCTCGCGTGCCAGGTAGAGGGCCGGCATGGAGTAGCGGCTTTCGCCGTAGAGCGACTGGGAATCCCACGAACCGGTGGCCTCGATGTTCAGCCCTTCGGTGAGCATCGACAGATCCTGTTTTATGCCGATGTTGAAGAGCGTGCGGCTTTTGTTCTCCACGGTGTTGCCCGTGTAGTTGAGCAGCACATGGGGCGGGATGTCGCTGTCCGAACCCGAGGCGGGCAGCTCGCCGCTCGAATAGCGCAGCGGGTACATCAGCGGGGTCGTTTTGGACTGCGAATCCCAGATCCAGTCGGTGAGCGACGTGTCGGTGCGGCTGTATTTCTTACCCATGCTCGGACGCTTGTTCACCGACATGAAGCCCATGGCACCCAGGTAGATCTGCGTCGTCTTGGTCAGGTTGATGTCGATGTTGGTGCGGAAATTATAGGTGTCGTAGCCGACACCCTTGTTGTATTTGCTGTCGTCCATGCTCTTGTAGGCCGACGATTCCTGCGACATGCCCAGGCTGGCGAAATAGCGGGCGATGTTGCCGCCGCCCTGTGCACTGACATACTGCGTGTGCTGGAACGAGGTGGGGTTGAGGATCACGTCCTGCCAGTCGATGTCGGGGTAGAGGTCGGGATCCAGCCCGTAGCGGATGATGTCCATCTGCGTGTCGTTGTAGATCGGGCTCATGCCCGAGGCTACGGCTGCTTCGTTCGCCATTTCGGCATACTGCGTGGCACCCACGTAGCGGGGCAGGCGGCGCAGCTCGGAGATGGTGTAGTTCGAGCGGAAGGTGATTTTGAGCTGCTCCTGTTTTCCGCGCTTGGTGGTCACGAGCACCACGCCGTTCGCACCGCGGCTGCCGTAGACGGCCGTTGCGGCGGCGTCCTTGAGCACCGAGAAGCTCTCGACGTCGGCCGGGTCGATCTGGCTCAGGTTGCCTTCCAGTCCGTCGATCAGCACCAGGGCGCCGCTGTTGGCGCCGAACGTGCCGATGCCGCGCACCCAGAATTCGGAGATGTTCCGCCCCGGCTCACCGCTCGACTGGATGGAGATCACGCCCGGGACGCGGCCGCCGAGCGTGTTGACGATATTCGTCGCGGGCAGTTCGAGGTCTTTGGTGTCGACCACCGCCACGGCGCCCGTCACGCTGACTTTGCGCTGCGTACCCATACCGATGACGACGACCTCTTCCATCTGGTTGCCTTCCCGGAGGGTGATCTTGACGTCGGCCGCCGAAGTGATGATCTGTTCGGCGGTTTCGTACCCCATGAACGATACGGCCAGCGTATTGTACAGTTTGGCGGTGAGTTTGAACCGGCCTTCCGAATTGGTGATGGAGCCGATGCCCGGCTCGTCCTTGATATAGACCGTGGCGCCGACGATGGGGACGTTGTCGGAATCCACGACCAGTCCGTTCACCTCGACCGGCTGCTGCTGTTGCTGTTTGCTCTGGGCACCTGCCTGCACCGCGAGGGCGAACAGGAAGGCGCATATCATTAGAATTCGCTTCATGTCTGTTTAGGATTGTTAGGTGAATAAACCCACTTATTCGATGGCTATGCGGCGGATGGCATAGTTCTCGCTGTCGCCGATGTAGAGGTTGCCTTCCGCGGTGATGGCCAGGCCGACCGGTTTGTTGAATTTGGCCGCGTCGGCAGGGCCGTTCACATAGCCGGACGATTTGGGCGTCCCCGCAAACGTGGAGACGTAGCCGTTCGAGAGCGTGATCTTACGGATACAGTGGTTCTCCCTGTCCGTTACGTAAATGGCCTCGCCTTCGGGGTCTACGCACATCTGGCAGGGGTAGTTGAACTGCGCCTCGGCGAGCGGCCCGTCCAGATAGCCCGCCGTGTTTTTCCGCCCGGCCCACAATTCGATGGTGCCAGCGGCGATGTCGTGCTTGTAGATGCAGTGCTGGCCCTGGTTGGCGAAATAGACGATGTTGGGGTCGCGCGGATCGAAGACGACGCCCATGATGTCTCCTTGGGAGTCTATGAAGCGGCCGGGAGGCGTGAGATCCTCGCCCTTTCCGGTGGCGGGATCCCAGCGGGCCACGACGCCCTCGTTGGTGTAGAAGTAGAATTTATTGTCGGCCGGGCACATCGTGAAGGTCTGGATGGCATTCCATACGGGAGCGAAATTGCCGTCGGTATAGAACAGGTCGTGATCCCACTTGATGTCTCCCATGTTCGTGTTGGCGTAGTCGGCGACGGGATCGAAATATCCGTATCCCTTGTTCCCGATGTTGGTGTGGTACCAATATACATTGCCTGTGGCCAGGTCGGTGCTCAGGAGGATACCCGTTACGAGGATGCCGAAATCGTTGAGGACTTTGATATTTCCGGCCTCCTCGTTCATCATGTAGACGCGGTGCTTGGCTCCGTCGTCTATGCTGAAGCGGACGTAGAGGTTGTCGTGCTTGTCGACGGCGATTCCCGATTCGGGCTTCGACGAGAAATACGACCCGATCAGCGAGGTGGTTCCTTCGGGCATGGTGGTGCCCTTCATGCCCCCGGCGATCGTGGAAACATTGGTCTGGATGATGTAGTCGAACAGTTCGTCGAACTGTACCTTGTTCTGCTCGTTCTCACCTACGGAGACCGAGATGACGCACTCTTCGCCCGGGAGCTTGGGTGCAAGGACGAGCATGCGGTCTCCCGTCGAGGAGATTACGGCTGCGCGTTTTTCGTTGAAATAGACATTGAGGGCTTTGGCGTCGGTGCCGAAGTTCTTGCCCTTGATGATTACCTGGGTCGCTATCGGCCCGGTTTTAGGATAGAACGATTCGAGTTCGATGGGTTTGTCGGGTTGGTATCCCGAATTCCCCCCCCCTCGTCGCCGTCAGAGCACGCTGACAGCCCGATTCCTGCCGTCAGGCAGGCGAGCCATAAGTGTAACCGGCATTTGCAGTAGAAGTTTTTCATGAATGTTGGTTTTAGTAGGGTATATATTAATAGGTTGACGCGTTGGTTGCGGCGGTTTTTATCCGGAATTCCCCGGGCGTGTCCCACGGTGCGGGAGATGCGGGCCCGAACCCGATGCGGGACGGTCGGGGACAAAACGCACGGCGGCGACGGGACGATCCCATATTGAAAGTCTTTCCAAGCCTGTTTGCCAATTCTGTTTGACTAATAGATCGGAAGAGCACACGTCTGAACTCCAGTCACATTCCTTTATCTCGTATGCCGTCTTCTGCT
>ENA-UPWR01000050-UPWR01000050.1-human-gut-metagenome-genome-assembly--contig:-NODE-50-length-18129-cov-43.815976_pt1 | contig 18129 bp, 10 predicted proteins | sample MGYA00250053_ERZ773382 | MGnify/ENA primary metagenome ERZ773382 (study PRJEB29103, sample SAMN06112029) | human gut metagenome | biome: human gut; feature: ankylosing spondylitis patient; material...
TGGCGGCACAGGTACGCAGTGCTACCGAGGACAGTGAGAATACCGCCGAACGTGTCGGACGTGTTTTTGCCGGCATCGTCTTTTTCGTGAAGTGCATTCATCTTTTCCATTGTATTTTGAAAGATTTTCCGGTTTTTGCGGAGCGGGCCATCTTGTAAATCGGCAGATAAAGCTTTATAATAGCAAAGTGGCCAGAGGCTTATCAGCCCCGCCGTGGGAAACGGGAAAGATGAAGCCTCCACACAATAGAGATAAGGGAAAAGGAGAATATCATTATGCTGACGAATGAATATCTGAAGCGTGTCTACGAGGGCCTGGAAAAGCGCAATGCCAACGAGCCCGAATTCCTGCAGGCTGTCCGCGAGGTGCTGGAGAGCATCCAGCCCGTCGTGGAGAAGCATCCCGAGTACGAGAAGGCCGGCCTCATCGAGCGCATGGTCGAGCCTGAGCGCATCATCACCTTCCGTGTACCCTGGGTCGATGACCAGGGCAAGGTCCAGGTGAACCGCGGCTACCGCGTCCAGTTCAACAGCGCCATCGGCCCCTACAAGGGCGGCCTGCGCTTCCATCCTTCTGTCAATCAGGGCATCCTGAAGTTCCTCGGCTTCGAGCAGATCTTCAAGAACAGCCTGACCACCCTGCCCATGGGCGGCGGCAAGGGCGGCTCCGACTTCGACCCCCACGGCAAGAGCGACATGGAAGTCATGCGCTTCTGCCAGAGCTTCATGACCGAGCTGTACCGCCACATCGGCCAGTTCGTGGACTGCCCCGCCGGTGATATTGGCGTCGGCGGCCGCGAGGTCGGCTATATGTTCGGCCAGTACAAGCGTCTGACCAACAGCTTCCAGGGCGGTATGCTCACCGGCAAGGGCCTGACCTTCGGCGGTTCTCTGGCCCGTACCGAGGCTACCGGCTACGGCCTGTGCTACTTCACCGCTGAGGCTCTGAAGTGCATGCGCAACGACAGCTTCGAGGGCAAGACCGTGGTCATCTCCGGCTCCGGCAATGTCGCCATCTACGCCTGTGAGAAGGCCACCCAGCTGGGTGCCAAGGTCGTCACCATGTCCGACTCCAACGGCTATGTCTACGACCCCAACGGCATCGACCTGGCCTACGTCAAGGACCTGAAGGAAGTCCGCCGCGGCCGCATCAAGGAGTATGCCGAGACCCACAAGGATGCGACCTATGTTGCTGACTGCACCAAGGTCTGGACTGTCCCCTGCGACATCGCCCTGCCCTGCGCTACCCAGAACGAGATCAACAAGGAGTCCGCAGAGGCTCTGGTGAAGGGCGGCTGCACCGTGGTCTGCGAGGGCGCTAATATGCCCAGCACTCCCGAGGCCATCGAGGTCTACCTGTCCAACGGCATCCTGTACGGACCCGCAAAGGCTTCCAACGCCGGCGGCGTGGCCACCTCCGGTCTGGAGATGAGCCAGAACTCCGAGCGTCTGAGCTGGAGGTTCGAAGAGGTCGATGCAAAGCTGAAGGGCATCATGGAGGGCATCTTCCACGCTTCCTACGATGCATCCGTGGCCGCCGGCTCCGAGGGCAACCTGATGGTCGGTGCAAACTGCGCCGGCTTCCTGAAGGTCGCTACCGCCATGATGGCTCAGGGCATCACCTACTAAGCTTTTCCTGATCTGCAAGGGCCGCATCCGCGAGGGTGCGGCTTTTTTTGGTTTGCCCCGCCTGCCTGCATAACCGTCTGCCGCCCCGCTCATACTCCTTTTATCAAACGAAAAGAGGTTTTTGCATGGACGAAATGATGTTCTGTTATCAATGCGAGCAGGCGGCAAACTGCACGGCCTGCACCGGAAAAGCGGGTGTCTGCGGCAAATCAGCCGAGACAGCCGACGCGCAGGACAAGCTCACCGGGGCACTCATCGGCTTTGCCACCCTGCTGCTGGACATCGGCAGGCCCATCCGGCCCCCGCAGGCACTCCTGCTGACGGAAGGATTGTTCACCACCATCACCAATGTTAATTTCGACCCCCAGACGGTGGCGCAGCTGACCGATAAGGTCTGGAAGGCTAGGCAGGAAGCCTTTGCCTCGGCCAGCCCTGCACCTGCACCAGTGTCCGACTACGATATGCAGAAGCTGTGGCAGGAGCCGGACCCGGACGTCAAGAGCCTGAAGTCCTTCGTGCTGTTCGGCCTGCGGGGCATGGCGGCCTACTCTTACCACGCGCGGGTGCTGGGCTATACCGATGGCGAGATCGACCTGTTTTTCTGCACGGCGCTGCGGGCCATCGCACAGGAGCGGGACAAGGACAAGCTCTTCCAGCTGGTGGAGGACACCGGGCGGATGGCCTACCGGGTCATGGCTGAGCTGGACAAGGCCAACACCGGCGCGTTTGGCGACCCGGAGCCGGTGGAGGTGTCCCTGACCATCGAGAAAGGGCCTTTCATCGTCATCTCCGGCCACGACCTCTACGACGCCAAGTGCCTGTTGGAGCAGACCGAGGGCAAGGGCATCAATGTCTACACCCACTCCGAGATGCTGCCTGCCCACGGCTACCCGGAGCTGAAAAAGCGCTTTCCTCATCTGAAAGGCAACTTTGGCACCGCATGGCAGAACCAGCAGCGGGAGTTTGAGGACATCCCTGCACCGGTGCTCTTCACCACCAACTGCATCATGCCCCTCCGGCCCAGCTATGCCGACCGGGTATTCACCACCTCTGTCGTCTCCTATCCCGGCGTCACCCACATCGGGGAGGACCGGGATTTTTCGCCGGTCATCGCCAAGGCGCTTGAGCTGGGCGGCTACCCGGAGGACACCCTCATCCCGGGCATGAACGGCGGCAGTGCGGTCACCACCGGCTTTGCCCACCATGCCATACTGAGCCATGCGGAGGAGATCGTCCAAGCCGTCCACGAGGGTGCCATCCGGCACTTTTTCCTCATCGGCGGCTGCGACGGCACCCGCCCCTCCCGCCGGTACTACACGGATTTTGCCAAGCTGACCCCGCCCGACACCGTCATCCTGACGCTGGCCTGCGGCAAGTTCCGGCTCAACGACCTGCCGCTGGGTACGGTGGCGGGTCTGCCCCGCATCCTCGACGTGGGCCAGTGCAACGACGCCTACAGTGCCATCCGGATCGCGCTGGGTCTGGCCGAAGCTTTTGACTGCTCGGTCAACGAGCTGCCCCTCTCCATCATCCTCTGCTGGTTCGAGCAGAAGGCGGTCTGTGTGCTGATGGCCCTGCTGGCGCTGGGCATCCGGGGCATCCGTCTCGGCCCCACCCTGCCCGCCTTCCTCTCCCCCGGGGTGGCCGCTGTTTTGCAGGAGAAGTATGACCTCCGGCCCATCACCACGCCGGAGGAGGATCTTGCCGCCTGTCTGGGCCGGCACTGAGCCGGAAAAGGCATACTATTCCCTGCTCTGCGTGTCTGTTTTTCACAAGAAGAACCGTCGCCGTGTACCCACATTTGGTGCAGCTGTCACTTGAATCTTTTTCAGCACCTTTGTATAATATTCTTGTTATCCGGAACAAGGGCGTTCCAGATGAGTCTTCGCCGACCCATCTGAGACGCCTTTTCTGTTATGCCATATAAGAGAGACGCTGCGGAATGTGCCGCAGCATTGCCAGGATATTCTCCGGAAAATCGAAAAAAGGATAGGAAAGTCTATGGAAAATTTCACGGAGCAAAAAGGGCCTCTGGGCCTCTATGACCCCCGGTTCGAGCACGACGCCTGCGGCATCGGTGCCGTCGTGGACATCAAGGGCCGCAAGAGCCACCAGACCGTCAGCGACGCGCTGTCCATCGTGGAGCGCCTTGAGCACCGCGCCGGCAAGGACGCCGAGGGCAAGACCGGCGACGGCGTGGGCATCATGCTGCAGATCAGCCACCGCTTCTTTGCCAAGGTGGCCGACGAGCTGAACATCAGCCTTGGCAACGAGCGCGAATACGGCGTTGGTATGTTCTTCTTCCCCCAGAACGAGCATCTGCGCGCTCAGGCCATGAAGCTTTTTGAGCTTGTCACCCGCAAAGAGGGCCTCGAGTTTCTGGCATGGCGCGAAGTGCCTGTGGACCCCGACGCCGTGGGCCAGAAAGCCCGCGACTGTATGCCCGCCATCTGGCAGTGCTTCATCAAAAAGCCCGCCAAGGTGAGCAAGGGCATCGACTTTGACCGCAAGCTCTACATCGTCCGCCGGGTCTTCGAGCAGGCCAGCAACGGCACCTATGTCCCCAGCCTGTCCAGCCGCACCATCGTGTACAAGGGCATGTTCCTCGTCCACGACCTGCGCCAGTTCTACCTCGATCTGCAGGACGAGGACTATGAATCCGCCATCGGCATGGTCCACAGCCGCTTCTCCACCAACACCAACCCCAGCTGGATGCGCGCCCACCCCAACCGCTTCATCCTCCACAACGGCGAGATCAACACCATCAAGGGCAACACCGACGCCATGCTGGCCCGTGAGGAGACCATCTCCTCCCCCATCATGAAGGAGGACATGAACAAGATCCTGCCCATCATCAACACCTCCGGCTCTGACTCCGCCATGCTGGACAACGCCCTCGAGTTCATGGTGATGAACGGCATGGACCTGCCGCTGGCTGTCATGATTACCATCCCGGAGCCCTGGGAGAACAACAAGCACATCAGCCAGAAAAAGCGGGACTTCTACCAGTATTACGCCACCATGCTGGAGCCCTGGGACGGCCCTGCCGCCATCCTCTTCTCCGACGGCGACGTGGTGGGCGCTGTGCTGGACCGCAACGGTCTGCGCCCCAGCCGCTACTACATCACCAAAGACGGCAGGATGATCCTCTCCTCCGAGGTGGGCGTGCTGCCCTGTGAGCCGGAGAACATTCTGGTCAAAGACCGTCTCCGCCCCGGCAAGATGCTGCTGGTGAACACCGTCAAGGGCGAAGTCGTGGACGACGAGAAGCTGAAGGAATACTACGCCAGCCGTGAGCCGTACGGCGAGTGGATCGACCGCAACCTCGTCCAGCTGAAGGACCTCAAGATCCCCAACATCAAGACCCCCAGCTATACCGGCGACGACCTGCTGCGCCTGCAGAAGGTGTTCGGCTACAAGTATGAGGACATCAGCACCCTCATCCTGCCCATGGCACGTCAGGGCGCAGAGCCCTCCGGCGCAATGGGTACCGATACCCCGCTTGCCGTCCTCAGCGACCGGCACCCGCCGCTCTTCAACTACTTCAAGCAGCGTTTTGCACAGGTGACGAACCCGCCCATCGACGCCATCCGCGAGAAGATCGTCACCTCCACCAGCGTCTATGTGGGCGCACACGGCAACCTGCTGGAAGACAAGCCCGAAAACTGCAAGGTGCTCAAGGTCAACAATCCCATCCTCACGTCCACGGACCTTCTCCGCATCAAGTACATGAACGTCCCGGGCTTCAAAGTCTCCACGGTCTCCATCAACTACTACAAGAACACCAGCCTCGAAAAGGCCATCGACCGCGTCTTCCTTGAGGTAGACCGCGCCTATAAAGAGGGTGCCAACATCATCATCCTGTCCGACCGGGACATTGACGAGTACCATGTGGCCATCCCCAGCCTGCTGGCGGTTTCTGCCGTGTCCCAGTACCTCATCCGCACCAAGAAGAGCACCGCACTGGCTCTCATCCTCGAGAGCGCAGAGCCTCATGAAGTGCATCACTTTGCCGCTCTGCTGGGCTACGGTGCCTGCGCCGTCAACCCCTATCTGGCCCATGAGACCATCGGCCAGCTCATCGACGACGGCCTGCTGGACAAAGATTATTACGCCGCCGTGGACGACTACAACAAGGCTGTGCTGGGCGGTATCGTGAAGATTGCCTCCAAGATGGGCATCTCCACCATCCAGAGCTACCAGAGCAGCCAGATCTTCGAGGCCGTCGGCATCTCCAGGGACGTCATCGACAAGTATTTCACCGGCACGGTGAGCCGTGTGGGCGGCATCGGCCTCGAGGACATTCAGGCTGACGTGGAGGCCCTGCACAACGCAGCCTTCGACCCGCTGGGCCTTGACATCAATATGCAGCTGGAAGACGGCGGCGCCCACAAGTTCCGCAGCGGAAAGGAAGAGCACCTCTTCAACCCCCAGACCATCCACCTATTCCAGAAAGCCTGCTTCACCGGCGACTACGACACCTTCAAGCAGTTCACCCACACTGTGGACAACATGGGCCAGAACGGCGTCCATCTGCGCAGTCTGCTGGACTTCAGCTATGCCCCCGACGGCGGCATCCCGCTGGACGAGGTAGAGCCGGTGAGCTCCATCGTCAAGCGGTTCAAGGCCGCTGCCATGAGCTACGGCGCACTGAGCAGCGAGGCCCACGAGACCATCGCCATCGCGCTGAACCGCCTCGGCGGCCGGAGCAACACCGGCGAGGGCGGTGAGCCCGAAGAGCGCTACCACAGCGAGAGCAATTCCAAGATAAAGCAGGTGGCTTCCGCCCGCTTCGGCGTCACCAGCAAGTATCTGGTGAGCGCGGAAGAGATCCAAATCAAGCTGGCACAGGGCGCAAAGCCCGGCGAGGGCGGCAATCTGCCCGGCGCAAAAGTGTACCCGTGGATTGCCAAGACCCGTCACAGCACTACGGGTGTCGGCCTCATCTCTCCCCCGCCGCACCACGACATCTACTCCATCGAAGACCTTGCAGAGCTTATCTACGACCTCAAGAATGCCAACCGCCATGCCAACATCAACGTCAAGCTGGTCAGTGAGGCCGGCGTCGGCACCATCGCCGCCGGTGTCGCCAAGGGCGGCGCACAGGTCATCCTTGTTTCCGGCTACGACGGCGGCACGGGCGCAGCGCCCCGCAACTCCATCAAAGATGCCGGTCTGCCCTGGGAGCTTGGCATCGCCGAGACCCACCAGACCCTTATCCTCAACGGCCTGCGCACCCGTGTGCGCATCGAGAGCGATTCCAAGCTGCTCTCCGGCCGCGATGTGGCCATCAGCTGTATGCTGGGCGCTGAGGAGTTCGGCTTCGGCACCTCTCTGCTGATGACCATGGGCTGCGTCATGATGCGTGTCTGCAACCTCGACACCTGCCCCATGGGCATCTGCACCCAGAACCCCGAGCTGCGCAAGCACTTCCGCGGCAAGCCCGAGTATATCATCAACTACCTGACCTTCGTGGCGCAGGAGCTGCGCGAATACATGGCAAAGCTGGGCATCCGTACCATCGACGAGCTGGTGGGCCGCACCGACCTGCTCCATGTCAAGTCTGCCCCTGCCGACAGCCGGATGTCCAAGATGGACCTCGACTGCATCCTGCACAACCCCGCCATCGTCAACAGCAATGTCCACTTCCAGAAGGAAGACACCTACGACTTCCATCTGGAGGACACTCTGGACATGAAGGTGCTGATGAAGAAATTCAAGCTCAGCAGCAAGACCCCCCAGAGCGTGAAGCTGGATGTCTCCAACACCGACCGTGCCTTTGGTGCCATCTTCGGCAGCGAGATCACCCGCAAGTACGGCAGCGACCTGCCCGATGACGTCTACACCGTCCACTGCACCGGTGCAGGCGGCCAGAGCTTCGGCGCCTTCATTCCCAAGGGCCTGACGCTGGAGCTGACCGGCGACTGCAACGACTACATGGGCAAGGGCCTCTCCGGCGGCAAGCTCGTCGTCCGCCCGCCCGAGGGCATCACCTTCAAGCCCGAGGAGAACATCATCATCGGCAACGTGGCACTCTACGGTGCCACCAGCGGCAAAGCCTTTGTTTCCGGTGTGGCCGGTGAGCGCTTCTGCGTCCGCAACTCGGGCGCTGTGGCCGTCGTCGAGGGCGTGGGCGACCACGGCTGCGAGTACATGACCGGCGGCACCGTCGTCGTTCTGGGCCAGACCGGCAAGAACTTTGCAGCCGGCATGACCGGCGGCATCGCCTATGTGCTGGATGAGAACTGGGACTTCTACCAGCGGGTGAACAAGGAGACCGTCAGCCTCGAGCCGGTGGAGCACAAGTACGACGTCGCCACCCTGAAAGAGCTCATCCGGGAGCACGTCGAGCTGACCGGCTCGCCCCGCGGCAAGGAGATCCTGGACGATTTCAGCGAGTTCCTGCCCAAGTTCAAGAAAGTCCTCCCCTACGATTACGACCATATGCTGCGGGTCATCGCCTCCATGGAAGAGCGCGGACTCGACGGCGAGCAGGCGCAGATCGAAGCATTCTACGCCGTGCAGAAGAACAAGTAAGGAGGGGAACATCATGGCAAAGCTCACTGGTTTTATGGATTACACGCGCAAGACCAGCACGGATGTTCCGCCGCTGGAGCGCATTGAAAACTTTAACGAATTTCACATCTGGCTCTCCCGAGAGGAGCAGCAGACCCAGGCAGCCCGCTGCATGGACTGCGGCGTTCCCTTCTGCCAGGCGGGCATGATGATCGGCGGCATGGCCTCCGGCTGTCCGCTGAACAACCTCATCCCCGAGTGGAATGATCTGGTCTATCAGGGCAGGTGGGAGCTGGCGCTCCGCCGCCTGCGCGCCACCAACCGTTTCCCGGAGTTCACGAGCCGGGTCTGCCCTGCCCTGTGTGAGGCTGCCTGCACCTGCGGCGATGTCACCGGCAGCAGCGTCACTGTCCGGGAGAACGAACACGCCATCGTGGAGACGGGCTACGCCAAGGGCTGGCTCCACGCCGCCCCGCCTCCGGCCCGCACCGGCAAGAGCGTGGCCGTCATCGGCAGCGGCCCGTCGGGCCTGTCGGTGGCCGAATACCTCAACATCCGGGGTCATGCCGTCACCGTCTTCGAGCGGGCTGACCGTGTGGGCGGTCTGCTGATGTACGGCATCCCCAACATGAAGCTGGACAAATCCGTCATCGAGCGCCGCATCAAGATCATGCAGGCCGAGGGCGTCGAGTTCCGCACCAATATGGATGTGGGCGGGGCTGTGGATACCGCTGAGATCTTGAACAGCTATGACGCCATCGTGCTCTGCTGCGGTGCCAAGAAAGCCCGCGATCTGAACGTCCCGGGCCGCGACGCGAAGGGCGTGTACCTCGCGGTAGACTACCTCACCAGCGTGACCAGGAGCCTGCTGGACAGCAAGTTTGCCGACGGCAGGGCCATCAACGCGGCAGGCAGGAACGTCCTCGTCATCGGCGGCGGCGACACCGGCAACGACTGTCAGGGTACCGCCCTGCGGCAGGGCTGCACCGACCTCGTGGCACTGGAAATGATGCCCCAGCCCCCGAAAGAACGGGCCGCGAATAACCCCTGGCCCGAGTGGCCCAAGGTGCTGAAGGTGGACTACGGCCAGACTGAGTGCCTTGCCAAGTTCGGCAAAGACCCCCGCGTCTACCAGACCACCGTCAAAGAGTTTTTGAAGGACGACGCCGGCAGCCTGACCGGCGCGGTCATCTCCTATCTCAAGCCCCAGCGTGACCCCGACACCGGCCGTACCAGCATGGTACCCACCGGCGAAGAGTTCATCTACGACTGCCAGCTGGCCTTTATCGCCGCCGGTTTCGTGGGCTGCGAGGACTATGTGGCCGAGGCGTTCGGCGTGGAGCGGAACGCCCGGGGCAATGTGGCCGACCACGGCTTCCGCACCAATGTAGACAAGGTCTTTGTCTGCGGCGATATGCGCCGGGGTCAGAGTCTTGTGGTCTGGGGCCTGCGGGAGGGCCGCGACTGCGCCGCCGAGGTGGACCGCTATCTGATGGGTTACACCAATCTGTGACCCCCTCCTCCTATTTATGACATTCTCTTTCCTATCCTAAACAGAAACGGGAGCTTTCCTTCACCGGGAGGCTCCCGTTTCTGCATTTCGCCGCTTTCGCTTTCACGAAATTTTCACAGTTAGCGTTTCCTACCCACTTGAAACGGATACCCCTAAGTGGTAAAATCAGAGTGTCGGAAGATTTACCCCCACAGGGTACGTTTCCTCTTCACACTGATATACCCGGAAAGGAGTCATCTGCTATGACTGATGCTGAAAAAAAGCCCTGCTGCGCCGCCGAGCCTGCCGAAAAGGACACTGCCCCCTCCTGCTGCCGCCACAAGGACCGTACCCCTGAGGAGTACCGCGCCCTTGCCAACCGGCTGAGCCGCATCGAGGGCCAGGTGCGCGGCATCCGCGCGATGCTGGACAAGGACGTCTACTGCGCCGATATTCTGGTGCAGGTGGCTGCGGTGAACGCTGCACTGAACGGCTTTTCCAAAGAGCTGCTGAGCCAGCACGTCCGCACCTGCGTGGCCGACGATTTGAGAGCCGGTGGGACGCAGAAGCTGGACGAACTGCTGCAGCTGCTGCCCCGGCTCATGAAATGACCCCGTTCCGGGCATCCTATAAGAGGGAAAGGAATCCGCAATGGAACAATACAATGTCACGGGCATGAGCTGCGCGGCCTGCTCTGCCCGGGTAGAAAAGGCCGTGAAGAAGGTGCCGGGCGTCACGAGCTGCTCGGTGAGCCTTCTGACAAACTCCATGGGCGTGGAAGGCACAGCCTCCCCTGCCGCCATCCTCTCGGCTGTGCAGGAGGCAGGCTACGGCGCAAGCCCGAAGAACGCCTCCGCCAGTAAGGCTTCGGACGCCAGCGCCGACCTCGACGCACTGGCTGACCGCGAGACACCGAAGCTCAAGCGCCGTCTCATCGCCTCGCTGGGCTTCCTGCTGGTGCTGATGTACTTCTCCATGGGCCACATGATGTGGGGCTGGCCCCTGCCCCACTGGTTCGACGGCAACCACGTCGCCATGGGCCTTGTCCAGCTGCTGCTGGCGGGCATCGTCATGGTCATCAACCAGAAGTTCTTCATCAACGGCTTCAAGGGCCTCATCCACGGCGCACCCAACATGGATACGCTGGTGGCCCTCGGCTCCATGGCAAGCTTCGTGTGGAGCACTTACGCCCTCTTCGCCATGACCCGCGCCCAGGTGGACGGCAGCGACGAGCTGGTCATGCACTATATGATGGAGTTCTACTTCGAGTCTGCCGCCATGATCCTGACCCTCATCACGGTGGGCAAGATGCTGGAAGCCCGCTCCAAGGGCAAGACCACCGACGCCCTCAAGAGCCTGATGAAGCTGGCCCCCAAGACCGCTGCGCTGGTGCGGGACGGCGCGGAAGTGACCGTGGCCATCGCCGACGTGCAGAAGGGCGATGTCTTTGTGGTCCGCCCCGGCGAGAATATCCCGGTGGACGGCGTGGTGCTGGAAGGCACCAGCGCAGTCAATGAGAGCGCCCTGACCGGCGAGAGCATCCCGGTGGACAAGGCCGTCGGCGACAAGGTCAGCGCCGCCACCACCAACCAGTCGGGCTTCCTCCGCTGCGAGGCCACCCGCGTGGGCGAGGATACCACGCTGGCTCAGATCATCAAGATGGTCAGCGATGCCGCCGCCACCAAAGCTCCTATCGCCAAAATCGCCGACACCGTGTCGGGCTTCTTCGTCCCGGCGGTCATCTCCATTGCCGTCGTGACCACCATCGTCTGGCTGCTGCTGGGCCATGAGCTGGGCTATGCGCTGGCACGCGGCATCTCCGTGCTGGTCATCAGCTGCCCCTGCGCACTGGGCCTGGCAACGCCTGTGGCTATTATGGTGGGCAATGGCCTCGGCGCCAAGAACGGCATCCTCTTCAAGACTGCCGCCTCGCTGGAGGCCGCAGGCCGCACCCAGATCGTGGCGCTGGACAAGACCGGCACCATCACCGAGGGCGCACCCCGCGTCACCGACCTGCTGCCTGCCGAGGGCGTCACCGAGACGGAGCTGCTGACGCTGGCCGCCGCGCTGGAAAGCCGCAGTGAGCACCCTCTGGCAAAGGCTGTTCTGGCCGACGCTGAGGCAAAGGCCATCACTCCCCCGGAAGTCACTGACTTCGCGGCCCTGCCGGGCAATGGTCTGGCGGCCAAGCTGGACGACATGGATATCTATGCCGGCAATGCCGCCTTCATCCAGACCAAGCTCACCCTGCCCGCCGCACTGGCACAGCAGGCTGAAAAGCTGGCCGCCGAGGGCAAGACTCCCCTCTTCTTCGGCGGCACAGGCCGTCTGCTGGGCGTTATCGCCGTGGCCGACACCATCAAAGAGGACAGCCCCGAAGCCATCCGTCAGCTGCAGAACATGGGCATCCGGGTCGTGATGCTCACCGGCGACAACCAGCGCACCGCCGACGCCATCGGCAGGCAGGCGGGCGTGGACGAGGTCATCGCGGGCGTCCTGCCCGACGGCAAGGAGGCCGTCATCCGCCAGTTGCAGGCCAGCGGCAAGGTGGCCATGGTGGGTGACGGCATCAACGACGCTCCCGCCCTCACCCGTGCCGACACCGGCATTGCCATCGGCGCAGGCACCGACGTGGCCATTGACGCCGCCGACGTGGTGCTGATGAACTCGAAGCTCTCGGACGTGCCTGCGGCCATCCGCCTCAGCCGCGCCACCCTGCGGAACATCCACGAGAACCTGTTCTGGGCGTTCATCTACAACATCATCGGCATCCCGCTGGCGGCTGGTCTGTTCATCCCCTTCGGCCTGACCCTGAATCCCATGTTCGGTGCTGCTGCCATGAGCCTGTCCAGCTTCTGCGTCGTGAGCAACGCCCTGCGGCTGAACCTGTTCGATCTGCACAGCACCGGGCACGACCACAAAACCGCTTCTCCCGCCGCTGCCCCGGTGCAGTCTGCGGCTGAAAATAACAAAAAATCGGACGCCGAAGCGCCCGAGGTCAAAACGGAGGATAATCCCATGAAGAAGACCCTGAAAGTGGAAGGCATGATGTGCGGCCACTGCGAAGCCCGCGTGAAGAAGGCTCTGGAAGCCCTGCCCGAGGTGGACGAGGCTGTCGTGAGCCACGAGGCCGGCACCGCCATCGTCACCCTGAACGCCGAGGTCGCCGACGACGTGCTCAAGAACGCCGTCGAGGCACAGGACTACAAGGTCACCGGCATCCAGTAAGCTGTAAGATGCAGAAAAGCCAGCGCACGGAATGTGCGCTGGCTTTTGTTGTTGCTGTAAGCCTCTCCCCTTGGGAGAGGTGTCACCGAAGGTGACGGAGAGGGCAAGCCCGGTATAAAAAAGTTTTCACACAGCGATAAGCAGGCTCTTTGTCAGAGCGATACTATCGCCGCGCCTGCGATTTTCCGTCGGCATCCTTGCCCTCTCAGGCGCTTGCGCGCCAGCTCTCCCAAAGGGAGAGCCTGAAAGAGGTTACGGAGTCAGACGGTTGGGGCCGCGGAACAGGAACTCGGCGTCCTTGATGGACTGGCCGCAGAGCAGCATGGTCAGACGGTCGATGCCCAGACCGAAGCCGCCGTGCGGGGGGCAGCCGTACCGGAAGAACTCCAGATAGAACTTGACGTCATCGGCCAGGCCCTTCTCCTCTGCCTGCTTCTTCAGCACGTCGTAGCGATGCTCACGCTGTGCGCCGGTGGTGATCTCCACACCGCGCCAGATGAGGTCGTAGCCCTGCGGCACGCCGTTCTCGTCGCGCATATGGTAGAAAGCGCGCTTCTCGGCGGAGTAGTCGGTGATGAACAGGAACTCGTGGCCGTAGTGCTTCTTGACCCAGTCGTAGCTCAGGCGCTCGGCCTCGGTGGTCAGGTCGCCCTTCTCGCTCTCATCGACCGTGTAGCCGAACTCCTCTTCCAGACCCTTGTACAGGTCGGCCAGCTTGACCACAGGGAACGGCGTGGTGGGGACGACGACTTCCAGACCAAACAGCTCCTTGATCTGCTCGCCGTACTGCTCCTTGACGGCCTTCAGGCCGGCAGTCAGAAGCTCTTCCTCCATCTTCATGACGTCCTTGTAAGAGGTGGTGTAGCTGAACTCGAGATCAAAGCCGGAGAACTCGGTGGAGTGCTTGTTGGTGTAGCTCTTCTCCGCGCGGAAGACGGGGCCGGTCTCAAAGATGCGCTCGAAGCCGGCGGCCATGGCCATCTGCTTATAGAACTGAGGGCTCTGGGCCAGATAGGCGTTGCGGTCGAAGTAGTCCACCTTGAACACCTCAGAGCCGCTCTCGCTGGCGGCAGCGATGAGCTTCGGGGTGTGGATCTCGATGAAGCTGCGCTCGAGCAGGAACTGACGCATGGCGTTGACGAAGCAGCTCTGTGCCTTGAACATCAGCTGGTTCTCATCGGTGCGCAGGTCGATCCAGCGGTAGTCGATGCGCTGGTCGATGCTGGAACGCTCCACAGCCTTCTTCTTCTTGGTGGCGGCGATCTCCTTGCGGACGATGGGCAGCGCGTCGGCGACGCTCTCGATCTCGATGGCCTCGGGGATCATCTCGATGCCGCCCATCTTGACGTAGTCGTTCTCCATCACCTTGCCGGTGACGGTGATGACAGAGTCCGGGGTCAGCTTGTCGATGGTGTCCACCAGCTCGGGGTGGTCCTCCTTCTCGACGGTGATCTGAAGTTTGCCGGTAATATCCTTCAGCACGATGAAGGCCATGTATTTGCTGTTGCGCAGGTTCTCGATAAAGCCCTGCACCTTGACCGTGCTGCCAATTTCCTTTTGTACCTCATTGATATAGGTGCGTTCCATGGAAATCCTCCTTTTGTGTCTTGTATACTGTTTTATTATACGCTTTTCGGGGGATAAATCAAGAGAAAGGACGAATCACTTTCCTTCTTCGTGCAGCGTCCCGGTGCCGCCCTCCACCACGCCGTCGTGGTCGGCCACAGCCCTGATGGTGCCGAAGAAGCATTTGACGTCCAGCCAGAAGCTCATATGCTCCAGGTACCAGCCGTCGAGCTTGGCTTTCTCGGCGATCTCCAGCTCGTCGCGGCCATGGATCTGCGCCCAGCCGGTCAGGCCGGGGCGGACGTCGTTTGCGCCGTACTTGTCCCGCTCGGCCAGCAGGTCGTACTGGTTCCAGAGGGCCGGGCGCGGACCGATGACTGCCATATCGCCCACAAGGATATTCCACAGCTGGGGCAGCTCGTCCAGACTGGTCTTGCGCAGGAAACGGCCCACCCGGGTGATATACTGCTCCGGGTCGTGGAGCAGATGGGTGGGCATGTCGTGGGGGGTGTCGATGCGCATGGTGCGGAATTTCAGGATGTCGAAATAGCTCTTATGGATGCCCACCCGCTTCTGCTTGAAGAACACCGGCCCCGGCGAGTCCAGCTTGATGGCAAGGCAGAGTAAAAGCAGCAGCGGCGACAGCACCAGCAGCCCGCAGGCCGACAGCGCCACGTCCAGCAGCCGCTTGATTCCTTTTTGATACATGATGGTTCTCCCTTTTATTCCTAGAATATCCTTATTATATACCATTTTCCCCTGCCCAAACAAGCCCCGGGCCGCATTCCCGGGCGAAAATGCTGGTTTTGTTGTATCGTTCTGACGGTTTTCTCTCTTGCCCCGCCGGGCCGGACGGCGTACCATAGACATAAGACCATCTGAGAGGAGCACTCTGTTTATGATACAGCGTTTTGTCATCGGGAAGCCTTTTCCCACCGAGAGCGTCGTGCTGGACCTGCCCGCCGAGACCGGCCCCGTGCCTTACCTGACACCGGACGGCGACGGCTGGCAGTATGTCATGCAGGAGAAGGACATCGTCTATGGCTTGGGCGAGATGCCCCGGGGCCTCAACAAGCGCGGCTGGCACTACGAGACGAACAACACCGACGAGAGTGAGCACGGCGAAAACCGGCTTTCCTACTATGCCGCCCACAATTTCCTGCTCATCTCCCCTGCCGACGGCAGCGGATGCATCGGCATCTTCGTCGATTTCCCGGGCAAAGTGAGCTACGACATCGGCTATACCCGCCACGACACCCTCCGCTTCGCCACGGCAGAGCTGAACTATGCGCTCTACCTCATCACAGCCCCTACAGCGGCAGAGGTCGCAAAGGAATTCCGGCAACTCATCGGCCCCAGCTATGTCCCGCCCAAGTGGGCGTTCGGTCTGGCCCAGAGCCGCTTCGGCTACAAGACCGAGGCCGACATCCGGGAGGTGGCCGCGCAGTACAAGGCCAACGGCCTGCCGCTGGACATGATCTGCATGGATATTGATTACATGCAGTCCTACGCTGATTTCACCATCGACAAGGCCCGCTTCCCCGACCTTGGCAAGCTTGCCGCCGACCTGAAAGCCGAGGGCATCCGGCTCGTTCCCATCATCGACGCAGGCATCCGCTGCGACGACAATGACCCCGTCTGCCGCGAGGGCCTCGAGAAGGGCTATTTCTGCACCAAAGAAGACGGCGCGCCCTTTGTGGCGGCGGTCTGGCCCGGCAAGGCCTACTTCACCGACTTTCTCCGTCCCGAGGCCCGGGCGTGGTTCGGCAGGCAGTACAAGGTGCTCACCGACCTCGGCATCGAGGGTTTCTGGAACGACATGAACGAGCCTGCCCTCTTCTACTCCCCTGAGCGGCTGAAAGCCTTCTTCGAGAATGCCGCCGCCCTGAGCCGGAAGGATAACCTCGACCAGAACGATTTCTTCGGGCTGGTGCGCTCGGTGATGGGCCTGATGAATGCCCCCGAGGACTACCGCAGTTTCTACCACGATACCGCTGCCGGGCGGGTGCGCCACGACCACGTCCACAACCTCTACGGCGGCTGCATGACCCGTGCTGCCGGCGAGGCGTTCCAGACCCTGCGTCCCGGCCAGCGTACTCTGCTCTACTGCCGCAGCAGCATCATCGGCGCCCACCGCTGGGGCGGGATCTGGCTGGGCGACAACCACTCCTCGTGGAGCCAGCTGCTGGCCAACATCCAGATGATGCCTGCCGTCCAGATGTGCGGCTTCCTCTACAGCGGTGCCGATTTGTGCGGTTTCAGTGAGGACACCACCCCCGATCTGGCGCTCCGCTGGCTCGAGTTCGGATTGTTCACCCCTCTCATGCGTAACCACTCCGACGCTGAGAGCCGGGAGCAGGAATTTTACCGCTTTACCGATGTTCTGCCCGCCATCCGCAATATGCTGAATCTGCGGTACGCCCTCCTGCCCTACCTCTACAGTGAGTTCATGAAGGCCGCGCTTGAGGACGCACCTTACTTCCGGCCTTTGGCTTTTGACTACCCTGCCGACCCCGACGCCCGGGAGGTGGACGACCAGCTGCTTCTTGGCGAGGGCCTGATGGTCGCACCCGTCCACACCCAGAACGCCCATGGCCGGACGGTCTATCTGCCTGAGGGGATGAAGATGCTGCGTCTGCGCAGCGTCTCCGACTACGATGAGGAAGTTCTGCCCGCCGGGCGGCACTATCTGCCCTGCGAACTTGACGAGGTGCTGCTCTTCATCCGTCCGGACCACACCGTACCGGTGGCACAGCCCGCCGCCAACACCGCCCAGCTGGACGATACGGCCCTCACCTTCTGGCGCTTCGCTCCCGACGGCCAGCCTGCGCCCTACCGGATGTATACCGACGACGGCGTGACCACCGATCACAACAGGCCCGAACACTGGCGCATCGTCGGACAATAACGCAAAAACACCCGGAAGCATCTCCGGGTGTTTTTTGGTATTACAGGTATGCGACCGTCTCGGACAGGGGCTTTCTCGAGCCGTGGTTTGCCAGCGGCCCTGCGCCCTCTGCGGCATAGCCGAGGTCGAGGATCATCAGGACCTCTTCATTTTCCGGCAGGCCCAGCTCCTTGGCCAGCTCATCCGGATCGAAGAAGTTGAGCCAGCAGCTGTCCACACCTGCGTTGGCGGCGGCCAGCATCAGGTGGGTCGCCACGATGGCGGCATCCTCCACGCCGGAGTCCCGCTTTCCGCCGGGATAAGTAAAGACGCTGTTTTTATCAAAGGCCACAACAAGGCAGGTAGGCGCGCCATAGCGGCAGGGCGTCACCTTGTCGAGCTTTGCCAGGCTTTCTTCCGACTGCAGCACATAGATGCGCTGCTCCTGAAAATTCTTGGCGGTCGGGGCCAGCCGCCCCGCTTCCAGGATCTCCGTCAGCTTCTCGGCTTCTACCTTGCGTGTGCTGAAATTCTTGCAGGAATAACGCTCTGCAACGACCTTAGTAAATTCCATAACCGTTGTCCTCCTGACTTTGGGTGATAGACTTTTCATGTACGAAAGTCTCAGCATTATTGTAGCACGCTTTTTCTCTGAGAGCCACTGTTATTTTTACGAAAGGATCTGCCGTTTTTTAAGAAACGGCGCGTCCGATTCAGCCGGACGTTCCCCGCAGACCGCCCGGGATTATTATGTGCCCCTGGCCCGCAACGGCCAGCGGGACAAGCTGACCCACGCCGGTATGTACGGCATC
>ENA-UPWR01000053-UPWR01000053.1-human-gut-metagenome-genome-assembly--contig:-NODE-53-length-17780-cov-33.392419_pt1 | contig 17780 bp, 9 predicted proteins | sample MGYA00250053_ERZ773382 | MGnify/ENA primary metagenome ERZ773382 (study PRJEB29103, sample SAMN06112029) | human gut metagenome | biome: human gut; feature: ankylosing spondylitis patient; material...
TTTTTTTTTTTAATGATACGGCGACCACCGAGATCTACACTCTTTCCCTACACGACGCTCTTCCGATCTGGTGTCGGTGGTGGCTGTGCTGATGCTGCTGTGGGACCGCTACGTCAGCGACGGCACGTTTACCATGTGGCAGGCCCCGGCCCTGCTGCTGGGCGTCGTGCTGCTGGCGTGGGCGTGGGTGAACTACCTCCGTCTGGACGGCGTGACCATCCATCATCTGGGCGAAGAGTTCAAGGATATGGGCAAAAAGAAGAAGTTCCACTCCACCAAGTCCATCGTGGACTTTGCCGATGAGCGCATCGTCTCCTTCGAGGAGCTGGAACCGGAAGAGCGCACCTATTGCAGCATGCTCTCGAATCTGCTCCTGGGCGGGGCGCTGCTCATCATCGGCCTCATCGCAGGCGCAGTGTGAGGGCGGCGGACATGGCAGAAAAAGGCGAAAAACAGCTGGTGGTGGGCATCCTTGCCCATGTGGACTCCGGCAAGACCACCCTCTCCGAGGCGATGCTCTACCGCGCGGGCAGCATCCGCAAGCTGGGCCGGGTGGATAACAAAGATGCCTTCCTCGACACCGACACGCTGGAAAAGGCGCGTGGGATCACCATCTTTTCCAAGCAGGCCCTGCTGAAAACGGGAAGTACGAATATCACCCTGCTGGACACCCCCGGCCATGTGGACTTTTCCACCGAGACGGAGCGCACGTTGCAGGTGCTCGACTACGCAGTGCTGGTCATCAGCGGCACCGACGGCGTCCAGAGCCATACCGAGACGCTCTGGCGTCTGCTGCGGCGGTATCATATCCCGACCTTCGTGTTCATCAATAAAATGGACCTGCCCGGCCCGGGCAAAGAGGCGCTGCTGAGCCAGCTTTCCCACCGTCTGGGCGAGGGCTTCGTGGATTTCGGCGCAGAGCAGGCCGAACGGGACGAGGCGCTGGCCCTCTGCGACGAGCGCCTGATGGAAAAGATGCTGGACGCGGGCAGCCTGACGGCGGAGGACATCATCCCGGCCGTCGCCCGGCGGCACGTCTTTCCCTGCCGGTTTGGCGTGGCCCTGCAGAGGGAGAATGCCGGCGGCTTACAGGGTGTGGACGAGCTGCTGGCCGGCCTCGACGAATACACCCGCGCCGCCCCGGCGCTGGAAGCTTTCGGCGCGCGGGTGTTCAAAGTCTCGCAGGATGAGCGGGGCGAGCGGCTGACCTGGCTGCGCGTCACCGGCGGTGAGCTGAAAGTCAAAGCCCAGCTCACCGGCGAAGCGGACGGCGAGCCCTGGGCCGAAAAGGCCAACCAGCTGCGGCTTTACTCCGGCGCGAAATATACGCTGGCAGAGGCCATCGGCCCGGGGCAGGTCTGCGCCGTCACCGGATTGACCCGGGCGAAGCCCGGCACCGGCCTCGGGGCCGAGCGGGACAGTGACCTCCCGGTGCTGGAGCCTGTCCTGAGCTATCGGGTGTGTCTGCCCGAGGGCGCGGACGTTCATGCCGCATTGGGCAAGCTCCACCGTCTGGAAGAGGAAGAACCTCAGCTCCATGTCGTCTGGAACGAGACGCTGGGCGAGATACACGTCCAGCTCATGGGCGAGATTCAGCTCGAGGTGCTCAAGAGCCTGCTGGCCGAGCGGTACGGGCTGGACGTGGAGTTCGACTCCGGCGGCATATTATATAAGGAAACCATCACCGAGGCCATCGAGGGCGTGGGCCATTATGAGCCTCTGCGCCACTATGCCGAGGTGCATCTGAAGCTCGAGCCGCTGCCCCGGGGCAGCGGGATGCAGTTTGCCGCCAACTGCCGGGAGGAAGAGCTGGACAAAAACTGGCAGCGCCTCGTGCTGACCCATCTGGAAGAAAAGCAGCACCTCGGCGTCCTCATCGGCGCGCCTCTGACGGATATGAAGATCACCCTCATCGCAGGCCGCGCCCATCTCAAGCACACCGAGGGCGGCGACTTCCGGCAGGCCACCTACCGCGCCGTGCGGCAGGGCCTTATGATGGCAAACCAGATCAAAAAGACCCAGCTCCTTGAGCCGTGGTATTCCTTCCGGCTGGAAGTGCCTGCGGAGAACATTGGCCGCGCCATGAGTGACGTCCAGCGGATGGAGGGCAGCTTTGACCCGCCCGAGACGGCACCGGACGGCCAGACTGCCGCCCTCACCGGCTTTGCACCGGTGGCTGCCATGCGCAGCTACCCCATGGAGGTGGTCAGCTACACCCGGGGCAGGGGACACCTGAACCTGACGCTGGACGGCTACCGCCCCTGCCACAACGCGGCGGAGGTCATCGAGGCAGTGGACTATGAGCCGGAACACGATCTGGACAACCCCGCCGACTCGGTGTTCTGCTCCCACGGTGCGGGCTTTGTGGTGCCGTGGGAGCAGGTGCGCAGCCATATGCACGTGGACAGCGGCTGGGGCCGCACCGCCCCGGCAGCAGAAGAGACAGCGGCCCGTCCCCGCCGGATGGCGGCTTACCGCGCTACGCTGGAAGAGGACGCCGAACTGCTGAAAATTTTTGAGCGCACCTACGGCCCTATCAAGCGGGACCCGCTGGCGGCGTTCCGCCCGGTGCAGAAGCGGGAACGGCCCGATTTCGCCGCCGAGCAGTGGGAGATCGCCCCCGAATACCTGCTGGTGGATGGCTATAACATCATCTTTGGGTGGGACGAGCTGAACGCCCTCTCCAAGGAGAGCCTCGACGCCGCCCGTCACCGGCTGATGGACATTCTCTGCAACTATCAGGGCTTCAAAAAGTGCGTCCTCATCCTCGTGTTCGATGCCTACCGTGTGCCGGGCAGTCCCGGCAGCATCGAGCAGTACCACAACATCCATGTCGTCTACACCAAAGAGGCCGAGACGGCGGATATGTTCATCGAACGCGTCACCCACGAGATCGGCAAAAACCGCCGGGTCCGGGTGGCGACCTCCGACGGCATGGAGCAGGTCATCATTCTGGGCCACGGTGCCCTCCGCGTCTCGGCCCGGATGTTCCACGAAGAGGTGCAGGACGTGGAAAAAGAGATAAGGCGCTGCATTCAGGGGGAGGCGTGAGCATGGCACCCGAAATTACGGCTGAATTTGTCTGGTCACATATTCCAAAACGCCCGAGGGAGAGCAACAAGGGCAGCTTCGGCACGGTGCTGGCTGTGGCGGGAAGCGCCTGCTACCGCGGTGCGGCGTCGCTGACCGTCGAGGGCGCTCTGCGCACCGGCGCAGGCATCGTCACACTGGCAAGCGTCGAGCCGGTGTTGGCGGCGGTGTCGGCACGCCTGCCGGAATGCTGTCTCTGCCCCTGTGAGCCGGGGGCAGAAGGGGGCATCTCCCCCCAGAGCATCCCCCGCATCCTCCGGCAGAAGGCCGCCGTTCTGCTCATCGGGCCGGGACTGGGCTATCTTGCCCAGAGCACGGCCCGCGCCGCCGAGACGCGGACGCTGGTGAAGAAGCTGCTCACCGGCTTTTCGGGCAGTGCGGTGCTGGATGCCGATGGCCTCAACGCCGCCGCCAGCCTCATGAACGCGGGTGAGGAACTGCCGCGCCCGGCCAAAGAGCTGATTTTGACGCCCCACCCGGGGGAGATGTCCCGGCTGACGGGGCTTTCGGTGGAGGCCGTTCAGGCCGACCGGGAGGGTGTCGCCCGGCGGTATGCCGCTCAGTGGAATGCGGTGGTGGTGCTGAAAGGGGCGCGGACCGTGGCCGCCGCCCCGGATGGCCGCGTCTGCGTCAACCCCACCGGCAATCCCGGTCTTGCCCGGGGCGGGAGCGGCGATGTGCTGGCCGGTATGATGTCGGCCCTGCTGGCCTGCGGTCTGTCCGCCTGCGAAGCCGCCGCCTGTGCGGTCTGGCTCCACGGTGCCGCCGCTGACCGTGCCGCCCGCCAAAAAGGCGAATACGGGATGCTCCCGCAGGATATTTTCGCCCATCTGGGACAGATGCTTGCGGAAAATGACCGTTGAAATGTGAAAAACAAAATGCAGGATCCATAAAATTTTGCGCTGATTTCCGTCGATAGATACAAAAGAGGTGTTGAATATGGTTGAAAAGTTGGAAAAAATCATTTCGCAGAGCCAGAACATCGTCTTTTTCGGCGGTGCGGGCGTGTCCACCGAGAGCGGCATCCCGGACTTCCGCAGTGTGGACGGCCTCTACCATCAGAAATACGATTACCCGCCCGAGACGATTTTGAGCCACACCTTCTGGGAAGAGCGCCCCGAGGAGTTCTACCGCTTCTACCGCGATAAGCTCATCGTCAAGGGAGCAAAGCCCAACGCGGCGCATCTGCGTCTGGCAAAGCTCGAGCGGGAGGGCAGGCTGAAAGCCGTCATCACCCAGAACATCGACGGCCTCCATCAGGCGGCAGGCTCCAAGACGGTGTACGAGCTCCACGGCAGCACCCTGCGCAACTACTGCGTCAAGTGCGGCGCGTTCTACGATGTGGACTTCATCGCCAACAGCACCGGTGTGCCGCGCTGCCCCAGATGCGGCGGTATCATCAAGCCGGACGTCGTCCTCTACGAAGAGGGGCTGGATGAGCAGGTGTTGTCCGGCGCAGTCTCGGCCATCCGCCGCGCTGATACCCTCATCATCGGCGGTACCAGCCTTGTGGTCTACCCGGCGGCGGGGCTCATCCGGTACTTCCGGGGCGACCACCTCGTGGTCATCAATATGCAGCCCACGAATGCGGACGCCGAGGCCGATCTGTGCATTGCAAAGCCTATCGGACAGGTGCTCAGCGAGGATGTTGTGCTGGACGATTGAATGATAAAAAATAAGAGGCCGCTGCAAGCAACCTCTCCGTCACGGCTTTGCCGTGCCACCTCCCCTATCGAGGGGAGGCTTTGGCATGGCGGAAAGCCCCATCTCTTCGCCAGAGGCTCCCCTACTAGGGGAGCTGTCGAGCGATAGCGAGACTGAGAGGTTGTACTTTGCAGCAGCCTTTTTGTTTTCTGCTACTATATATGAAGATCAATCAATGGTCGTCTTCGTTCGTCCCACACCCAGCACGGCGGTGGAGATCTTCTTCCAGCTGTTGCAGCCGCAGACGCCGTCGACGCGCAGACTGGTGCGCCGCTGGAAGCCCTTGAGGGCTTCTTCCGTCCGGCTGCCGAAGATGCCGTCGATGCGGTTCCCGGTCTGGTAGCCCAGCGTCGAGAGGGCGTCCTGGAGGATCATGACGTAGCAGCCCCGGCTGCCCCGGCGGAGGGTGGGGTAGCCTGCCGTGGTGCCTCTGCAGGCGGGCGTGCCGTAGCGCCGGTCGAAGTGGACCCATGTGGGGGTCTGGCTCAGCGGCTCGACATAGCCCCACGCCCCGGTGGAGCGGGCGGCGTTGTAGATGGAGGTGCGCTGGGTCTGGCTGAGATTCTGCCCCACGTCGAAGGCCACGCCGGCATAGTGTTGGCTGCGGGTGCCGTGGCCTCCCTCCCAGATGCGGCGGAAGGCGTATCCCACCGGGATGCCCCTGCCGTATTTGCGGCGGGTGAGGTTCCACGCTTCCATTGCCGCGATGGTCGTCCAGAGCACCGGGCTGTTCGATTTGCCCCGGAACTCCCGCACGGTCAGAGTCCTGCCGGTGCTGTAGGGCATGGGGTCGTTCTCGCGCAGGCTCGAATAGGTGTAGACTCTGTTCTCGTAGGCGTCATAGACCAGTAAGCGTGCCATCTCTCATCCCTCCTCGGTGCAGCTGTCGCAGGCAGTATGGCTCTGGGCGCGGAGTGCGGCCCAGGTGGGCCGGTCCACGACGCCGTTTGGCTCAAGGCTGGCCCGGCGCTGCGTGTCTTTTACAGCGGCGGTGTCCTCCGGGCCGAAGGAGGCGTTGTCGGCGACGTAGTCCTCCTCGCAGTAGAGCTGGGAGCGGTCATTGAGCCAGCCCTCGATGAGGCGGACATCAGCGCCCACGCTGCCCTCCTTCATGGCCCGGTCCGGGTAGTCCGGCCCCTGCCCGGGATGCCGGTCGGGGTTGGGGGTGAAGGCCGCCAGCTGTAAGCTCAGGGCTTCCACTGCTGTCCACGTCTCGGCGTCTGCCACGCCGGTGGCGGGCAGGCCCAGAAGCTCCTGCGCGCTGGCGGTGGCGTCCGCGGTCTCCTGTGTGTACTGGCTGGAAAGCGCGGGGGACGCCACACTGTCGTAGTAGTAGGCGATGCGCTGCAAAAGCAGGGTGTAGTAGAGCACGGCGCTGCTGTCGGTGCCGACGGTGAGCGGTGTGCCGGGGTAGGGGAGACGCTTGAGGGTGACCACCGGCCCGGACGAGCGGAGGGCCGACGCTTTGCCGTAGAGCGAATCCCATGTCTTCCGGCCTACGATGCCGTCCACCGTCAGCCCGGCGAACCGCTGGTAGGCCCGCACGGCGGCCTCGGTGGCCGCGCCGAAACGGCCGTCGATGGAGACAGAGGGGATGCTGCTCTGGTAGGCGCTCATGAGGTAGAGGTAGAATTGCAGCTCCCGGACGGCGGTGCCGGTGGAGCCATTGCGCAGCAAGCCCGGGTACTCGCCGGGCCGCAGGCTGGGCGAAAGCAGGCGGTTGGCGATGTCGTTGTAGACTTCGTAGAGCTTGTTCCATGTCGTCCGGCCCACGACGCCGTCGCTGGCGAGGCCGAAGTAGGTCTGGAACCGCCGCACGGCCGCTGCGGTAGACGAGCCGAAGATGCCGTCCACGGTGATGTTGTTGAGACTGGAATAGACCGTCCGCGCAATCTTCAGCCAGAACTGCACCAGCCGGACGTTCTGGCCGCTGCTGCCCTGCCGCAGGGCGGTGCCGGGGTAGGCGTTGGGGGTGCCGTTGTCGGACTGGATGCTGCGGAACTGGTCGTACAGCTCGGTCCATGTGGTGAGGCCCACGATGCCGTCCACCGTGAGGCCGTAGCGCCGCTGGAACGCCCGAACAGCCGCCGCTGTGCCGCTGCCGTAGACGCCGTCCACCGTGACAGAGGGGATGCTGCTCTCATACTGAGCCAGCGTACTCAGCCAGAACTGCATCTGCTCTACCTCGCTGCCGGTGGAGCCCTGTTTGAGGACGCTGCTGCCGAAGTTCCATGGGCCGTCCGGGAGGGTGCCGCTGAATGTCTCGCCTTCGCTGGTCAGCTCGGCGAGGTCCTTCACCGAGACATAGATATAGCTGATCTTATACCAGGTGCTGCGGCCCACCACGCCGTCGGCGGTGAGGTTGAACTGCTTTTGGAACTTTTTGACCGTCTCGGTCATCTTGCGGCCGAAGATGCCGTCCACCGTCAGCAGGCCGAGGAAGGGGTAGTCCTTGGTGATGCGGTTGAGCTGCCGCTGCAGGGTGAACACCGCCGCTCCGGTGCTGCCCTGCCGCAGAGGGCTCCCGGGGTAGCTCTGGGGGATGGACTGGATGTTGTTGGTGCGGACGATCTCGATGTTGCTGCCGTAGTAGTATTTGAGGATGCTCAGTGCGCTGCGGCCCTGATTGGCCAGCGTGACCGTTCCCCACTGCTTGAGGCCGGGGCAGGTGACGGATTTTCCGTCGCAATATTCAGCGTAGTAGGGGTTCACGGTGCCGGTCTTGCGGATATAGGTGTTGAAGATGTCGTCCGTCAGCCGCACCATGACGTCGAACACCGTCCGGCCATGGACGTAGTATTGGTCGTAGCTGGTGGAGTTGGTGATGTTGAAACTGTAGCCCTTGCTGGGATACCACTCGGTGTAGATGCGGTTGAGAGCCAGCGAGATCTGGCAGTGGATGTTGGCCCGCAGGGCCTGCTCGGGCCACGGGGAGCAAAATAACCCAACTGGCCAAAGCTGCCTTTTTATCAAGTGATAATAATAGAATATAAGCAGTATTCACAAGCATGAACCCTTGAAATGCTTCTGTTATAATGTTACACATACATACTGTATGCGTTGGTATATATACTGTTCAAAAAAGCTGCATCGACTGGCGCAAAGAAATCGGACACGCGCTGCTTTTATGAATCAACATATGAAATTTTATTGAAAATCCATCATGGCGGTGGTAAAATAATCCTATAGTTCTGTCATGCTGTATCGATGCTTCTTTGTGGTATTCGGGATCGCAGAACGGCAGCTGCCCAAGAGTTGTGAGGGGAACGATTTGATGAGCAAAAGAACATTGCACCGCCTTATTTCTGCATTTGCGGCATTGGTGATAGGTCTATCTGTGCTGACCGGCTGTGGAACAAAAACCGCCGAAAATGTGGAAAAGCAGGAGGATGCTCAGACCATTCAGGTGTATCTGTGGACGAATAACCTGTACGAAACCTATGCGCCTTATATCCAGTCCCAGCTGCCGGATGTAAATATTGAATTCATCGTAGGAAACAACGATTTGGATTTTTACAAGTTTTTGCAGGAGAACGGCGGTCTACCGGATATCATCACCTGCTGCCGCTTCTCGCTGCACGATGCGGCTCCCTTGAAGGACAGCCTGATGAACCTTGCCTTGACCAACGAAGCGGGCGCTGTGTACAACACCTACCTCAACAGCTTCAAAAACGAGGACGGCAGCGTGAACTGGCTGCCGGTCTGCGCGGATGCCCACGGCTTTGTGGTCAACCGCAGCCTTTTTGAGCAGTACGGTATCCCCCTGCCCACCGATTACGAGAGCTTCGTTTCGGCCTGTCAGGCGTTTGAGAAGGTGGGCATCCGCGGCTTTACCGCCGATTATACCTACGACTACACCTGCATGGAAACGCTGCAGGGGCTTTCCGCTGCCGAGCTTACCACGACAGATGGGCGCAAGTGGCGCACTGCTTACAGCGACCCTGCCAGCACCGCACGGGTGGGTCTGGACGACACCGTGTGGCCGGGGGCGTTTGAGCGGATGGCGCAGTTCATTCAGGATACCCACCTCACGGCAGACGATCTTGCGTTGAATTACGACGATGTGACCGGGATGTTCCGGAACGGAGAAGCTGCCATGTACTTTGGCAGCTCTGCCGGTGTCAAGATGTTTCGGGATGAGGGCATCGACACGATCTTCCTGCCCTTCTTCAGCCAGAACGGCGAAAAGTGGATCATGACCACCCCGTATTTCCAGATCGCTCTGAACCGTGACCTCGAGCAGGACACCGCGCGCCGCGAAAAAGCCATGAAGGTGCTGAACGTCATGCTCTCCGAGGAGGCGCAGAGCCGCATCGTTGCCGACGGGCAGGATGTGCTGAGCTACAGCCAGAACGTCCCCCTGCGCCTGACCGAGTACATGAAGGACGTTCGCGGTGTGGTGGAAGAAAACCACATGTATATCCGCATCGCCTCCAACGATTTCTTTGCCGTCTCCAAGGACGTTGTCTCCAAAATGATCGCGGGCGAGTACACGGCACAGCAGGCCTATCGCGCGTTCAATGCCCAGCTTCTTGCCGAAGAAACGCCTGCCGATGATGAGATCGTGCTGACCTCCGGGAAGAGCTGCTCCAATGTCTTCCACGCAAACGGCGGCAGCGCCTCCTTCTCCGTTATGGCGAACACGCTGCGGGGCGTTTATGGCACCGATGTGCTGCTTGCCACCGCAAACAGCTTTACCGGCAGTGTGCTGCGGGCAGATTATAACAAGAAAATGGCCGCTTTCATGATCATGCCCAACGGTCTGATGTCCCGCCAGCGCACCATGACCGGCGCAGAGCTGAAGGAGACTGTCCGCGCCTTTGTGGAGGGCTGCGAGGGTGGGTTTGTACCCTTCAACCGCGGTTCTCTGCCGGTGGTCAGCGGCATTGCCGTGGAGGTCAAAGAGGCAGGCGGCAGCTATACCCTGACCGGCATCACCCGGAACGGACAGCCGCTGGGGGACGACGACACCGTTACCGTGACCTGTCTGGCAGCGGAAAATCAGATGGAAGCGCTGCTTGCGAGCGAAAGCGGCAGGTCTTTGGACGGAGATACATGGGTAAAAAACAGATGGCGCGATCATCTCTCCGGCGGCGGCGCAGCGCTTGCAGAGCCTGAAAACTACATGACACTGAGGTGAGCGGGATGGAAGACGAAAAGCACGGATCCAAACGAAACTGCCATCCCCGGCAAAAATGGCTTCCTGTTGCTGCCAGCCTTCTTCTGGTCTTGCTGATAGCAGGTTTCAGCGTTCGGTACATCTCGTTTGTGTCCCAGACCATCTATCAGGAAAGCACCTCGCATCTGGAAGAGGTGCTGCATAAATCCAACAATATGCTGAAAGAGATGGTGCGCAAGAACCTGACCTATCTGCATCTGTACAACGGCTTTCTGGAAACTGCCTCGGATGAGGCCGAAATACAGACGTATATCGGGGCGGCACAGCAGGAGGCCGGGTTTGCCGAATTCTACTTTCTTACCTATGACGGCAACTACATGACCGTGACCGGGAAAACGGGCTACCTTGGCCTGCAGACCAATCTGGACGAAAAGCTCGCTCACGATGAGGATGTTGTCGTGAACACGGCGCTGCCCGGCAAGCCCCAGATGCTTGTGTTCATCTGTCCCGAAACGCAGGGCAGCTACCGGGGCTTTGCCTACGATGCCATTGCCATCTCTTATTATAATGATGCGGTGCTGAGATTGCTGGACAGCTCCGCCTTTGAGGGCAATGCCAGCAACTATGTCATCTACCCGGATGGGCGGGTGGTCATCGACAATTCCGTAAACCGCACGGAAACGATCTACAACTTCATTGCGATGCTGCGCGACCATTCCGATCTTTCCGAGGCGCAGATCCTGGATCTGTCCCATGCCTTTGCACAGGGCAGCAGCGGAAACATGAAGGTAAAGCTGGGCGACACCAGTTATTATCTGGTCTACGAGGACACGGCGGTCCAGAGCTGGACGATGCTGGGACTTGTCCCGGTCAAAATCGTCAATGCCAATCTGGATAAGCTGTGGTTCCATACGATACAGATCGCAGCGGGCATCGCCGCAGGTCTTGCGGTGCTGGTCATTCTGCTCATTGTGCGCAGAAGCCATACGACCCTGCGCCGGAAGAATACCGAGATCTCCTACCGGGACGAACTGTTCCAGAAGCTCTCGCTGAACGTGGACGACGTTTTCCTGATGCTGGACGCAGAGACCTCCAAGGTGGATTATGTCAGCCCGAACATTGAGCGGCTGCTGGGCATCCCGTGGAGAGAAGTCCGGCAAAATGCCTTCGCTCTGGACAAGCTGGGCGCCCCGGAGCAGGGCAAAAACTTTCTGGATGGGCTTCTCAGCGGGCAGCAGCGGGAATGGGATCTCGAGTTTGAGCATCTGGAAACCAAAGAGCGCCGCTGGTTCCATAACATCGCCATAGGCAGCGAGGTGGAGGGCAGGACCAAATACATCCTTGTCATGTCCGACCGCACCGCCGACAAACAGGTGAATCAGGCGCTTTCGGATGCCGTTGCCGCCGCCGAGACTGCCAACCGCGCCAAGAGCACCTTCCTTTCCAATATGTCCCACGACATCCGCACCCCCATGAACGCCATCATCGGCTTTACCACACTGGCGATCAGCAATATCGATGACAAGGAGCGGGTGAAGGATTATCTGGCCAAGACCCTTGCTTCCAGCAGCCATCTGCTCTCGCTCATCAACGATGTGCTGGATATGAGCCGCATCGAAAGCGGAAAGCTCCATCTGGAAGAGGTGGAAGTCAACCTTTCGGAGGTGCTGCACGATCTGAAAACCATCGTCAGCGGGCAGATCTACGCAAAACAGCTGGAGCTTTATATGGACGCGATGGATGTGACCGACGAGGATGTCTACTGCGATAAGACCCGGCTGAACCAGATCCTGCTGAACCTGCTGTCCAACGCCATCAAGTTCACCCCGGCGGGCGGCACGGTCTCGGTGCGGGTGCGCCAGCTTGCCGGGCAGGCGCGCGGCTGCGGACAGTACGAGTTCCGCATCAAGGACAACGGCATCGGCATGAGCCCGGAATTTGCCCAAAAAATCTTTGAGCCGTTTGAGCGGGAGCGCACCTCCACGGTCAGCCGTATCCAAGGCACCGGCCTTGGCATGGCCATCACCAAAAACATCGTGGATATGATGGGCGGCACCATCGAGGTGCAGACAGCGCAGGGCAAGGGCAGCGAGTTTATCATTCGTGTGCCGCTGCGGGTGCAGGCAGAGCACCGCCCGGTAGAAAAGATCGCTGAGCTGGAAGGCCTGAAGGCTCTGGTGGTGGACGACGATTTCAACACCTGCGACAGCGTGACAAAGATGCTGGTCAAGGTGGGAATGCGCGCGGAGTGGACCCTTTCCGGCAAGGAAGCGGTGCTGCGCGCGCGGCAGTCCATCGAGATGAGCGATGCCTACCACGCCTATATCATCGACTGGCGGCTGCCGGATATGAACGGCATCGAGGTCACCCGCCAGATACGCAGCCTGAACGACGATACCCCCATCATCATCCTGACGGCCTACGACTGGTCTGACATTGAGGTGGAGGCAAAGGCCGCCGGTGTGACCGCCTTCTGCGAAAAGCCCATGTTCATGTCCGACCTGCGCGAGACCCTGATGAACGCCCTCGGCCAGAAGCTGACAGATGCATCGCAGGAGCTTCTGCCGGAAAAGAACGCCGACTTCAAGGACAGACACATCCTGCTGGTAGAGGACAACGAGCTGAACCGCGAGATCGCGCAGGAGATCCTGCGCGAGTACGGCTTCCGGGTCGATACGGCGGAAAACGGTGAAGTGGCGGTGGAAAAGGTGAGCACCGCAGCGCCGGGCAGCTATGATCTGGTGCTGATGGATGTGCAGATGCCGGTGATGGACGGCTACACCGCCACCCGGAAGATCCGCGCACTGGATGACCCTGCCCGGGCAAAGCTCCCCATCCTTGCCATGACCGCCAATGCCTTCGACGAGGACCGCCGCAACGCATTGGAAAGCGGCATGAACGGCTTTTTGTCCAAGCCCATCGTGATCGGCGATCTCGTGCAGGAGCTGCGCAAAATTTTGTGAGCCAAACGCCTGTCAGACAGAAAAGAAATAAAGCACCCGCAGCAGGCTTCGCAGAGGCTCTTGACCTCTGGAAGCGACTGATGCGGGTGCTTTTGCTTTTGTCGGCTGGCAGCCGTTATGATTTCAGTACATCTGCAAGGACCTGCAGCAGATGCGGAATATCCAGCGGCTTTGCAATGTGGCCGTCCATACCGGCCTTCAATGCATTCTGACGGTCTTCTTCAAAGGCATTTGCCGTCATTGCAAAGATGGGAATGCCTGCCTTTGCAGCATCCGGCAGGGCGCGGATCTGCCGCGTTGCCTCGTAACCGTCCATCTTGGGCATCTGGATGTCCATCAAGATCAAATCGTACTGCCCGGGGGCCGCCTGCTTCATCTTCTGGACGGCGATCTCGCCATCCTCAGCAGTGTCTACCGCAAAGCCCGCTTCCTTCAGGATCTCCAGCGCGAGCTCACGGTTCAAGGCATTGTCCTCCACCAGCAAAAGCTTCTTTCCCTTGAGCTCGGAGGCATCTGGCTGCGCTGGCTTACAGGCAGGCTCTGCACCGTACGGTTCCGCCAGCACTCTGCGCAGTTCGGAAAGGAACAGCGGCTTTTCGCAGAAGGCGGTCACTCCGGCAGCGCGGGCTTCCTCTTCAATATCCGTCCAATCGTAGGCCGTCAGAATGATGATAGGGCAGCTTTTCCCGATCAGCTTGCGGATCTGCCGCACGACCTCGATGCCGTTCATATCGGGGATGAGCCAGTCGATGATGTAGACGCTGAATTCGTCGCCCTGCTCCATGGCGTATCGGGTGCGGATCACCGCTTCCCGGCCGGAGATCGTCCACTCCGGCCGCATCCCGATCTTGGACAGCATGGTGCTGACGCTCAGGCAGGTGTCGGTATCGTCGTCTGCTACCAATGCGCGCAGCCCTTCCAACTGCGGGAGCTGCTTGGGCTCCACCCTTTGTCCGCTGAGTGCGAAGCAGAGATCTACGATGAATTCGCTGCCCTTGCCCGGTTCACTTTCGATCGCGATGGTGCCGCCCATCATATCCACAATGTTCTTGGTGATGGACATGCCCAGGCCGGTACCCTGAATGCCGCTGACGGTGGAGCTTTCCTCCCGGCTGAACGCCTCAAAGATGTGCTTCTGGAATTCTTCGCTCATACCAATGCCATTGTCCTTGATGCGGAACTCATAGCAGCCACGGCCCTTGGGCGCACCGTTCTTCTGGGCGATGCGGATGCTGATCGTACCGCCTGTGGGAGTGAACTTGATGGCGTTGGACAAAATGTTCAGCAGGATCTGGTTCAGCCGCAGCGGGTCGGTGATGATGTCCTCGTTCTCCACGTCCATGGTATCGATGAAAAGCGACAGCCGCTTTGCCGAAACATCGGGTTGGATGATGGAGCGCACATCGTGGACGAGGTCCGGCAGATGCACCGCTTTCTCTTCAATTTTTACTTTTCCGCTCTCGATGCGGCTCATATCCAGCACATCATTGATGAGGGAAAGCAGATGCTGGCTGGAGGTAGAGATCTTTTTCAGGTAGTCCAGCACCTGCTCCTTATTATCAATATGGGTCGCAGCCAGCGAGGTGAAGCCGATGATGGCGTTCATGGGGGTGCGGATATCGTGGCTCATATTGAACAGGAACTCCCGCTTGGCACGGTTTGCCGCACCCTCGTGCTGGAGTGCAATCTCCAGTTTGCGGTTCTGTTCCTCCAGCTGAGCCTGATACTTCTTCTCCTGCTCTTTCTTCTGCTGCTCCATCTCCTGCACGGAGCGTCTGCGCAGCACCCGAAGGACCATTACAAGCAGGATGTAACCGGCCAGCGCCATCAAGATCAACGGAAACGATTCACGGAAGACGGATCTTTCATCCGTATACGCATAGAGATCGAAAGACCTTCCGTGGCAGTACATTCCAACATAGCAGCCGGAGCCGTTCCAATCGTGGGTATGGGTCAGCGTTTCGGCAGCCCCGGCTTTGCGGATCTCCCGCACCGGCAGACTGTCCGCAGCATCCTGCCCGATGAGCTCCGGGCGGTTGGAGGCAATGACCTGATTGTTCTGCACGATGAACAATGTGCCGCTGGTCTCAACCGAGTAGCCGTCCAGTACGCTCTGGATGGACAAAGCCGTTCCCTCTACAAATTCTGCCGGGGTATAGCGGTAGGCAAGCAGGATGACCTCTTTGCTTTCTGCCCGGTGTGCCGCAACATCCACGGCAGACCCATCCTCCAGCAGGATCCGCTTCAGATAGGTTTTTTGCGGGTAAGAGAAAACGTCCAGAACGGCATCATTCTTGAGCGGTTCTCCAAACCGGGCATAGCCGATGCCGTTGGTTGTGGATTCGCACAGGAGCGTACCGTCCGGGGCCAGAACCGAAATACCTGTGAGCCAGAGCAGCTCTGCCTGCCTGCTCAGGCACTGCGGGTCGGAAAGGTCGAGCGCAGGGTCCTGTGCCAGCTGATGCACCGATACCGCCGTGCGGCGGAGCGCTTTGGCCACGACCGTATCGTTGTGCTTTTCAAAGCTGGTGGACTGGGATTTGACAAAATCAAGGATCTGGCAGAAACGAGCCTCCGTTGCGCGCAGTGCCTGCCAACTTGAGAAAAAAACGACGCCGGCCATAAAAAGCACGCCGATGACCAGATAGAGCCCCCATCTCCATGTATCTGAGATGGTTCTGTTTTTACATGCCAATGGTGTCCACCTCCAGATACTGCGAAGCATGTTCAAGATACTTGCCAAGGATCTGCTCCAGTGTGCCGTCTGTGCGCATCTGTGCAAGAACAGCGTTCAACTGGATGTCCAGCCCGCGGTCGTCGTTTTTGGCAAAGGCGATGCCCAGCCCGGTGACCAGCAGCGGTTCTTCGAGGATGCGGAACTCCACGGAATTGTCCTTCATGTATTGCAGGATGGCCGTCTCATGGGCAGCGATGGCATCCACATAGCCGCAGGCCAGCATCGCATATTGCACGCTGCGGTCTTCGGTGCTGAACACCTCGACGGTCTGCGGGATGCGCGGGTCGGAGCCGCTGAGAAAGATCTCCTCCGGCTTGCCGGTGCTCTGCACGGCGATGGTCTTTCCGGCAAGGTCGCCGAGTGTCCGGATGCTGCTGTCGGCATCCACCGCAGCCACCTGACGGCTCACCATGTAGGGTCCCGCCCAGCGGTATACCTCCTCGCGCCCATCCATGGAAAAGCAGCCCCAGATGCAGTCGATGGTGCCGCTTTCCACCAGAGCTGTTTTTTGCTCCCAATCGATCGGTTCAAACCGGGCAGCATATCCCATGCGGCGGAAGGCTTCGGTGGCGATCTCCACGTCGATCCCGGCGGGAACGCCGTCATTGTTCAGATAAATATAGGGTGGATAGGTATCGCTTCCCACAATGAGCTGCGGAAGACTGCTGTCCTTCGCGTTCGTTCCGCCGCAGGAAGTCAGACTGCCGACGGCAGCAGATGCCGCCAGCAGGGTGCAGCCGCGCAGAAATGCACGGCGTGAGATTCTATGTTTCATTTGGGCTTTTTGTTCTCCTGTTTTATTGCATCCATTGCTCAGTTGCGCTGCTGTAATTCTTCTTTCAGGTCAGCCTGAATATCCGTCAGGCACTGCAGCAGCAGCGGGTTGAACGCTCCGCACTCGCCGTTCAGGATCATCTGCACGGCTTTTTCGTGGGAGAAGGCTTTTTTGTAGCAACAAACCACAGGAAGACATATCCTACCGTATGAGCGTCACTGCTCACTTTCTGCTTTCCTAGCGGCAGATTCTCCAGTTTGTCCGTCAGTACGTATTCATCCGGTATATCCTCATCGCTCCATTTATTCAGAATGGTTCCGTTCTTAATCAACATCAACCCCGGGTTGGAACGAACCATCGTCTTCAAAGTAATATCATCCATTTGGCAGAAAGGATATTCGGCTCCTGTCTTGTCCTTCCACAATTCTATCTGTTCCTCCGGTGAAGAAGTGAGGCAATAGAATTTGTAGCCATGCTCCACCGAATAGTCATATATCTCATTAATCAAATCAATGTTACTATCATCCGCCTCTTCAATGCGATGGGCAACCAATAGGAAAGTATATCCTATATCTGTCAATACATCGTCTGTTATATCTTCCCCCGTATTCAGATCTATCATAGAAAAATCATGAATAGCCGGTTCATATCCTTTTTCCTTAAGGATGGTACGCGTATCGACAAATGTCCAGGTACTATCCGGATAGTTATCCAACGTAAATTCTTTCTGCTCTCCGTTCTTCTCCAGGATAAAGATGCTTTCATATACGCTTGGTTTGGCTCCTTCAGGCATTGTCATTCCTTCCAGAATATTCTTTCCGATCTTGTAAGGACGAAAGTCTAAAACAGGCAAACGGTCCAGGCAATAGAACGATAAAGTAAACACAAAAAACAGTGTATAAAGAGAAACCAGCCACTCCATCTTCACACTGATAAAACGAATCAACATCCTTCTGTGAAGGAAGGCCATTATTGCCGCAAACAGCAGAATGATATTCTTTCCAAATGTTTCCCAATTCGTCAATACCCAGGCATCACCAAAACAACCGCAGTCTGAAACCGGATCAAAGATGGCAAGATACAAGGTCAGTGGCGTCATGAAAATCATCAGCATCAAAGCCAATGAGGTAGCCAATGTTCTTCTTGTTGCAAAGAACAAAGAGATGCCTATAAAAAACTCAACGGCGGATAAAACGATACCTCCCAATAAAGGGAAGAATGAAGGGAACCAGGAAGCCATTCCGAATGCAGTCAGATAATCCTGTATCTTATACTGGAAACCCAGCGGATCAACTGCCTTTACAAATCCGGAAAAGATAGATCGGAAGAGCGTCGTGTAGGGAAAGAGTGTAGATCTCGGTGGTCGCCGTATCATTAAAAAAAAAAAAAAAA
>ENA-UPWR01000062-UPWR01000062.1-human-gut-metagenome-genome-assembly--contig:-NODE-62-length-17026-cov-44.870258_pt1 | contig 17026 bp, 12 predicted proteins | sample MGYA00250053_ERZ773382 | MGnify/ENA primary metagenome ERZ773382 (study PRJEB29103, sample SAMN06112029) | human gut metagenome | biome: human gut; feature: ankylosing spondylitis patient; material...
TTTTCAAGCAGAAGACGGCATACGAGATAAAGGAATGTGACTGGAGTTCAGACGTGTGCTCTTCCGATCTGCTGCTGGACGCCCACCCCGAGATGCGCGTGCTCTGGGTGGTGTCCTGCGCTGCCCGTCTGGAGCTGCGCCGCGCCCTGACAAAGCGGCTGGGCCGGACGCTGGGCGGCCGGGTGCGGCTGATGAGCTGCGAGCAGCTGGCCGTGCAGAATGCGCTGGGCTGGGTGGCGCTGGCTGAGTTCCGGCCCGGCCTGCTGGTGCTGGACGGCTGGAGGGAGATGAGCGCAAAGGACTGGACCGACTGTGTCCAGCCCCTGTTCCGCCTCTGTCCGGGGGCAAAGCTGCTGGCTCTGGGGGAGCCGGACGCCCCGGGCGACAGCTGCCGCGCCGCCGAGGAGATGCTGGCCGACGCCATCGTGGAGCCGCTGGCGCTGGGCGGGGCGATGGCCGAGGGCCTGCTGCCCATGCCGGCCTCCTATACGGCCCTGCTCTGGCCGCTGGAAGATGGGATGGCCCGCCTCCGTGCTGAGGTGAAGAACCTCCATCTGCCGGGCTGCCCTGACCCCAACGCCGAGAAATATCAGGCTCTGAGCCTCGCCGTAGAGAAGCTTCCGCCGGTGGAACAGCTGCTGGCGCAGTGGCTCCCGGATGCTGCCGGGCGCTGCCTCGTCCTCTGCGAGGATGATGCAGCGGCGGCGCAGACCGCAGAGCAGGCCGAGAAGCTGTTTGGTGCAGGAACACATATTTATAAAGATGCAGAAGGCTTTGCGGCCGACGAAGCGGCCACCCTCCGGCTGCTGGTCTGTGCCAACGGCCCGGCGGTGCAGGCTCCTCTGACCGGGATCTCGGGCGTGGTGCTGGTGCGCCGCAGCGCTGGACCGGCCGCATACCGGCAGATGCTGGCACGCGCCCTTGCAGCCTGCGGCAGTGTGCCGGTGGCAGAGCTGAGCGCGGCCTTTGAGGCGCTGACCTGTGTGCAGCAGCTGCGGAAGGAGTGCAGCGCGGCGGGGGCAGAAGCCTTCCCGCTGGAAGAGCCTCTCTCTGCCTGCCGCCGGGCTTACCGGCAGCTCCGCCGCGCGCTGGACTCCGACTGGGAGCGCTATTATGCCGCCGCAAAGCAGATGACGGCAGAGGGAAAGACGCTGGACGTGCCTCGCTCCTACCGCTTTGGGGGCGTGGCCGTGGGCCGCTGGCTGGAAAACCAGCGCCTTGTTCGGGCCGGAAAGAAAAAGGGCCGTCTCACCGCCGAGCAGGCCGCCCGGCTGGACAAAATCGGCATGAACTGGAAAAAGCGGCTCGAGCTGGCGTGGGAGAACGGCTGTGCTTCGGCCCGGCGGTACCGCGGCAGCCACAGCGACCTGCTGGTGCCGGTCCATTATAAGGATAAGGACGGCTTTGTACTGGGCGAGTGGATCGTCTACAACCGCCAGCGCTATCTGAGCGGGAACCTGCCGCCAGACCGCGTCGAGCGCCTCGAGGCACTGGGCATGGTGTGGGACACCGGCAGCATCCTCTGGGAGAAGAGCTATGCCGCCGCCGTCCAGTATTATCTGGAAAATCACACGCTGGAAATTCCCGTCAAGTATGTCACGCCGGACGGCATGGCGCTGGGCGTCTGGCTGGGCAGTCAGCGCGCCGCTTATAAAGAAGGTGTGCTGACCGACGCCCAGATCGAAAAGCTGGAAGCGCTGGGAGTGGACTGGACGAACCGGAACGACCGCAAGTGGCAGACTGCCTACGAGGCCGCCGTGAAGTACCACGCCGCCCACGGGAACCTCGACGTCCCCACCGAGTACACCGATGAAGACGGCATCCTGCTGGGCAAGTGGGTGTCCCGCCAGCGGTACGCATGGCAGAACCCCGAGCGCAGCAGCGCCCGGGTGACGCCGGAGCGGAAAGCCCTGCTGGACGAGCTGGGCATGAACTGGGAAAAGACCGACTCGTGGCAGCACCGCTACGAGCTGGCCGTGGAATACAAAAAGGAGCACGGCAGTCTGGCCGTTCCGGCCCAGTACCGGACGGAGGACGGCATCTGGCTGGGCAGCTGGCTGTCCCGTCAGAAGCAGATGCTGCGGGAGGGCAAAAAGCTCTCCGCCGAGCGCCGCGCGGCCCTGAAAGAGCTGTTCAAGGGCGAAAAAGGCCGACGCCTCAGCGCCCCGGTGCCGCCCGCGTGCAGCGTGCGGGAGCAGAACTGGCTGGACAACTACCAGAGCGCCAGGCTCTACGCCGAGAAGAAGGGCAGCCTCCTCGTGCCTGCCGGATACGTGGACGAGAACGGCTTCCGTCTGGGCGTCTGGATCTCGAACCTCCGGGCTGCCCGCAAGGCCCGGCCCGGCTCGTTCCAGGTGACGCCGGAGCACATCGCTCTGCTGGACGCCATCGGGATGCAGTGGGACGCCCGGGAGGCCAAGTGGGCCGGGGCGTTCCGCCGTGCCGAAGAGTACTGCGCCGCCCACGGCGATCTGCTGGTGCCGGTGAACTATAAGACCGAAGACGGCTTCTGCCTCGGCGACTGGGTCCGCCGGATGCGCGAAAACTACGCCTGTGCCGAGAAAAAGCTGACGGCGGAGCGCATCGCAAAGCTCGAAGCGCTGGGCATGGTCTGGACCGTGCCGCAGGAGGGCTGAGATATTGCATTTTAGGGTGGAGTGTGATATACTTCACCTCGTCTGAATAGAAAACAGCAGGTGCCTGCCGCCGGGGCTTCGTCCCCGGCCGGAAGGGTAAAAGGGAAGCGGGTGCGAGTCCCGCGCGATCTCGTCACTGTGATAAGGGAGTCCGCTGCCTTGGCGCTCAGCGCCGGTCACTGGAGGCTTTGCCTCTGGGAAGGCGGCAGCGGGCGGTGAGCTTTCAGTCAGGAAACCTGCCCGCTGTTGGTACAGGAGCGTCCGGCTCCGGATCACGAGGAATTGGTCGTACCAAAAAGCCCGAACGTTCAAAGGGTCTTTTTGCTGTGCCTTCCGCGCGGTGAAAAGGCTCTTTTTTCGTTTGAGCTGACCCCCGTTTCGTACCCTTTCTATCGGAAACGTACATTCCACACAACAGAAAGGACTCAAACAATGCGTAAGGCAACCAACAAGAACTGGCAGCGCGTCACCGCCGCTGCCGCCGCACTGGCCCTGTGTGCCGGTGTGCTCACCGGCTGCGGTGCATCTTCTTCCACTGCCGCCGGCAGCACCGCCGCAAGCTCTGCCGCCGCCAGCGAAGTGAGCAGCGAGGAGGCTGATGAAATGGCGGCAAAGAACGTGGCAGACCTCATCGACGCCATCTATGTGCAGGAGCGCAACGAGAACACCGACGCGCAGTGTGAGGCCGCAAAGGCAGCATGGGACGCGCTGACCGACGCTCAGAAGGAGATGGTCGAGGGCGAAGAGGCAAGCCCCGAGTACTTTGGCCGCGACACCGGCGACGCCTCTAAGGACGACCCCCGCAACCAGGACAACATCGGCGACAAGGAGATCCTGGTCGTCAGCTTCGGCACCTCCTTCAACGACAGCCGCGCAGCGGACATCAAGGGCATCGAGGACGCCATCCAGGCCGCATATCCCGACTGGTCTGTCCGCCGTGCCTTCACCGCACAGATCATCATCAACCATATTCAGGCCCGTGACGGCGAGAAGATCGACAACATGGAGCAGGCTCTGGAGCGCGCTGTTGCCAACGGCGTGAAGGATCTGGTCGTCCAGCCCACCCATCTGATGCACGGCGCGGAGTACGACGAGATGATGGAGATGGTGGACAGCTACCGCGATAAGTTTGAGTCCGTCGCCATCGCCGAGCCTCTGCTGGGCGAGGTGGGCAGCGATGCCACCGTCATCAACGCCGACAAGGAGGCTGTCGCCAAGGCCATCACCGCCGAGGCCGTCAAGACCGCCGGTTTCGACAGTCTGGACGCCGCTGCTGAGGACGGCACCGCTTTTGTCTTTATGGGCCACGGCACCTCTCACACCGCAAAGGTGAGCTACAGCCAGATGCAGGCTCAGATGAACGCTCTGGGCTACAAGAACGTCTTCATCGGCACCGTCGAGGGTGAGCCGGAGGAGACTGCCTGCGAGAACGTCATCAAGGCTGTCAAGGCCGCCGGCTACACCAAGGTCATCCTGCGTCCCCTGATGGTCGTTGCAGGCGACCACGCCAACAACGATATGGCGGGCGACGACGAGGATTCCTGGAAGAGCCAGTTCGAGGCCTCCGGCGAATTCGACTCTGTCGATTGCCAGATCGCCGGTCTGGGCGAGGTCGCTGACATCCAGCAGCTCTACATCGCACACACCAAGGCCGCTGTCGATTCCCTGAACGGCTGAGCATAAGTTTATGATTGCCCGGAAAGGAGTGCCTTTTCGGGCAATTTCTTTTTCGGCCTGCTTTGAATTCGGGCCATTGCGTGTTATAATCTTTTCTGTAAAATAGATACTTCGAGGTATATCATCATGAAACTGAACCATAAATTCGCTCTTCTGCTGGCCGGCGCTGTGCTGGCTGGTGCACTCACCGGCTGCGGCGCATCCGGCGCCCCGGCCGGCTCTGCCGCTTCCTCCGAGGCTGCGGCCTCCTCTGCCGTGAGCGAGGCAGCTTCTGCCTCCGCTGAGTCGGCTCTGCCCGACGGCGTCTACACCGCCGACTTTGACACCGACAGCTCCATGTTCCATGCCAACGAGGCCAACGACGGCAAGGGGACCCTGACCGTGAAGGACGGTCAGATGACCTTCCACGTCAGCCTCGTCTCCAAGAAGATCGTCAACCTCTACGTCGGCACGGCAGAGGACGCGGCCTCCCACGAGGCCGACTGGCTCCAGCCCACCACCGACACCGTCACCTACTCCGACGGCCTGTCCGATGAGGTCTACGGCTTCGACATCCCGGTGAAGGCTCTGGACGAGGACTTCCAGCTGGCCATCCTCGGCACCAAGGGCAAGTGGTACGACCATACCGTCCGTGTCGCCAACGCCCAGCCTGCTGCGGCGGAAGCACCTGCCGACGGAACCTACACCTGTGACGTGACCCTCGAGGGCGGCTCCGGCCGCGTCACCGTGGAAAGCCCTGCTGCTCTGACCGTGGCCGACGGCAGGATGACCGCCACCATCGTCTGGTCCAGCCCCAACTACGACTATATGCTGGTGGACGGCGAAAAGTATCTGCCCACCAACACCGAGGGCAACTCTACCTTCGAGATCCCCGTCACTGCTCTCGACACCCCGCTGGATGTGGTGGGCGATACCGTCGCCATGAGTACCCCGCATGAGATCGAGTATACGCTGACCTTTACGCTGAAGTAAACCTCTCCGTCATCGCTCCGCGATGCCACCTCTCCTATCGAGGAGAGGCCTTGGCAAAATTGAAAAGTTACCCTCTTCGCCAGAGGCTCCCCTCGGTAGGGGAGCTGTCTGCGAAGCAGACTGAGAGGTTAAAGCCCATGAAACGCCGCAATTTTCTGAAAGCCCTGCCTGCCGCCGCCCTCACCCTTGCGGGCTGCGGGCAGAACAAGACCGCCCCGGCCAATACAGCATCCCTCGTGTTCGACCACAGCTATCCGCTGGACTATGCCACCCAGTTTTCCGCCGACTGCTATGAGGGCGGCTATGTGATGATCGACATCCCGGACGCCGGGCGGTTCCTCGTCGTCCCCGAGGGGGCCGCCGAGGTGGACGACCTGCCCGAGGACGTCGTTCTGCTGCGCCAGCCGCTGAATCATATTTATCTCGTCTCCACCTCGGTGATGGACCTCTTCGTCCATCTGGACGCGCTGGACAGCATCGCCCTCTCCGGCACGAAGGCCGATGGCTGGTATGTGGAAGAGGCCAGACAGGCCATGCAGGAGGGCCGCATCGCCTACGCGGGCAAGTACAGCGCCCCGGACTATGAGCGCATCCTTGCCGCCGGCTGCACCCTCGCCATCGAGAACACCATGGTGCTCCACAACCCCGAGGTCAAGGAGCAGCTGGAAAAGTTCGGCGTGCCGGTCCTCGTGGAGCGCTCGAGCTACGAGAGCGGCCCGCTGGCCCGGATGGAGTGGCTCAAGCTCTACGGCATCCTGCTGAATAAGACTGAGATGGCGGAAGAGGTCTTCCGCCAGAAGGTGGAGCAGGTGGCCCCCATCCTCGAGCAGGAGAACACCGGCAAGACCGTGGCATTCTTCTCCATCACCACCAACAACCTCATCACCGTCCGCCGCACCAGCGACTATGTGGCCCAGATGGTGGGGATGGCCGGCGGCGTCTACATCTTCGACGACCTCGAGGGGGAGACGTCGGCCCAGTCCACCATCAAACTGCCGCTGGAGACGTTCTACGCCCGGGCCAGAGACGCCGACGTCCTCATCTACAACAGCACCATCGAGGGCGTGATGGAGACCCGTGACCAGCTCATCGAAAAATGCCCGATGCTGGCAGATTTCAAGGCCGTCCAGTCCGGCGACTGCTGGTGTACGGCCCAGAGCCTCTTCCAGCAGAGCATGGAGCTGGCCGACCTCATCTCGGATATGAACCTCGTCTTCACCGAGGGCTCGCCCGACCCGGCGTCCCTCCGTTTCTTACAGCGCATCGTATAAAAGGAGCTTTGTCATGACCACCACCCGCCGCCTCAGCCTCGCGTACCTCGCCCTCACGGCGGGGGTCGCGGTGCTGTTTGCACTCAACCTGTTCTGGGGCAGTGTGTCCCTGACGCCCGGCGCAGTGGCGGCGGCTCTGCTGGGCCGGGGCGAAGATGCGCTGGCCGTGGGCATCGTGCTCCAGCTCCGTCTGCCCCGGGCGGTCATGGTCGTGCTGCTGGGCGCGGCCCTCTCGGCGGCGGGCTACCTCCTGCAGACCTTCTTCGCCAACCCCATCGCCGGCCCCTTCGTCATGGGCGTGTCCAGCGGCGCAAAGCTGGCAGTGGCCCTGACGATGGTGGTGTTTTTACAGCAGGGGCTGCTCACTGGCTCGGCCACCCTCATCATCGCCGCCTTTGCAGGCTCGATGGCGGCGATGGCCTTTGTGCTGGTGGTGGCCCGGCGGGTGCCGCGGATGAGCATCCTCGTCATCTGCGGCATCATGATCGGTTATATCTGCTCGGCTGTCACCGACATCGTGGTGACCTTCGCTCAGGACTCCAACATCGTCAATCTCCATAACTGGTCGATGGGCAGCTTTTCCGGCATGACCTGGGCCAACGTGGGTGCAGCGGCCTGCGTGGTGCTGCCCGCGCTGGCGGCGGCGTTCCTGCTCTCGAAGCCCATGGCGGCCTACCAGATGGGCGAGAGCTACGCCAGGAGCGTCGGCGTGCCGGTGCGGGCCTTCTCGACGGCCCTCGTGCTGCTTTCCAGCCTGCTTTCCGCCTGCGTGACGGCATTTGCAGGCCCCATCTCCTTTGTGGGCATCGCGGTGCCGCATCTGGTCAAGAACCTGCTGGGCAGCGCAAAGCCCCTTTATGTCCTGCCGGGCTGCTGTCTGGGTGGGGCAGCGTTCTGCCTGCTCTGCGACCTCATCGCCCGCAGCCTGTTCGCGCCCACTGAGCTGTCCATCAGCTCGGTGACGGCGGTTTTCGGTGCGCCGGTGGTCATCTGGCTGCTGGTGCGCCGCCAGACACAGGAGGGCCGGGAATGAGCGATCCGAAATTCTACTGCCGCGCCGAGGACCTTGCCATCGGCTACGGCAAAACGCCCCTGATGGAGCACATCGGCCTCGGCGTCGGGAAGGGGACCATCCTCACCCTCATCGGCCCCAACGGCGCGGGAAAATCCACCCTGCTCAAGACGCTGGCAGCGCAGCTGGCCCCCCAGGGGGGCGCTGTGCTGCTGGACGGCAAAAATCTCGCGGACTGCTCCGGCCCGGAGCGCGCCCGCAAAATGGCTCTGATGGTGCCCCACACCCGCCGCACCGAGCTGACCACCTGCTTCGAGATGGCGTCCGCCGGGCGCTACCCCTACACGGGGCGGCTGGGTGTCCTCTCGGCGGAAGATAAGCGCCAGGTCCATGCCGCGCTGGCCCTCGTGGGGGCCGAGGCGCTGGCGGGCCGGGACTTCAACCGCATCAGCGACGGCCAGCGCCAGCGCGTCCTGCTGGCCCGGGCCATCTGCCAGCAGCCGGAGCTGATATTATTGGACGAGCCTACGTCTTTCCTCGACATCAAGGGCAAGGCCGAATTGTTGGCCATCCTGAAAAGCCTCGCCCGCGACAAAAAGATGGCTGTCATCCTGAGCCTCCACGAGCTGGAGCTGGCGCAGAAGGTTTCCGACAAGGTCGTCTGCGTCTCGGCAGCGGGCGTCTCGGACGTCATGACGCCGGAAAAGGCCTTTGCCCGGGAAAATATCTGCAAAATTTATGCTCTGACCGATGAGCAGTACGCATTCCTCTACGGCGAAGAAAAAGCGCCGGAGGAAAAGCGCCCGCTCTTTGAGCACTACGTCCGCAGCGGCCAGAAGCTCCTGCGCTGCGGCTATACCACCGGCACCTGTGCGGCGCTGGGCGCGGCGGGCGCGGCACGGCTGCTGCTCACCGGCCGCACCCCCGAGACGGTGGCCCTCCGCACCCCGAAGGGCATCGTGGTGGAGGTGGAGCCCATCTTCTGCCGCCTGTCCGGCGAGGGGGCCGAGTGCGCCATCCGGAAGGACGGCGGCGACGATGTGGACGTGACCACCGGTCTGCCGGTCATCGCCGGTGTCGCCCTCCGGCCCGAGTTGTCCGGCGAGGTGCGCATCCACGGCGGTGAGGGCGTGGGCCGGGTAACAAAGCCCGGTCTCGACCAGCCCGTGGGCGAAGCTGCCATCAACCACGTCCCCCGGGCCATGATAAAGGAAGCGCTGGAAAAAGAGGCTGAATCTGCCGGGTACGCGGGCGGCTTTGACGTCACCATCTCCATCGAGGGCGGGGCCGAAACGGCGAAGCGCACCTTCAACCCCCATATGGGCGTGGAAGGGGGCCTCAGCGTCCTCGGCACCAGCGGCATCGTCGAGCCCATGAGCCAGCAGGCCATCCTCGACACCATCCAGCTGGAAATGGGGCAGGCGGCGCTCCGGGCCGGAAGCCCCCGGCGGCTTATCCTCGCCCCGGGCAACTACGGCCTCGACTATCTCCACGAGAAGATGCCCGCCCTAAAGAATATCCCGGTGGTCAAGACCTCGAACTTCATCGGGGATACGATGGATATGGCGGCGGCATCCCACTTCGAAGAGGTGGTGCTGGTGGGCCACATCGGCAAGCTGGTCAAGCTGGCGGGCGGCGTCATGAACACCCACTCCCGCACAGCCGACTGCCGCACCGAGCTGCTCTGCGCCCACGCCGCCCTCTGCGGCGCGTCCCGGGACGTCTGCGCGGCCCTGATGAACGCGGCCACCACCGACGCCTGCATGGAGATCTTAGACAAAGCAGAGATGAGAGAGCCGGTGCTGTCCAGCCTGCTGGACGCCATCCAGCTCCACCTCGACCGCCGCGCCGCCGGGGCGTTCCGGGTGGGCGCGGTGCTCTTCTCGAATCAATACGGCCCGCTGGGCCAGACCAAGACTGCAAAGGAGCTGCTGGACGAATGGAAAAACGGATAGGCACTTTTTACGGCATCAGCGTCGGCCCGGGCGACCCGGAGCTCATGACCCTGCAGGCTGTCCGCCGCCTCGAAAACTGCCCGGTCATCGCCGCGCCCCAGACCCCGAAGGGCGGGATGCTGGCGCTGGACATCGCAAAAGGTGCGGTGGAGCTGAGCGGCAAGACCATCCTGCCGCTGCGCTTCGCCATGAGCCTTGACCCGGCGGTGCAGAAAGCCGCCCACATCGAGGCGGCCCGGGCCGTGAAAGAATATCTCGACGCCGGGCAGGATGTCGCCATGCTCAACCTCGGCGACCTGTCCGTCTACGCGACCTTCGGCTACCTGCAGGAGATCCTGGAGGCCGAGGGCTGCAAGACCGTGATGCTCCCCGGCGTGACGAGCTTCTGCGCCGCTGCGGCCCGGCTGGGCCAGTCCCTGACGGGCGGCATGGAGCAGCCGCTGACCATCGCCCCGGGGCGCTGCGCCGCTGAGGTGCTGGCCGCACCGGGCGCGAAAGTGCTGATGAAATCGGGCCGTCAGCTGCCCGAGACGCTGGCCGCGCTGGCCGACGCCGGGCTTCTGAGCCGGAGCGCGATGGTCTGTAACTGCGGCCTGCCGAACGAGGAGGTCTGGCCCGACCTGACCGATTATGACCCGGCCCGGTCGGCGGGCTATTTCGCAACGATTTTGGTGAAGGAGGGGTAAGATATGGTCCATTTTGTAGGAGCCGGGCCGGGTGCGCCCGACCTCATCACCCGGCGGGGTGCGGCCCTGCTGGCCGATGCCGATTGCATCATCTACGCGGGCAGTCTCGTCAACCCGGCTCTGCTGGGGCTGGCGAAGCCCGGATGTGCCATCTACAACAGCGCGGAAATGACGCTGGAACAGGTGCTGGACACCATCCGTGCCGCCGAAAAGGCCGGAGGCACCACGGTCCGCCTCCACACCGGCGACCCCTGTCTCTACGGGGCCATCCGGGAGCAGATGGACGCGCTGGACGCCGACGGCATCCCTTATGACGACACCCCGGGCGTGTCCAGCTTCTGCGGCGCGGCGGCGGCGCTCTGTGCCGAGTACACCCTGCCCAACGTGAGCCAGACCGTCATCATCACCCGGATGGAGGGCCGCACTCCTGTCCCTGAGGCCGAACAGCTGGAAAAGCTGGCCGCTCACGGGGCTACCATGGTCATCTTCCTCTCCATCGGGCTGGTGGACAAAGTCCGGCAGGCCCTTCTCGAGAGCGGCGGCTACCGCCCCGATACCCCTGCCGCTGTGGTCTATAAGGCTACCTGGCCCGAGCAGAAGGTGGTGCGCTGCACCGTCTCCACACTGGCTGAGGAGACCCGCAAAAACGGCATCACCAAGACCGCCCTCATCGTCGTAGGCGACTTTCTGGGTGAAAACTACGAGCGCAGCAAGCTCTATGACCCCGCCTTTACCACCGAGTTCCGGCAGGGGACGGAGACCGGGCAGTGAGCCGGGCATATCTGGCCTTCACCGCAAAGGGCGAGGCGCTGGCCTGTCGGCTGGCGGAAGCTCTGCCCGGCGGCGTGAGCCGCTGCGGCGGAGACGTGACCCTGAAAGGCTGGACGGCGGAGCATTTTGCACAGGATGAGGCCCTGATTTTTGTGGGAGCTGTGGGCATCGCGGTGCGGGCCATCGCGCCCCACTGCAGGAGCAAGGCCGCCGACCCGGCGGTGGTGGTCGTGGACGAGGGCGGGAGCTTCGCCGTGCCGCTCCTGTCGGGCCATCTGGGCGGTGCCAACGCGCTGGCCCGGGCGCTGGCAAAAGCGTGCGGCGCGGTGCCGGTCATCACGACGGCTACCGACGTCAACGGTCTCTTCGCCGTGGACCTCTGGGCCAAGGCCCAGAACTGCGCTGTCCTTGAGCCGGAGCGCATCAAGCGCGTTAGCGGCGCCCTGCTGGCCGGGCAGACGGTCCGGTACTGGTCGCCGTGGCCGGTGGCGGGGGAGACCCCCGCCGGAGTGAAAAAGGCTGACCCACCCGAAGCCGCTGACTTCACCCTGACCCTCACGCCGCAGGGCGGGGCGCTCCACCTCGTACCCCGCATCGGGGTGCTGGGGGTGGGGTGCCGCCGCGGCGTGAGGGCGCAGCAGCTGGAAGAAGCCTTCGCGGCGTTCTGTGCCGCGTCCGGCCTTAGCCCGGCGGCGGTCTGCGCCGCCGCCAGCATCGACCTGAAAAAAGATGAGCCGGGGCTTGCAGCGTTCTGCAAAGGCCACGGCTGGCCCATCACGTTCTATCCGGCCGACGAACTGCGGGCCGTGCCGGGACAGTTCACCCCGTCGGCCTTTGTGGCAAATGTCACCGGCGTGGACAACGTCTGTGAGCGCTCGGCGGTAAAAGCCTCGGGCGGGACGCTCCTTCTGCCCAAAACGGCAGGCGGCGGCGTGACGCTGGCGCTGGCCGTCCGCCCCTTTGCACCCGATTGGAGGACAGAGCAATGAGTGAGAGTAAAAAGACCGTGTTCGTCGTGGGGCTTGGCCCCGGCGGCGGACAGTTTCTGACCGTGCAGGCGCAGAGCGCCTTGCAGCAGGCCGAGGTGTTGTGCGGCTATACGGTCTACATCGACCTTGTGCGCCCCCTCTACCCGGAAAAGGAGTGCTACACCACCGGCATGACCCGGGAGATCGACCGCTGCCGCTGGGCGCTGGATACCGCCCGGGCGGGCCGGGATGTGGCGCTGGTCTGCTCCGGTGATGCCGGGGTCTACGGCATGGCCAGCCCGCTGCTGGAGCTGGCCGAAGAGTACCCGGACGTCAACGTGGAGGTCGTCCCCGGCCTGACCGCCGCCCTCAGCGGCGGGGCGGTGCTGGGTGCGCCGCTGGCCCACGATTTCTGCGTCATCTCGCTGTCCGACCGCCTCACGCCGTGGGAGGTCATCGAAAAGCGGCTGGCCTGCGCCGCTCAGGGCGATTTCGCACTGGCGCTGTACAATCCCTCGTCCAAGGGCCGCCCGGACTATCTGCGCCGGGCCGTGGACATCCTGCTGGCAAACGGCAAAGCCCCGGACACCCTCTGCGGTTCTGTGCGGAACATCGGCCGGGAAGGGCAGGAAAAGCACATCCTGCCTCTCAGCCAGCTCCGGGACACCGAGGTGGATATGTTCACCACTGTCTTTGTGGGCAGCGCCGCCACCCGCGCGCTGAGCGGGCGGATGGTCACGCCGAGGGGGTACCGCCGATGAACGTCGTCGTTTTCAGCGGCACCACCGAGGGGCGGGAGCTTTCCCGCCAGCTGGCGGCGCTGGGCATCGAAGTCACCGTCAGCGTGGCCACCCCGCTGGGGCAGGAAGAGCAGGGGAGCACCCCCGGCGTCACCGTCCGGTGCGGGCGGCTCCTGCCCGATGAGATGGCTGCGCTCTTGGGGGATGCCGCCCTCTGCATCGACGCCACCCACCCCTACGCGGTGGAGGCGACCAAAAACATCAAAGCAGCGGCAGAGAAGGCCGGGGTGGAATACCTCCGCCTGCTGCGCCCGGCCAGTCCGCTGCCGGAAAACTGTCTCGTCTTTGAGAGCGCAAAGCAGGCGGCAGAAGCGCTGGCCGCAAAAGAGGGGAATCTTCTATTGGCCACCGGGGCCAAGGAGCTGGCGCAGTTCGCGGCCATCCCGCCCGAGCGGCTCTACCCCCGCGTCCTGCCCACGCTGGAAAGCATCGCGGCCTGCGAGGCGGCGAACATCCCCCACCGCAACATCATCGCCATGCAGGGCCCCTTCAGCTTTGCCCTCAATCAGGCCATGATGGAGCAGTTCCATATCCGCTGGCTCGTCACAAAGGACGGCGGCGCAGCCGGAGGCTTCGACGAAAAAGCCGCCGCCGCCTCTGCTGCCGGGGCGCAGCTGGTGGTCATCCGCCGCCCGCCCGAGCAGGGCGAGACGGCTTCCGAGGTGCTGAAACGCTGCAAGGAGATGATAAGATGAACGTGACACTCATCGGCATGGGCTCCGGCCAGCCGGAGAACCTGACCCTTCAGGGCCTGGCCGCACTGCGGCAGGCCGACCTCATCCTGGGCGCACGGCGTCTGCTGGCAGTTCTGCCTGCCGGCTGCACCGAGAACCGCGCCGCCGCCTACCGCCCCGACGAGGTGGCAGAGCTGCTGCAGACTTCCGGCGCAGAGAACGCCGTGCTGGTCTACAGCGGCGACACCGGCTTTTACTCCGGCGCGTCCTCCATGATGGAAAAGCTGGAGGCCCTCGGCGTCCGCGCCCGGGTGCTGCCCGGCCTTTCCAGCATCCAGCTGCTGGCGGCGGCGCTGGGCCGTCCGTGGCAGGGGTGGAACCTTGTTTCGGCCCATGGCCGCACCTGCGACCCGGTGGCCGAGTGTATGCAGGGCAGACCCACCTTCTTCCTCACCGGCGGCAGCGAAGACCCCGCCACCCTCTGCGCCCAGCTGGCGGCAGAGGGCTTCGGGGACGTGCAGGGCGTCGTGGGCCAGTGCCTCGGCACGCCGGAAGAGAAGCTCTTCCGCGGCAGCGTCAAGGAGCTGGCCGCAGGCCGCTTCAACAGCCTGAGCGTCCTTCTCGTGGAGGCGGCGGAGGTGCTGCCCCGCCGCGCTCCGGGCCTGCCCGACGAAGCCTTCGAGCGGGGCGATGTCCCCATGACCAAGCAGGAAGTCCGGGCCGCTGTGCTGGCGAAGCTGGCCGTCCGCCCGGAAGACATCCTGTGGGACGTGGGGGCCGGGACGGGCAGCGTCAGCGTGGAGCTGGCATTGGCCGCGCCCCGGGGCCGGGTGTACGCGGTGGAGTGCAGGCCGGAGGGCTGTGCGCTCATCAAGGCCAACCGCGAAAAATTCAGGACCCGGAATCTCGTCCTCGTGGAGGGGCTTGCCCCCGCCGCCCTTTCGGACCTGCCCGCGCCGGACGCTGTCTTTATCGGCGGCAGCAAGGGCAGCCTTGCCGCCATCGTGGACGCCGCGCTGGATAAGAACCCCGACGCCCGCATCTGTGTGTCGGCCATCGCCCTTGAGACGCTTTCGGCGGCGGTGGCCGCGCTGACGGCCAAAGGCCGGACTGTGCAGGTGAGCCAGATCGCCGTCAGCCGGGCCAAGGCCGTGGGCGGGCTGCACCTTATGATGGCCCAGAACCCCATCTACCTCATCACAGGAGAATGACATGATACAGTTTCTGCTGGCGGCGCCCCGCTCGGGCAGCGGCAAGACCACCATGACCTGCGCCCTGCTCATGGCGCTGAAGCGGCGGGGCTGTGCGCCCTGCGCCTTCAAGAGCGGGCCGGACTACATCGACCCCATGTTCCACCGGGCCGTGCTGGGGGTGGAGAGCCGCAGCCTCGACCTCTTTTTTTCTGCGCCCGAGACGGTGCGTACCCTCTACGCGAGGGGCGCCGCCGGACACGGTGCGGCGGTGTGCGAGGGGGCCATGGGCTTTTATGACGGCCTCGGGGGCGTCAGCGACAGGGCCAGTGCGTGGCATCTGGCCGACACGCTGGACCTGCCGGTGCTGCTGGTGGTGGAGCCGAAGGGGCAGAGCCTGACGCTGGCCGCAGAGCTGAACGGGCTGAAAAACTTCCGCACTCCCAGTCACATCGCAGGCATCCTGCTGAACAACTGCACAGCCCGGATGCACGCTCTGCTGGCCCCGATGCTGGAAAAAGAGACGGGTCTGCCGGTGCTGGGCTTTCTGCCGAAACTCCCGGAGGCCGTCATCGGTTCCCGCCATCTGGGCCTCTACACGGCGGCGGAAGTGGAAAATTTACAGCAGAAGCTGGCCCTTCTGGCCGACGCGGCGGAGGAGCACATCGACTGGCCCCGCCTGCTGGCCCTCTGCGAAAAGGAGCCGCCCGCCCTGCCGGCGCGGCCGGAGACGCCTCCGGCCCGGGTCCGCATCGCCGTGGCGCAGGACGAGGCGTTCTGCTTTATCTACGCCGAGACGCTGGAGGCCTTCCGGGACGCCGGGGCAGAGGTGGTCTTTTTCAGCCCCCTCCGCGACACGGCTCTGCCGGAAAACATCGGCGGGCTGTATCTGCCCGGCGGCTACCCGGAACTTCACGCAAAAGAATTAAGTGAAAATACCTCGCTTCTGCGCGAGATAAAGCGAAAAATCGAGTCCGGTCTGCCCACGGCGGCCGAGTGCGGGGGCTTCCTCTATCTGGGGCAGAGCCTCACGGACGCCGAGGGGCAGAGCTGGCCGATGGCGGGCGTTCTGCCGGGCGAAGCAAAAGATGCCGGACGTCTCGTCCGCTTCGGCTACGCCGCGCTGAGCGCAGACTCGGACAGTATGCTCTTCCGGGCCGGGGAGAGCTTTCCCATCCACGAATTCCACCACTGGGATTCCACCGCCAACGGCACGGCCCTCGCGGCAAAAAAGCCGGTGGGCGGCGCAGCGTGGCGGTGCGGATTTGTAAATGAGCATTTCTATGCGGGCTTCCCGCATTTGTACTGGGCGGGTACGCCCCTGCCGCAGCGCTTTGCCGCCGCGGCTGAAAATTACAGGAGAGACCATGACTGAGACAGAACTCGCCGCCCTCTGTGCGGCCATCACGCCGCCGGACGAAGCCGCCCGGGCGGCGGCGCACGCCCACTGGGCCAGCCTTGCAAAGCCGCTGGGCGGGCTGGGCGGATTGGAAACGACCATCGAGGACGCCGCCGCCCTCACCGGCAGCGCAAAGCTGGATATTTCCCGCCGGGCGGTGCTGGTGCTCTGCGCCGATAACGGTGTGGTGGCCCAGGGCGTCAGCCAGACCGACAGCAGCGTGACCCGCGCCGTGGCTGAGAACCTTGCCGCCCGCCGCACCAGCGTCTGCCGGATGGCACAGACCGCCCGGTGCGAGGTGGTGCCGGTGGATATGGGCATTGCGGGCGACCCGGTCCCGGGCGTCCTCGACTGCCGCATCGCCCCCGGCACAGCGGATTTCACCCTCGGCCCGGCCATGAGCCGGGAGCAGGCCGTGGAAGCCATCGGCAGGGGCATCCGGCTGGTGCAGGAGCAGAAGAAAGCGGGCGTCGGCCTGCTGGCTACCGGTGAGATGGGCATCGGCAACACCACGACCTCCAGCGCCGTGGCCGCTGTGCTGCTGGGCCAGCCCGTCGAAGGGATGACGGGCCGGGGCGCGGGCCTTTCGGACGAGGGACTTGCCCGGAAGATCGACGCCATCCATCGCGGCATCGCAAAAAATCAGCCCGACTCTGCCGATGCACTGGACGTGCTGGCAAAGCTGGGCGGTTTCGATATTGCCGGACTCTGTGGTATCTTCCTCGGCGGGGCGCTGGAAGGTGTGCCGGCGCTGGCCGACGGTTTCATCAGCTGTGTGGCGGCGCTCTGCGCTGTCCGGTTCTGCCCGGCGGCGGCCAAGGCTGTCTTTGCAAGCCACTGCTCCACCGAGCCGGCCGCAAAGCTGGTGCTGGACGCTCTGAACAAAAAAGCCCTCATCACGGCAGGCCTGCATCTGGGCGAAGGTACCGGCGCGGTGGCCGCCATCCCGCTGTGGGACATGGCGCTGGCCGTCTACGATGGCTGTTATTCCTTTGAAGAGGGCGGCATCGAAGCC
>ENA-UPWR01000064-UPWR01000064.1-human-gut-metagenome-genome-assembly--contig:-NODE-64-length-16895-cov-37.263408_pt1 | contig 16895 bp, 17 predicted proteins | sample MGYA00250053_ERZ773382 | MGnify/ENA primary metagenome ERZ773382 (study PRJEB29103, sample SAMN06112029) | human gut metagenome | biome: human gut; feature: ankylosing spondylitis patient; material...
AATTTTTTTTTTTTTTTTTAATGATACGGCGACCACCGAGATCTACACTCTTTCCCTACACGACGCTCTTCCGATCTTGTCGACGGCAATATTCCGCAATATCATCCACCATCGATGTAAACGACTGCGTATGCACATAATCATAATGCCTATCAACTATTCAACAGTTAGTGAGAAACGGTCGAGTGAGCATGGAGGACAAGAGCAAGTCTCCGGCACTCGCAGCGTGTCCCCAGCGCCGAGGCGTATGTACCCGTGTGTACACCACGACCCCGAAGAAGCCTAACTCGGCTATGCGTAAGGTTGCGCGTGTAAGATTGACCAACGGCAAGGAGGTCAACGCCTACATCCCCGGTGAAGGCCACAACTTGCAGGAGCACTCCATCGTGCTCGTCCGCGGCGGTCGTGTGAAAGACCTCCCCGGTGTACGTTACCACCTCGTGCGCGGTGCGCTCGACTCGGCTGGTGTCGACGGTCGTCGCCAGCGCCGTTCGAAGTACGGTGCAAAGCGCCCCAAGGCAGGTAAATAATCACGAGAAACATTAATTAGACAATTTTCGAATAAACAATGAGAAAAGCTAAGCCAAAGAAGCGAATTCTACTTCCGGATCCCAAGTTCGGCGACGTGTCTGTGACCCGTTTCGTCAACAACCTTATGTTGGACGGTAAGAAGAGTATTGCCTACACCATTTTCTACGATGCGTTGGATCTGGTAGGCAAGAAGATGAAGGATGCTGATAAATCTCCCCTGGAAATCTGGAAACAGGCCCTGGAGAACATCACGCCCCAAGTCGAAGTGAAATCGAAGCGTATCGGAGGTGCGACGTTCCAGGTTCCTATGGAGGTTCGTCCGGAGCGCAAGATTTCTATTTCCATGAAAAACCTTGTCCTCTATTCTCGCAAGCGCGCCGGAAAGACGATGGCAGATAGGCTCTCAGCAGAGATAATGGATGCCTTCAACCAGCAGGGTGCCGCCTTCAAACGCAAGGAGGAGATGCACCGCATGGCCGAGGCCAACAAGGCATTCGCACACTTTAGATTCTAATAAGGAGACCGAACAGATGGCAACCAGAGATTTACATTACACTCGCAATATCGGTATCATGGCACACATCGATGCCGGTAAGACCACCACGTCGGAGCGGATCCTTTTTTACACGGGTAAAACCCACAAGATCGGTGAGGTACACGAAGGCGGCGCTACGATGGACTGGATGGTTCAGGAGCAGGAGCGCGGTATCACCATTACCTCGGCCGCTACCACCGCATTCTGGAACTATAAGGACAAACAGTACCAGATCAACCTGATCGACACCCCGGGACACGTCGACTTTACGGTCGAGGTGGAGCGTTCGCTCCGCGTGCTGGACGGCGCCGTTGCGACGTTCTGCGCCGTAGGCGGCGTAGAGCCCCAGTCGGAGACCGTATGGCGCCAGGCGGACAAGTACAATGTCCCCCGTATCGGCTACGTCAACAAGATGGACCGTACGGGCGCCGATTTCCTGGCAGTCTGCGCACAGATCAAGGAGCACTTCGGTGCTACGGCCCTTCCGGTCGTCCTGCCGATCGGTGCCGAGGACAAGTTCGAAGGATTGGTAGACCTTATATATAATAATGCGATCTATTACTACGACGACAAGTCCGTCCGCGATAACTTCGAACTGAAGGAGATTCCCGCCTCGATGGCCGAGGAGGCTGCCGAATGGCGTGCGAAACTCATCGAAGAGGTCGCTTCGACCGACGAGGTGCTGATGGAGAAGTTCTTCGAGGATCCCGATTCGATCACCCCCGAGGAGCTGCTCGCAGCCATCCGCAAGGCTACGATCTCGATGCAGGTCGTTCCGATGCTCTGCGGCTCGTCGTTCCACAACAAAGGCGTACAGAAACTGCTCGACTATGTCATTGCGTTCCTGCCCTCGCCGCTGGACGTGCCCGCCGTGACGGGTATCAACCCCAAGACCGAGCAGGAAGAGGTGCGCCATGCATCGGAGAACGATCCGTTCTGCGGTCTCGCATTCAAGATCGCCACCGACCCCTTCGTAGGCCGCCTGTGCTTCGTGCGTATCTATTCGGGTAAGCTCGATGCAGGTTCGTACGTGCTCAACTCCCGCAGCGGCAAGCGCGAGCGTATCAGCCGTATTTACCAGATGCACGCCAACAAGCAGAACCCCATGGAGACCGTATCGGCCGGCGACATCTGCGCTGCCGTAGGTTTCAAGGAGATCCATACGGGCGACACGCTCTGCGCCGAGAACGCACCGATCGTCCTGGAGCAGATGACCTTCCCCGAACCGGTGATCGGCCTGGCCGTCGAGCCCAAGACCCAGAAGGATCTGGACAAGCTCGGCATCGCCCTGTCGAAACTGGCTGAGGAAGACCCCACCTTTACGGTTCACACCGACGAGGATTCGGGCCAGACCGTCATCAGCGGTATGGGTGAGTTGCACCTCGACATCATCGTCGACCGTCTGCGCCGTGAGTTCGGCGTCGAGATCAACCAGGGTGCCCCCCAGGTCAACTACAAGGAGTCGCTTACCAAGACGGTTCAGCACCGCGAGGTGTTCAAGAAGCAGACCGGTGGCCGTGGTAAGTTCGCCGACATCATCTTCGAGATCGGCCCTGCCGACGACGGTGCGATGGGCCTTACGTTCGTTGACCAGGTCAAGGGCGGTAATATTCCCAAGGAGTTCATCCCTGCGGTGCAGAAGGGCTTTGCTTCGGCGATGACCAACGGTGCGTTGGCCGGTTACAAGATGGACTCGATGAAGATTACGCTGCTCGACGGTTCGTTCCACCCCGTGGACTCCGACCAGCTGTCGTTCGAAATCGCTGCCCGCAACGGTTATCGCAACGCTGCCCCCAAGGCCGGCTCGGTGATTATGGAGCCCATCATGTCCGTGGAGGTCGTGACCCCCGAGGAGAACATGGGCGACATTATCGGCGACCTGAACAAGCGCCGCGGCCAGATCACCGGCATGGAGTCGAAAGGCACCGCCCGCGTGGTGAAAGCCAAGGTTCCCCTGTCGGAGATGTTCGGCTATGTGACCGTACTGCGTACGATCTCGTCGGGCCGTGCAACCTCGTCTATGGAGTTCTCGCACTTCGAGGAGGTTCCTGCCAACTTGGCTAAGGAGATCATCGAGAAAGCGAGTGGTAAACGTAAGGATATAGAATAAGCAAACATATGAACCAGAAGATTAGAATCAAGTTAAAGTCATTCGATCACAATCTCGTGGACAAGTCGGCCGAGAAGATTGTGAAGACCGTGAAGAGCACGGGCGCCGTTGTGAGCGGTCCTGTGCCCCTTCCCACGCACAAGCAGATTTTCACGGTGAACCGCTCGACTTTCGTCAACAAGAAAGCCCGCGAGCAGTTCCAGCTCTGCACCTTCAAGCGTATCCTCGACATCTATTCGTCGACGCCCAAGACGATCGACGCACTGATGAAGCTGACCTCGCAGATGCGGACGTCATCCTCGTCAACACCTGCGGCTTCATCGAGAGCGCCAAGACCGAGGCCATCGAGAACATCCTTGAGGCCTGCTCCTACAAGCAGGCAAACCCCAACCTGAAGGTGGTCGTCACCGGCTGTCTGGCCGAGCGCTACCGCAGCCAGATCGAGGAAGAGATCCCCGAGGTGGACGCCGTGGTCGGCTGTGCCTCCAACAAGGCCATCGACTCCATCGTGGCCCGCCTGTTCAACGGTGAAGAACATCTGGAAAGCTACGGCCTCAAGAAGGACTTTCCTCTGGGCGGCAAGCGCGTCATCGGCACGCCTGCCCACTATGCGTACTTAAAAATCGCCGAGGGCTGCAACAACCGCTGCCACTACTGCGCGATCCCCGGCATCCGCGGCCCGCTGCGCAGCCGCGAGATGGCCGACTGTGTGGCCGAGGCCCGCTGGCTGGCCGGTGAGGGCGTCAAGGAGCTCATCATCGTGGCCCAGGACCCCACCGCCTACGGTGAGGACTGGGGCAAGCCGGGCAGCATCTGCGAGCTGCTGGACAAGCTGAACAAGATCCCGGGCCTCGAGTGGATCCGCATCATGTACGCTTATCCGGAGCGCATCACCGACGACTTCATCGCCGCCATGAAGCGGAACGAGAAGGTCCTGCCTTATCTCGACCTGCCCATTCAGCACTGCAACGACACGATCCTGAAAAACATGAACCGCCGTTCCAACCGCGCCGAGCTGCTGGACGTCATCGGAAAGCTGCGCCGTGAGATCCCGAACATCACCCTCCGCACTACCCTCATCGCGGGCTTCCCGGGTGAGACGGAAGAGCAGTTCGAGGACCTGTGCAGCTTCGTGAAGGAAGTGCAGTTCGACCGTCTGGGCTGCTTTGCTTACTCCGCCGAGGAGAACACCGTTGCCGCCAGGATGGACGGCCAGATCGAGCAGGAAGTCAAGGACAAGCGCGCTGAGCTGGTGATGCAGATCCAGACCGGCATCATGGCCCAGAAGCAGGCCGCAAAGGTGGGCCAGACTGTCCGCGTCCTCTGCGACGGCGTGGACGACGAGAGCGGCCTCTACCTCTGCCGCACCGCTGCCGATGCCCCCGAGGTGGACGGCAACGTCTGCGTGTCCAGCGAAGAGCCGCTCTACCCCGGCGAGTTCTATGATGTGTTGGTGGACGACAGCGACCTTTACGATTTGTATGGTACTGTTGCAAAATAACAGATTGGAGGATAATTTTGTATGAATCTGCCCAATAAACTCACTCTGACCCGCATCCTGCTGGTGCCGGTGTTCATGATCTTCGTCTCGCTCGGCCAGTATATCACGCCGAGCTACAACCCGCGGTACTACCTCATCGCCGGCCTTATCTTCGCCGCGGCCAGCTTCACCGACTTCCTCGACGGCCATCTGGCCCGCAAGTGGAACATGGTCACCGACTTCGGCAAGTTCGCCGACCCGCTGGCCGACAAGCTGCTGACGACGGTAGCCTTCATCTACATGATGCGGGACGGCGTGTGCAGCCCTGTGGTGCTCTGCATCATTCTGGCCCGCGAGTTCGCCGTCTCCGGCCTCCGCATGGTGGCCGCCGGCGCAAAGGACGGCAAGGTCATCGCCGCCAACATGTGGGGCAAGGTGAAGACCGTGCTCCAGATGCTGACCATCCTCTTCTACTACTTCACGGTCTCCCTGACCGGCAATGTGCTGGGCCAGCAGTGTGCAGACATCGCCTCCGTGCTGTGCTGGGTCGTGGCCGCTGTCACCGCCATCTCCGGCATCAAGTACCTGTGGGATAACCGCAGCTTCATCAATACGGCAAAATAAGCGCCCGTCCGGGTGTAAAAAAGAAACGAGCGGAAAAAACCGCTCGTTTCTTTGATATTCCGACAAAAAATTACAGATAGGAGAGGAAAACGGTGCTGAAAAACATCCTGACTGTCCTGCGGAAGCTGGCCTCGGCGGCAATGAACTTCCTGATCGTGTACTTCGAGACCATCGCCGTCCCCATGAGCTGGGCCATGGGCGGGACCATCATGTTCACGATGTACACCGAGCTGTCCAACATCTTCAACGGCGCGGTCTGCCTGCTGGTGGGTCTGTGGCAGCTGAGCTGCGTCTTCACCGGGCGGGAGCTGCCCCTCTGGCTCAAGCGGCTCAAGTTCATCTCCACCAGCTGCCTCGCCATGACCTTTTTAACGGTGGTCATCATCCTCGCCCCCATGTACGAGGACGGCAACGGCTGGTACATCATGCTTTTCACGGGCTCGATGCTCTACCACCATTTCCTCAACCCGGTGCTGGCGATCCTGTCGCTGGTGCTCTTCGAGCGTCTGCCCCGCCTGCCGCTGGGGCAGGTCTGGTGGGCGCTGGTGCCGACGATCCTATACGGTCTGTATGATTTGCACGGCAATATTACAGGAACCATCGACGGCCCCTACCCCTTCATGCGGGTATACGACCAGACCATTCAGGAGACGCTGATGTGGTTTGCCATCATCCTCGTCACGAACCTGCTGTACGCCTTCCTGCTCTGGTGGCTGGGCGGCAACGGGAGAAAAAGCAAGGTGGGTCTGGAATTCAGGACATAAGAAAAAGGACTGCTGCGGATGCATCAGTCCTTTTTGTATACAGTCTTACAGCAGCGGGATGCCTGCCTTCTCACAGGCTTCGCGGGTAGCGTTGTCCCAGACGCTTGCCTGCACCTCACCGATGTGGGAGCTGCCCAGCAGCAGCATGCACAGGCGGCTCTGGCCGATGCCGCCGCCGATGGTGTAGGGCAGTTCGCCGTTCAGCACAGCCTTGTGGAAGGGCAGCTCGCGGCGGTCGTCGCAGCCTGCGGCGGTGAGCTGACGGTCCATGCTCTCGGGGCTGACGCGGATGCCCATGCTGCTCAGCTCGTAGCTGCACTGCAGCGGCTCGTTCCAGAACAGCAGGTCGCCGTTCAGATCCCAGTCGTCGTAGTCGGGGGCGCGGCCGTCGTGGGGCTTGCCGCTCTTGAGGGGAGCGCCGATCTTCATCAGGAAGGTGGTGCCGTTCTCCTCGACGATGGCATTCTCCCGCTCCTTCGGGGTCAGGCCGGGATACTTATCCTCCAGCTCCTGGGTGGTGATGAAGGTGACGTTGGGGGTGTGGAGCGGCAGATCCTGCAGCTGGGGGAACATGGCGTGCAGGTTCATCTCGGTGGCGCAGACCGCCGACACGATGGAGCGCACGACGTTCTTCAGATACGTCTCGTTCCGGTCTTCCTCACGGATGACCTTCTCCCAGTCCCACTGGTCCACATAGATGGAGTGGAGGTTGTCCATATCCTCGTCGCGGCGGATGGCGTTCATGTCGCAGTAGAGGCCCTTGCCCACGCGGAAGCCGTAGTCCTTCAGGGCCTTGCGCTTCCACTTGGCCAGCGACTGGACGACCTGCACCTCGATGCCGCTGTCCTTGGTGTCGAAGGTGACCTTCCGCTCGACGCCGTTCAAATCGTCGTTCAGGCCGGTAGAAGCCTCGACGAAGAGTGGCGCCGACACGCGGTAGAGGTTCAGCGTGGCGCACAGGGTGTCGGCGAACAGCCGCTTCACGGTGCCGATAGCGCGCTGGGTGTCGTACAGGTTCAGCGCGGGCGTGTAGTTTGCCGGAATGATGATCTTGCTCATAGCAGATTACCCCTCTCTTGCTGCCCCGCACCGCCGAATCGCCGCGCCGAGGACAGCTTCCCTTAATCGCAAGTTTCACAGATATGCCTATGGGTAACAGCATATTTGCGATATGCAGTTTGCGGATGCTGCCAGACCATTGAAAACGCAAACTGCTATATTAGAATAAATTATGGCACAAGTTGAGGGAGATGTAAAGGGGAAAGCGCTGATTTAGAGATAGAGTCAAGGCTTTTGGCGTAGAATAAATCTCGGCCCTTCCGCGCCCACAGTCCCGGTCGGAACAAAACCCACCCGGTGCAGCACCGCCTGCGAGGCAGGATGATCGGGGGCGGTCTCGGCCTCGACGGCGGTGACGCCGGGCTGTTCGAAGGCCCAGCGGCAGGCGGCGCGGACAGCCTCGGTGGCGTAGCCCTGATGTTCATATTCCGGCAGAAGGCCGCAGCCAATTTCCGGCTGGCCGTTTTCGGGCAGGCCCTTGAAGCAGAGGTCGCCTACCCAGTCGCCGGAATCGTTCTGGTAAAGCCCCCATGCGGTGTACCAGACCCACTGCTCGGGGTGGGCGAGGGAAAGGTCCAGCATATCGGTGTAGGGCTGGATGAGCTCCGGGTCGGTGGTGCGGGCCAGAAGGGCGCGCATCCCGTCGGGCTGCAGGGGGATGAGAAAAAGACGCTCGGTGATAAGCTGCATGATAAAACCTCCGGGCTGCGTTTTTGCCCAGTGTAGCACAAGCCGGGCAGGGGAGTCAAACGCTTGACTTACGCCCCGGCGGCTATTATAATAAGTTTGTAAAAGGATAAATGCGTTTATCCGGGCAGAGTAGCGCTGCATCGTCTGGGCAGAGAGAACGGGCCGTTGGCTGGAAGCCTGTTTGCAGACCGCCGCGTGAAGTGCGCCCGGACAGCACGCTGCGGGAAGCTGAGTATCGCAGCGCGGATGGCCGCCGTTATCGGCTTTGAGCGACAAACCGGAGTGGAACCGCGATTTTGAGAAAAGACCGCCTCCGACAATGTGCATAGCATATTGTCGGAGGCGGTTTGCTATCTTGAGGCGCTCGCAGGGCAGAGAAGCTTTCTGAAAACTGTGTCCCAGCAGTCAGAGAAAAGTGTCCCGGCCTGCCAAGGGCTCCCCTCGATAGGGGAGCTGTCGAGCGAAAGCGAGACGGAGAGGTTTATGATCACGGCTCCGGTCTGTCCCACAAAAAGGAGTATTCAACTATGCAGATCTTCAACACCCTGACCCGCCAGAAGGAAGAGTTCGTGCCGCAGGTGCCGGGCGAGTACCGCATCTACGTCTGCGGCCCCACCGTCTACAACTATATCCACATCGGCAACGCCCGCCCGCTCATCGTCTTCGATACCCTGCGCCGTTACCTCGAGTACCGCGGCAACAAGGTCATCTATGTCTCCAACATCACCGACATCGACGACAAGCTCATCAAGAAGGGCCAGGAAGAGGGTACTTCCATGAAGGAAGTCGCCCAGCGCTTCGAGGCCGAGTACCTCAAGGATGCCGCCGGTCTGAACTGCAAAAAGCCCACCGTCCAGCCCCGCGCTACCGAGCACATCCAGCAGATCCTCGACATCGTGAAAGACCTCATCGAGAGCGGCCACGCCTATGTCGCCAAGAACGGCGACGTCTACTTCCGCGTCAAGAGCGACCCCGAGTACGGCAAGCTGAGCCACCTCAAGCTGGACGACCTCGAGAGCGGCAACCGCGAGCTGCGCAGCCAGATGGAGGATGACCTGAAGGAAGACCCCGCCGACTTCGCCGTCTGGAAGGCCGCAAAGCCCGGCGAGCCCGCATGGGAGAGCCCCTACGGCATGGGTCGTCCGGGCTGGCACATCGAGTGCAGCGCCATGAGCCGCACCCATCTGGGCAAGACCATCGACCTCCACTGCGGCGGTCAGGACCTCATCTTCCCCCACCACGAGAACGAGATCGCCCAGAGCGAGTGCGCCAACGGCTGCGAGTTCGCCCGCTATTGGATGCACAACGGCTTCATCAACGTGGACAATCAGAAGATGTCCAAGAGCCTGCACAACTTCTTCACCGTCCGCGACGTGGCCAACCTCTACGGCTACGAGCCCATCCGCTACTTTATGCTGACCGCCGGCTACCGGATGCCGCTGAACTACACCGTGGACCTCATCGAGAGCTGCAAGAACAGCCTCGAGCGTCTCTACACCTGCCGCGAGAACCTCGACTTTGCCCTGAGCAAGACCGGGTTCGGCACCGACGAGACGCTGAAGGAGAAGGCCGAGGAAGCAAAGAAGAAATTCTGCACCGCCATGGACGACGACCTGAACACCCCCGACGCCCTGGCTGCTGTCTTCGACCTCGTGAAGGACATCAACACCCTGTCCGCCGCTTCCAGTAAGGCTGCTCTCGAAGCCGGCGCTGCCGCCTTCGACGAGATCACCGGCGTGCTGGGCCTGATGTACAACCGCAAGAAGGACGAAGTTCCCGCCGAGGTGACTGAACTGGTGGAGAAGCGTGCCGCCGCCAAGAAGGCCAAGGACTGGGCTGCTGCCGACGCCATCCGCGCACAGCTCACCGAGATGGGCTGGGCCGTGAAGGATACCGCTCAGGGTCCCCAGCTGAGCAAGCTGTAATCTGAATATCCGATGCAGGGCAGACCTGCGCTTTGCCAAAAGCTGGAGGCTTTGGACGGCGCGGGCCTGCCCTGCTTTTTTTCGTGAAAAAGGGAAAACGTAAAAATCGACAAAATCCGAAAAGAGTTGTTGTGATATTGCTGATTTTGACAGAACGTGTTTACATCTCCGGCCGCGTGGTGGTATGATGAGAATATCTTTGGAAATCAATAGATCTTCATAATGGGGAGAAAGTTCATGATGAAACGAAGCGGAATGCGCCGTCTGGCCGCGTTTGCGGCGGCTGCAGCGCTGGTGTTGTGCCTCGTGGGCTGCGGGGGTGCTCAGAGCGCCGCACAGGGTAACACCGAGCCGGTGGATCTGAGCGTCTGGACATATTACAACGGCGACCAGCTGGAGAGCTTCAATAAGCTGGTGGATACCTTCAACGACACCGTCGGCAAGGAAAAGAACATCACCGTGGAGAGCTACAGCCAGGGCAGCGTCAACGACCTCGAGGCGCAGGTGATGGCTGCGGCACAGGGCAAGGTGGGCGCTTCTGCCATGCCCAACATCTTTATGGCCTATGCAGACACCGCCTATGCCATGGACCAGATGGGCGAGCTGGCTGACCTTGCTCCCTATTTCACCGACGAGGAGCGCGCCGCCTATGTGGACAGCTACCTGACCGAGGGCGACTTCGACGACAGCGGCAGCATCAAGATCTTCCCGGTGGCAAAGTCCACGGAGCTTCTGTTCCTGAACGATACCGACTGGAAGCCCTTCGCTGCCGCCACCGGCGCACAGGATTCCGACCTTGAGACGGTGGAGGGTCTGGTCAAGACCGCCGAAGCCTACTACAACTGGACGGATGCCCAGACCGATACGCCCAACGACGGCAAAGCCCTGTTCGGACGCGACGCGATGGCAAACTATATGCTCATCGGTGCAAAAGAGCTGGGTGATGCCATTTTTGACGTCAAGGACGGCAAGATGACCATGGGCCTGAGCGAGGACGCGGCCCGCAAGCTGTGGGATAACTACTATGTTCCCTACATCAAGGGCTGGGCCGCCGCCAGCGGCCGCTTCCGCAGCGACGATATTAAAATCGGCAGCATTCTGGCCTACATCGGCTCCAGCTCCAGCGCGACCTACTTCCCGACGCAGGTGATGCTGAGCGACACCGAGAGCCACGACATCGAGCTGAAAGTCCTGCCCACGCCGCACTTTGAGGGCTGCGAGAAAGTCTCTGTCCAGCAGGGGGCCGGTATGGCCGTGGCAAAGGCCACCGATGCCGAGGTGGAAGCCAGCGTGGTCTTCCTCAAGTGGTTCACCCAGCCGGAGAACAACATCGCATTTGCAGTGGGCTCCGGCTATCTGCCCGTGACCTATGCCGCCAACGATATGGATGCTATCCACAGCAGCGGCCTCGCCCTGACCGGCAGCATGGAAAACGTCCTGACGGAGGCCGTGGACGCAGTGAACACCAACGAACTGTACACGACCAAAGCCTTTGAGGGCGGCACCGACGCCCGCAGCAAGCTGAACTACAGCATGAGCGACCTTGCCACGGCAGACCGCGCTACGGTGGAAGAGCGCCTCGCAGCAGGCGAGAGTGCGGAAGAGGCCGAGGCGGAATTCCTGACCGATGCGTATTTTGAGGCATGGTACCAGAGCCTCTGTGACGCACTGAGCCAGTACGAGGGCTGAGGCATCTTACAAAAACGAGCGGAAGGAGGGGAAAGGCATGAAACTGCTGATGCGGGATGAAGCGAAGGGAAGAGAGCATACGATTTTCGTTACCATCTTCTCGGCGCTGATGGTCATGCTGGCCGTCGTGGTCATGCTGATGGCTTCGGCCACTGCGATCAGCGGCGTTACCCTCCAACTGGATGAGAACGCGGTGGACATCCTGGACAAGCAGGTGGAGAACCGTGCAGGCTACATTCAGGACCAGCTCCGGCAGGCACAGGAGCTGACGGATCTTTCGACCTGCATCAATGAGACCGCCCAGCAGATGCTGGACGACGAAACGCTTTCCCTCAAGACGCTGGATTCCAGCAGCAGCGACAGCCTGCCGCTACTGCTGGCTGCAGCCCCCAGGATGCTTGAGACGCTGCGCTCCAAGCGCATTTCGGGCATCTTCCTCATCCTGAATACCCACGACTTCACGGACCGCACCTCCGGAGACCGCCTGCCCTGCGTTTACCTGCGCGACCTCGACCCGGATGCAGCCCCCTCTGTGGTAAACTCGGATATTTTGCTTGAGTGCGCTCCGTCGGAGCTGGTGCAGACCTTTGACATCGCTACGGACAAGGCGTGGTCGCCTGCACTGCAGTATCTGGACGGAGAGCAGGATGTGTTTTATGTCCGTCCCTTCCAGACAGCCTATGAAGACGTCGAGCGTATCGGGGCGGCAAGCTATGGCCGCTGGACGACTCTGCCATATAAGCTGCTGGGTGACGACCGCGAGGCCATCGCCTACGCGCAGCCCCTTATCCTGGACGACGGCACAGTCTACGGCGTTCTGGGCGTGGAGCTGCTGGAAAGCTATATGGACACCAAGCTCCCGTGGGACGAGCTGCATAGCGACCATCACGGCAGCTATCTGCTGGCCTCCACCACCTCCGACCTGAAGGGCGAGGTGCTGGCTCTTCAGGTCAGCTCCAACACCGGCGAGCAGAGCGTACCGCTGCGGAATGCGAAATGGGAACTGACGCTCCGGCGCAGCAACAACTGCTGGCATTACATGATGGACGGGAAGCAGCAGATCGCCAGCATCCGGCAGATCGACCTGTACAGCCGCAACGCCCCCTTCTCGGGTGAGCGGTGGCTGCTCGTCGGCGTGGTGGGCAGGAACGAGCTGTTCAGCTTCTCCCAGTCGGTGACGAAGCTGCTGGGCCTTGCCGTACTGCTGACACTGGGCATCGGTCTGGCCTGCGCCTTTTTCGTCAGCTATGGTCTGGCACAGCCCGTTGCCCAGCTCTCGAAAGAGCTGGTGGACGCACAGGAACAGCACAAGGCCGTGCCGGAATTTTCCCGCACCGGCATCCGGGAGCTGGACCAGCTGGCGGAAGCCATCGTGACCCTGAGCACCGACAACTACAAGGCCGCGGTGGCCGAGCGCAGCCGCATCGAGCACGAGCGCGATTATGACGCCCTGACCGGGCTGTACAGCCGTCAGGCCTTCTTCCGGGTCTGCGGGGAGCTGTTCGAGAAGCCCGATACTCTCCGTCACGCGGCCCTGATGATGACCGACCTCGACAACCTCAAGACCATCAACGACACGTATGGCCACGACTGGGGTGACGTTTATCTGCGGCAGACGGCCCGCAGCTTACAGCAGGGCTCACCCAGCGGCACTGTGGTGGCCCGCCTTTCCGGCGACGAGTTCCTGCTGCTGTTCTACGGCTATGAGACGCGGGAGGCCCTGCGGGCGGACATCAAAAAGCTGGAAGAGAACTTTGCCCAGAGCAGTGCTGCTCTTCCGGACGGCAAGAGACTGTGCATCCGGATGTCCGGCGGCGTGGCATGGTATCCGGAGGACGCGCTGGACCTCGACACCCTCAAGAAATATGCGGACTTTGCAATGTATGAAGTCAAGCACTCCACCAAGGGCAAGGTACGGGAGTTCGACATGGAGCGCTACCGCGCCGGTGTCTATGCGATGGAGCAGCGCAGCGACTTTGAAAAGCTCATCCGGGAGCGGCGGGTGGACTACTGCTTCCAGCCCATCGTCTCGGCTCACGACGGCCATGTGGTGGCCTACGAGGTCCTGATGCGGCCTCAGCTGCCTACCCTGCGTTCGCCGATCACGGTAATGCAGCTGGCCAGCGAGATGGGCCGGTTGTATGATATTGAGAAGCTGACTTTCTTCCGGGCCTGTGAGTGCTACGAGGAGCTGGAGGCTGCCGGCAAACTGGACGACGACGCTCTCATCTTCGTCAACAGCATCGCCAGTGTCAGCCTGAGCGATGAGGACTGGGCGAGCTACTGCGAGGCCCACAGCGCCATCCTTCCGAAGCTGGTGGTGGAGATCACCGAAGAGGAAGAGATGAACGAGCGAGAGCTGGAACGGAAGCGGAATGTCCCCGGTGTGCCCGGCGTCTTTGCGCTGGATGACTACGGCAGCGGCTACAGCAATGGCAACAGCCTGCTGACGGTCGCGCCCAAGTATGTCAAGGTGGACATCGCCATCATCCAGGGCATTGATACCGATGCCGACAAACAGCAGTTCCTCATGGCGCTCATCGATTACGCCCACCCGCGCGGTGTGCAGGTGCTGGCCGAGGGCGTGGAAACGCTGTCGGAGCTGCGCAAGGTGCTCGAGATGGGTGTAGACCTGCTGCAGGGCTACTGTCTGGCGCCTCCGGCGGCAGAGCCGGGGGCCATCGACGAAAAGGCCACCGAGGTCATCGCCGAGGTGGAGCGCCAGAAAGCCGAGCGGGAAGAAGCCGGGTCTTAAAAAGCAAAAAGCATCGCCCTCTGTATTGGCATTGTGCCGGTACAGAGGGCGATGCTTTGTCTATCTTTACTGAATGAAGCCGACGAAGAGGGGGCAGAGCACGGCGGTGAGGACGCCGGCCACGGCTATGGACAGGCCGCTCATGGCACCTTCGACCTCACCCATCTGCAGAGCTTTGCTGGTGCCTACGGCATGGGCCGAGGTGCCGATGCCGACGCCCTTTGCGATGGGGTCGGTGATGTGGAAGATCTTGCAGACCACCTCGGCCAGCAGGTTGCCCGCGATGCCGGTGAGGATGACGATGGCACCCGTCAGGGCCGCGATGCCGCCCAGCTCAGCGGCGACGTCCATGCTGATGGCCGTGGTGACGGACTTCGGCAGGAGGGTGGCGTACTGCTCCCGGGTGAGGCCCAGCGCGAGGGCCAGAGCCAAAGCGCTGCCGAGGCTCACCAGCGTACCCACTGAGATGCCCGCGATGATGGCGGCGGCGTTCTCTTTCAGCAGATCCCACTTTTCATAGAGCGGGATGGCGAGGCTGATGGTGGCCGGCAGCAGCAGATAGTTCACCGGGGCGGCACTGACCTTGTAGTCGGCGTAGGAGATGTTCAGCACACTCAGCAGGATGATGACGAAGATGCTGCCCAGCAGCAGCGGGTTGAAGATGGCCTTGCCGGTGGTTTTGTTGATGAGAGCACCCAGCGCGAAAGCGGCCAGCGTCAGCAGCACGCCCCACGCGGCGGACCCGGAGAGGAAGCCCTGTAAGAGATCAGTCATGTTCGGCCTCCTTCTTTGCAGCGCGGCGGCTGGTGAGGGCCTGGGTGGTGCGGCCTGCACTCACGAGGACCAGCACCGTCACCGGGATGATGGCGATGACGATGGGCAGCAGCATCTCGCCCATCTCAGCCCACAGCTCCATGACGCCCGCGGCGGCAGGCACAAACAGCAGCGGGAAGATGCCGGTGAGGAACAGGCCCACTTCCTTGACCTGCTCGAGCTTCACGATGCCGAAGCGGAGCGCGGCCAGGAGCAGCAGCAGGCCGTAGATGCTGGCCGGGAGAGGGAGCGGGAGCACTGCGTGGCAGATCTCGCCCAAAAAGCAGAACGCCAGAATACGCGAAAATTGAAACAGATAGTTCGTAAGGATGCCTCCTTTGGCTCGGCTGAACAGGAAAATACAAAACAGGATACAAGTCAACAGTATAATCCAAAAATCCCTGCGGCGCAACGGCAATACTGGCCAAGATTTTGCCCCTTTGGTGCGGAAAATTGGAGGTTTGGATAGTGTGCCTGTCCCAAACCCTGCGGCGTGGCCGTGCTGTTCGAGTTCTGTACCGATCTGCCGACTCACGTTGACAGTAGAAACAAAAAAAGAGCCTCTAACTTTCGTTAGAGGCTTTTGGTGGAGCATTCTCCACAGCAGGCGAACCCGAAGGATTCATTCCAGATACTGCGGCAGATTCCATGAACCGCGCAGGATACGGTGGATCTCCACGATTCTGGCAGGGTCGTTGACCTGATAGAACACAAGATACTGGTCGAGGACCATTTTACGGTATACCGGGTCAAGAGGATAGATTTCACACATCTTTGGGTTATCGCTCAGTTTTGTGATTTTATCCCGCATCTCTTTCAACACCCGGCTGGCTGTTTTGGGATAAAAGCCCGAAAGATACCGGGCGATATCGTTCAGGTCCTGCACAGCAAGGGGCAGATATTTGATCCTATACGTCATACTGCTTGCCCAGCGTCTCCCATACGCTTTCGTGGTCTGCCCACTGCGTGTCGGGGTCAGCCGCCTGCTGTTTTGCCTTGGCAAGTGCCTCGGCAACATATCGCTGGTGCAAAAACTCTTCGTACTTGGCGTAGTCCTCAATGTTGATGAGAACGGATTCTCCACGGCCATGATTCGTGATGATCACATGGTCATGATCTTTGAGCATCTCCGAAATTTCGGCGTAATGGTTGCGCAGATCCCGGGAAGGGCGAACGAATGTCTGCATCATACGAGACACCTCCTATCGGGATAATTGTATCACAAAATGACTACGAGTGCAAGGTGGATGATTCTGACGGGGAGAACAAGAACCATCCCGTGGCCACAAATTTTCAATTGCTGAAAATTTTCTGCCCCTTTGGGACAGCTTCTTGTTGGGGCGTGCGGTGCCCCAAACCCTGCTGTTGAGGTTGCGATAAACCAGGAGTTATCGAACCGCACTTGTGATTTCTTCTAATGTGTCCTGGCGAAGCCACTTTCCAAATACTTGAGAATTCTTTGACGGCAGATAACCCAAATTCGTATATCCCAGCTTCTTCAAAAGGCTCATACTTGGAATGTTCTCTCTTTCAGTAAAACAGATAAAATCCCACTGAGGATAGTGCTTGTGTAAATACTCAATTAAAGAGGACAAGGCTTCATAGGCGTAACCGCTTCGGTGAACTTTATAAGAAAATGTGTACCCTAAAGAAATTGTGCCCTCGTTAGGCATAACGACGATTTCGCCAATCATGACATCCGTTTCTCTTAATGCAACACTGATCATAGTCGGCGATGCGATATTCAGGGCATTGTCTTTATTACGCTCGATCAAAGCAACAATATCCTTATAATCTTTCGTCTGGCCTCGTTGATATTTCGAGCATCGCTCGTTATTTCGATAATCAACAGATCGGAAGAGCACACGTCTGAACTCCAGTCACATTCCTTTATCTCGTATGCCGTCTTCTGCTTGAAAA
>ENA-UPWR01000068-UPWR01000068.1-human-gut-metagenome-genome-assembly--contig:-NODE-68-length-16667-cov-31.986980_pt1 | contig 16667 bp, 15 predicted proteins | sample MGYA00250053_ERZ773382 | MGnify/ENA primary metagenome ERZ773382 (study PRJEB29103, sample SAMN06112029) | human gut metagenome | biome: human gut; feature: ankylosing spondylitis patient; material...
TTCAAGCAGAAGACGGCATACGAGATAAAGGAATGTGACTGGAGTTCAGACGTGTGCTCTTCCGATCTGCTGTCCGTCCGGGACCTGCTGCTGGCGGAGGAGGACGACCTGATTCAGGACATCATGGACCCCAACGTGGTGTCCGTGAACACCATGGACGACAAGGAGGACGTGGCCCAGGCCCTGAGCAAATACGACTTCCTGGCCATGCCCGTGGTGGACAAGGAGCAGCGCCTGGTGGGCATCGTCACCGTGGACGACGCCATGGACGTTATCGAGGAGGAGACCACGGAGGACTTCGAGAAGATGGCCGCCATGCTGCCGTCGGACAAGCCCTATCTGAAGTCCGGCATTTTCGCCACCTGGCGGGCCCGCCTGCCCTGGCTGATGGTGCTGATGCTGTCAGCCACCTTCACGGGGATGATCCTGAACCACTATGAAAGCGCCCTGGCCGCGTGCCTGGTGCTCAACTCGTATATCCCCATGCTCTCCGGCACCGGCGGCAACTCCGGCACCCAGGCCTCCGTGGCGGTGATTCGCGCCCTGAGCCTGGACGAGGTGGACTTTTCCGACATTTTCCAAGTGCTGTGGAAGGAGCTGCGGGTGTCGCTGCTGTGCGGCGTGTGCCTGGCCGGGGCCAACTTCGTGAAAATGCAGCTGGTGGACCGGCTGCTGCTGGGCAACGCCGCCGTGACGCCTATGGTGTGCCTGGTGGTATGCCTGACCATCCTGTTTGTGGTGGTGTTTGCCAAGTGCGTGGGCTGCTCCCTGCCCATCCTGGCCGAGAAGATCGGCCTGGACCCGGCGGTGATGGCCAGTCCCTTCATCTCCACCATCGTGGACGCCACCAGCCTGCTGATCTATTTCCGCTTCGCCTCCTGGTTCCTGCTGTAGCTGCATATAGAAAAAGACGCCGGAGTCCGGCGTCTTTTTATTTACAGCTCCCCGGCCTTATACAGCTGGGATTCGCGGCGGTAACCGGCGGCGGCTGCGGCGTTGGATGCGATCTCCTCCGGCGTCAGGGGGCGGCGGACCTTGCCGGGAGCGCCCATGACCATGGACCCGTCGGGGATCACAGCCCCCTGGGTCACCAAGGCCCCGGCGGCGATGATGCAGTCCCGGCCCACCACGGCCCCGTTGAGGACGGTGGCCCCCATGCCCACCAGGGTGTTGTCCCCGATGGTGCAGCCGTGAAGAATGGCGGCGTGGCCCACGGTGCAGTCCCGGCCCACTTTGGTGGGAAAGCCGGGGTCCGCGTGGAGGACGCAGTTGTCCTGGATATTGCTGCCGGGGCCCACAGTGATGGGGTCCGTCTCCGCCCGGAGCACCGCTCCAAAGTAGATCCCGGCTCCCTCCCCGATGGTGACATTGCCCCGGACGGTGGCGTTGTCCGCCACAAAGGCGGTTTCATGAATCACAGGCTTCATGGGTTTTCTCTCCTTAATGGAACAGCCAGCGGGCCACCAGGATCACCACGCAGGCCCCGCCCACGCCGATGAGGATGGCTCCCACAGAGCCGGTGGCGGCGATGCCGATGGTGCTCGCCAGCCAATTGCCCACGGCGGAGCCCACCACGCCCAGGATCAGGTTGCGGATCAGGCCGCCGCGGCTGCCCATGAGCTTGCTGGCAATCCAGCCGATAAGAGCGCCTAAAATCAGGGAATAAATCATTGCTTTGTCTCTCTTTCTACCCGCAGGGGGCCTACAATATGAACATTCAGGTGGTTATAGGGCATCTCCACGGACTTTTCGTCAAAGGCCGCCTTGATGTTCTCCAGCAGAGCGTAATAGGCCGTCCAGTAGTCGGCGGTTCTGGCCCAGCTGCGGACGATGTACTCGATGCCGCTTTCGCCGTAGGCATTGACGTATACCTCCGGGCCGGGGCTCTCCAGCAGGTCCGGGGTCCGGGCCACGGCGTCCAGCAGAGCCTGGCGCACGGTCTGCACCGGCGCGTCATAGGACGCGCTGACGCTGTGCTGGATGCGGCGGGTGCCCAGGGTGGTGTAGTTGGTGATCTTTCCGGCGGAAAGGCTGCTGTTGGGGGCGGCGATCCGCAGGCCGTCCGGCGTGTCCAGATAGGTATAGGTCAGGGTCAGCTCCTTGACGGTGCCTGCGCCGCAGGGGGTGTCCACATAGTCGCCCACGGTGAAGGGCTTGGTCACCAGCAGCACCAGGCCCCCGGCCACGTTGGCCAGGACGTTCTGCACCGCCAGGGACACGGCCAGGGACAGCACCGACAATAGCGCCACCAGGGACGTGACGGGAATGCCCAGCTGGTCGGCGGTAATGAGCACCGTTACCACCCACAGCACCAGCTGCACGGTCCGCACCAGGTATTTCCGCACCCGGGCGTCCATATGGGTCTGGACCAGCACCCGGCGCAGCAAAGCGGTGAGCAGCCGCACCGCCACCAGGCAGATCACCAGCGTCAGCAGTGCCCCCAGCAGCGTCCCCAGGGAGATATTCCCCAGGTGCAGGGCCGACAGGTCCAGCTTCTGATCCAATGGGTTTTCCACAGGCGGCACCTCCTTTTCGTGGCCCCTATTATACTCCCGGGCGGCGGATTTTGTCAATTCGTCAAAAAAAGACTTACCCTTTTGGAGAAAAAGTGGTATAATATGGTAAAGAACGAAAGAGAGGATGAACGGCATGTTTGCAGCGGGCGAAATGGTGGTCTATGGCGGCGAGGGCGTCTGCCGGGTGGAGGGCGTTGGGACGCCGTCTTTGCCGGGAATGGACAAGACCCGGCTGTACTATACCCTTGCGCCGCTGTACCGCTCCGGCCAGGTGATGACCCCGGTGGACACCCGGGTGCTGATGCGCCCCCTGCTGACGGGGCAGGAGGTGCAGGAGCTCATCGCGCAGCTGGACCAGCTGCCGGAGGAGCAGGCCGAAAGCCACAACACCCGGGCCATCAAGGACCTGTATCACCAGGTGGTGGCCTCCTATGACTGCAAACGGCTGGCGGGCCTCATCAAGGGGGTGTGCCGCCGGCGCAGCTGGGCCATTCACCACGGGCGGAAGGTCAGCCAGATGGACGAGCGCTATCTCAGGCGGGCGGAGGACGCCCTGTACGGCGAGCTGGGGGCGGTGCTGGGCCTTCCCCGGGAGGACGTCCCGGCCTATATCCGCCAGACCTGGCCCAAGTGGCCGCTGTTTTGAATTATCCCAAAAGGACTTCGTCCCTTTTGGGATAAAAGGCTTGCAGACTGAGAAGAATTTTCGCCCAGGTACACGCCCCGGGCGAAAATGATCTCACTTGATTTGCCGCCTGCGGGCGGCAAACTCTGCGAGGCTTCTATAGCCTGTCAGTCTTTCTTGGGGTGATAGGTGGGCACCATGTCCGCCACACAGCGGCGGATGTCCGGGCTGTTGTGCCGGCAGGCCCGCTCCAGGGCCGCCAGCTGGCGGCAGAAGGCCTCGTCGTCCATCTCGATGGGCCGCCCCACATGGATGAGCTTGTTGGCGGTATCCTGCAAGCCCTCCTCGTCCATCAGCAGCTCCTCATACAGCTTCTCCCCCGGCCGCAGACCGGTGTAGATAATGGGGATGTCCACATCCGGCTCGAAGCCGGACAGGCGGATCAGCTGCCGGGCCATGTCGTCGATCTTCACCGGCTGGCCCATATCCAGCACGAAAATCTCTCCGCCCTTGGCATAGTATCCCGCCTGCAGCACCAGGGACACCGCCTCGGGGATGGTCATAAAGAAGCGGGTGATCTCCGGATGGGTCACGGTCACCGGCCCGCCGCAGGCGATCTGCCGCTCAAACAGCGGCACCACGCTGCCGTTGCTTCCCAGGACGTTGCCGAACCGCACCGCCACGAACTCCGTGCCGCTGCGCCGGTCCATCATCTGCACCACCATCTCACACAGGCGCTTGGAGGCCCCCACGATGTTGGTGGGGTTCACGGCCTTGTCCGTGGAGATCAGCACGAAGCGCTTCACCCCGTGGGCCGCGGCGGACTGAGCCATGTTGTATGTACCGAATACGTTGTTCTTGATGGCCTCGTTGGGGCTGTCCTCCATCAGGGGCACATGCTTGTGGGCCGCCGCGTGGAAGATCAGGTCCGGCTGATAGGTGTCCAGCAGGTCATCCACCCGCCCCCGGTCCCGGACGGAACCGATGCACACGTCCAGCGCCAGCTCCGGGTGCTCCCGGCGCAGCTCCATCTGGATGTCGTAGGCGTTGTTTTCGTAGATGTCGAAGATCACCAGCCGCCGGGGCTTGTGCCGGGCGATCTGGCGGCACAGCTCGCTGCCGATGGACCCGCCGCCGCCGGTGATCAGCACCGTTTTGTCGTTGATATAGCCGCAGATCTCCCCCAGGTTCACCCGGATGGGGTCCCGGCCCAGCAGGTCCTGCAGCTCCACCCGGCGGAGCTTGCTGATGGTGACCTCGCCGTTGACCAGCTGATAGATGCCCGGCACCACCTGGATCTGGCACCCGGTTTTGCTGCATATGTTCAGAATTTCTTGCCGCCCGGCCCCCTGCAGGGACGGGATGGCGAAGATGATCTTGCGGATGTCGTACCGTTTCACGGCCTGGGGAATGTCCCGGCGGCCGCCCACAATGCGCACGCCCTCCAGAATGCGGCCGTGCTTGGCAGGGTTGTCGTCGATGAGACAGGCCACCCGGCTGTTGAGATGACTGCTGACGGCGTATTCCCGGAGCAGCTGCCGCCCGGCCTGGCCCGCGCCGATGATCATTACGTTTTCGGTGCCCTTCTGGCTGCCGGGCACCCGGTTGCGCAGATACCGCACGCCCCGATAGAAAAACCGGATACCGGCGGTGATAAAGAAGCTACACAGCAGGCCCCACACATAGTACGACCGGGGCATCACAATGTGGAACAGCTTCACGCACCCGAAGCTCAGCCCGCCCAGGATGACATAACACAATGCTGAATATCCGGCAATAGCCATCCATGAATACAAGCAGTCTCATGACCGTTTCCTCATCATAGACTCCGAAGTTTTCCACATAGGGGCTTCCTTGAAAGATCTTGGAAAAAAATGGTTTGCTTTTTCAAAACTGCATTTCTCCCCGCAAGAACTGATTGAGAGGATGCTGACAGAAATACAGAAATAATTAATCTTCTAAAGATACGCTACAAATGAAAAATAACAACCTGAAGTATCTCATTGCAGGAACCGGCGGTGTAGGCGGTTCAATAGCCGCATTTCTCGCTCTCGCCGGAAAGGACGTCACCTGTATTGCCCGTGGCGGACATCTTGCCGCCTTACGTGAAAACGGATTGAAGTTACATTCCGATTTAAAAGGCGAGCATACATTGGACGTTCCGGCTTATACGGCAGAGGAATATGCCGCCCTCGCCTCTTCGGCGGACGCTTACAAGGCAGACGTTATTTTCGTATGCGTCAAAGGCTATTCCGTAGACTCCATTACGGAATTAATCAGGCACGCCGCACACAAGGACACGGTAGTAATCCCCATCCTGAACGTCCATGGCACAGGTCCGCGCATCCAGCGGCTGGTTCCCGGCGTCACGGTACTGGACGGCTGCATCTACATCGTAGGATTCGTATCCGGCAAAGGCGAAATCACGCAAATGGGCAAGATATTCCGGTTGGTTTACGGGGCACACAAAGACACCATTGTTTCCCGTGAAACATTGGCAGCCATACAGCGGGATTTGCAGGAAAGCGGCATCAAGGCCGACATATCTCCCGACATCAACCGCGACACCTTCGTCAAATGGTCTTTCATCTCGGCCATGGCCGTTACCGGAGCTTACTACGACGTGCCTATGGGCGAAGTGCAGAAGCCCGGCAAAGTACGCGACACCTTCATCGGGCTTTCGCAAGAAAGCGCGGCCTTGGGACGGAAACTGGGCATCGGGTTCGAGGAAGACATCGTAGCGTACAACCTCAAGGTAATCGACAAACTTGCCCCCGAAAGCACCGCTTCCATGCAAAAAGACATGGCGCGCGGCCACCAAAGCGAAGTGCAGGGATTGCTTTTCGACATGATTGCGGCAGCCGAAGAACAGAATATCGACATCCCTACATACAGAATGGTAGCGGAGAAATTCAAATAATTTTATACCTTTGCCTCACCATCTTATACAGTTTCATCTTCCGGAGCGTAGCGCAGAACCTCTTCCGTGCAATACATAAAAAGAGCAGATTCTGCGCTACGCTCCGAAGGACGAAAACAAAGATATAAACTAACTTAAATTGCTTATGAATATGCTGACTCTCCTCTCTATCAACTGGAATCCCAACCCGGAACTGTTCAACCTTTTCGGCAGCCTTCCAATCCGGTATTACGGCCTGTTATGGGTGGTAGGTATTGCTCTTGCCTACGTAATAGTACACCGCCAATACCACGACCGGAAAATCGACGAAAAGACATTCGAACCGCTGTTCTTCTACTGCTTCTTCGGCATCCTGATAGGAGCGAGACTGGGGCACTGTCTGTTCTACCAGCCGGATTATTACCTGAATCACTTCTGGGAAATGATACTTCCCGTGAAGTTCCTGCCGGACGGCGGCTGGAAGTTTACCGGCTACGAAGGGCTTGCCAGTCACGGCGGTACGCTGGGACTGATTATCGCCCTTTGGATGTACTGCCGCAAAACCAAGATGCACTATATGGATGTGCTGGACATGATAGCCGTAGCCACACCTGTCACCGCCTGTTGCATCCGCCTTGCCAACCTGATGAACTCCGAGATTATCGGCAAGCCGGCCGATGTGCCCTGGGCTTTCGTCTTTGAACGGGTGGATATGCTGCCCCGCCATCCGGCACAGCTCTACGAGGCAATCGCCTACTTCATCTTCTTCCTGGGCATGGTCTACCTGTACAGGCGCGGACAAAAGCAGCAGGAAAACAAGCTCAAAACGGACTTCAGCACCACCAAAGCCAAGTCCACCGCAGTGCAAACCGGCGCTACCCTACCCTACCACCGCGGCTTCTTCTTCGGCCTCTGCCTGACTGAAATATTCGTATTCCGCTTCTTCATCGAGTTCCTGAAAGAGGATCAGGTGGATTTTGAAAGCGCAATGACGCTGAATATGGGGCAATGGCTCAGCATTCCGTTCATACTTATCGGAGTGTACTTCATGTGTTTCCACGGCAAGAAAACGGCAGGAAAATAAGAACTCCGCAACAATAAAAAAATATCAAGGCATGAAACCAACAGTTCCACCTAAGGAAACTGAAAGTTCCATGCCTTGATACTTCTTGTTCCACTACGTGAAACAAAGAGTTTCTCACGGGGAAACAAACCGTTCCCTCAGGAGAAATTTTTTGTTTCATTCTTTGAAACCCGACTTACGTCGCAGGTTACTTTCCTTTGACTATCCGCTTGATGTCATTCAGCTTGTTCAGCGCTTCGAGCGGTGTCAGGTTGTTCACATCCAGGTTCAGTATCTCGTCGCGTATCTGGCACAACACCGGGTCGTCGAGCTGGAAGAAACTGAGCTGCATGCCGCCGCGCGTCTCTCCCACTTCAACCATCGGCTTGGCCGCGATGCCTTGCTGGCGGTTGTCCTTTTCAAGCTGTTTCAATATATCACCGGCGCGTTTCACGATACTTTTGGGCATACCCGCCATTTTGGCTACATGGATACCGAAGGAATGCTCGCTGCCGCCGCGCTCCAGTTTGCGCAGGAAAATGACCTTATTGTCGATTTCCTTCACCGATACATTATAGTTCTTGATGCGCTTGAAGGATTTCTCCATTTCGTTCAGTTCATGGTAGTGCGTGGCAAAGAGCGTACGCGCCTTGGCATGCGGATGTTCGTGGATATACTCCACAATGGCCCAGGCAATGGAGATGCCGTCGTAGGTGGAAGTACCGCGCCCCAACTCGTCAAAAAGCACCAGGCTGCGGGGAGAAAGGTTATTCAGGATGTCGGCCGCCTCGTTCATCTCCACCATAAACGTAGACTCGCCCACGGAGATATTGTCGCTGGCCCCCACACGGGTGAATATCTTGTCCACCAGACCGATATGCGCGCTTTCCGCCGGAACGAAACAGCCGATTTGCGCCATAAGCGTAATCAGGGCGGTCTGACGGAGCAATGCCGACTTACCCGCCATGTTAGGACCGGTAATGATGATTATCTGCTGCGTACTGCTGTCCAGCATCACATCGTTGGCTACGTACTTCTCGCCTATCGGAAGCTGCTTCTCGATGACCGGATGACGTCCCTGGTGTATCTCCAGCACCTCGTCGTCGGAGATTACGGGACGGATATAATTGTTTTCGCGGGCTGCGGTGGCAAAAGACAGCAGGCAGTCCAGCCGGGCTATCTGGTTCGCATCGGTCTGAATGGCAGGAATAAACTCACTCAAGGACTGCACCAGCTCTGCATAAAGCTGTGTTTCCAGTACCAGTATCTTGTCCTCGGCGCCGAGTATCTTTTCCTCATATTCTTTCAATTCCTGCGTAATGTAACGCTCGGCATTGACCAGTGTCTGCTTGCGAATCCACTCCTGCGGCACTTTATCCTTGTGCACGTTGCGCACTTCGATATAGTAACCGAACACATTGTTATAGCCGATTTTCAGGCTGGGAATGCCCGTAAGCTCACTCTCCCGCTGCTGTATCTGCAAAAGATAGTCCTTGCCGGAATAGGCTATCCGGCGCAGCTCGTCCAATTCGGCATTTACGCCGGATTTTATCACACCGCCTTTATTGACAAGCAACGGCGGGTCGTTGTTGATTTCCCTTTCGATGCGGTCGCGGATGGAACGGCAGATGTCCAGTTGTCCGCCGATATGGTTCAGACTAGCGTTATCGGCATCCATACAGGCTTCCTTAATCGGTTCGATAGCCTGCAGGGCCACTTTCAGAGCGACTACCTCGCGGGGAGAAACACGTCCTACGGCTACTTTGGAGATAATGCGTTCCAAGTCGCCTATCAAGTGCAACTGCTCTTCAATCACTCCCTTGAACTCAGGCTTCCGGAAGAAATACTCCACCACGTCCAGCCGTCCGTTAATGGGCTTCACATCCTTCAGGGGGAATACCATCCAACGCTTCAGCAGGCGGGCCCCCATCGGGCTGATTGTTTTATCTATCACATCCAACAAGCTGCTGCCGCCGTCGTTCATGCTGCCCATCAGCTCCAGGCTGCGCACCGTAAACTTATCCAGACGGACGTACTTATCTTCCTCTATACGTGCCAGCGAGGTGATATGTCCTATCTGCGTATGCTGCGTCATAATGAGGTACTGCAAGATAGCCCCCGAAGCGATGATACCGTTTTTGAGATGCTCCACGCCGAATCCCTTCAGGTTTTTCACTTCAAAGTGTTTCAGCAGTTTCTCGCGGGCGGTGGTTTCCGTAAACACCCAGTCGTCCAGCTCGAACGTAAAGAACTTGCTGCCGAAATTGCCTTCGAACATTCCCCGGCGGCCACGTTCAAACAGCACCTCTTTCGGGGCGAAGTTGTTCAGCAGCTTGTCTATATGGTCAAAGGAGCCTTCGGCGGTCAGGAACTCACCGGTGGAGATATCCAGAAACGCCACCCCGCAGGCGCCTTTACCGAAATGAACGGCGGCGAGGAAGTTGTTTTCACGGTAATTCAGTATATTGTCGTTAATGGATACGCCCGGCGTTACCAATTCGGTGATACCGCGTTTCACCAGTTTCTTGGTGAGCTTCGGGTCTTCCAACTGGTCGCAAATGGCTACGCGCTTGCCCGCACGTATCAGTTTGGGTAGATACGTATCGAGCGCATGGTGGGGAAAGCCTGCCATTTCAATCGTTTTTCCCTTGCCGTTGGCGCGCTTAGTCAAGGTAATGCCTAATATTTCAGAAGCCAGGACGGCATCGGTGGAATAAGTTTCATAGAAGTCGCCGCAACGAAACAGCATGACCGCATCGGGGTGCTTTGCCTTCAACTCAAGAAACTGCTTCATCATCGGGGTAAGGACAATATCTTCGTGCATACAGGTATATCTTTGCGGAACACAGAAGCCCGGTGGCGCAGAGTTTTAACGGTATGAACTCCCGGTTTCATGAAGCAGACGCTCTGCACAAGCAACTCTGTGCCACCGTATCTCTGTGTTCATTGATTAATGTCACAAAGATAATCCTTTTTTAGAAAATACGTATGTAAAGGGATTTAATCCTTAGCAAGCCTTAACAAAGCCGGTGTTTTTGCTAAAACATGTTATAAAACACACTTTTTTATTTGCTTTATTTGGAAATTTCCCGAAAGTCCGTACCTTTGCACTGTGTTTTTCATAGTATTAGATTTAAGGTTAACAAAGGTTGGAGTACAGCGGTACTCCTTTTTTTATGCCCGTACGTCCGGTTCATACATCCGCAGCGCCCGCGCACGTCCGGCTTCAACCGCTAAAACCGGCGCAAAAGTTCCTCGAACGTCACACCGCTGTCCGCTTTCATCTTCTCCATACGAATACGCTTCAGGCGCTTCTTTACCGAATCTTTTTCCAGATGCATGATTTGTGACATTTCCAATTGGGACAGTTGCATCTTCACCATACAGCAGTAGCGCAAATCCTCTTTATTCAAAGCAGGATAGTGTTGTTGCAGTCGCCTGGTGAAGTTATCGAAAATAATGTCCGCGTTCTGCACAATGTCTTCCCAGTCATCGTCCGAAAGAAGGATATTGCTCCCCTTCTCTATCTCCTGAACGATACGCTGGTTCAGCCTTCTGAAGAAAGTCTCCTTCAGCCGGGCTTCCTTCTGCTCCATTTCGGCCATACGCTGCAAGTTCTCGGTAGTCACTTGCCGCTGATGATGCAATTCTTCCTGCTGACTGGCAAGCTGGTGCTGCTGCTCCACCAGCCGGCGGCGGTTGCGCCAATAAAAGAAATAAATGGTACTTGCTATCCACAGCGACAATAGGGACAAGGTAGCCATCAGATATACATTGCTCTGCCTTTCGGCGGCCTGAGTGCGCCAATAAAGGTTCTCCACGGACAGTTGCTCGTGCTTGTAAAGCTCCTGCAACGCAATGACTTCCGCCGTATGGCGTTGCTTCCTCACGCTGTCCGCCAGTTCCGTAAAACGCAGCAGAAGAGAGTATGCCTCATTGCACCGTCCCATTTTATAATACGCTCCGGACATATGGTTATAGGCATCTGCCTGTGTTGCCAAATTCGGGCTGGCAACGGCTTTCCGAAAATAATGGTAAGCGGAGTCATACTGCCCCAGCTTCCCGAACAAATCCACCTTATCGGCATACAGGCCGAGAATGGCAAGGGTATCTTTACGGGGACGCAACCCGATAGCTTTGTCTATATATTCCAGTGCCTTTCCGTTCTCTCCCATTTTGGCATAGATACTGCCCAAATCGGTATATACATGAGGTAATTGCGACGGCAGGGAATCCGCTATTGCCGCATCATAGGCGGCCTGTGCATAATAAAGGGCGCTGTCCAGCCTGTTCAGAAAGTAATAGCCGGTGGCGATATCGCACAACGCCAGGTTCTTGTAAAACAGATTGTCCATCCTCAACGCCGCCTTCAACGCCTCTTTGGAATAGCGCATCTTGCCCTCATACTCTTCCTGGTTCAGGCAGACGACTCCCAGCCATGTATTGACCCTGTAGAGCTGCTCGTCATTGCCGCTTCCCTGCAGGAAAAGCAAGGCTTTCAGAAAAGACTGCATGGCATCCTTCATGCGGTACAGCCGCCTGTCCAGGTGCGCCTTGCAGTACAACGCCCGTTCGGCATACAGAGAATCTCCCGACTCACTGAAATATTTGATGGCCGGCAGCAGCAATGTATCGGTTTCCGCATTCAACTGCTGTTTCCGGTGCATGGCTTCGGACAATAATAAAGCGTAGAGCGCATAGTCGCGGTCGGTAAGGTTGTTCTGCGGCTCTTTGATTTCCTGCATCACGGCGATAGCACTGTCCGTCTCTTTCTCCGCCATCAGTTTTTCCGCCAGCGCTACCCGGCGGTCGGGACCGCACGCCACCAGAAACATACTCCACAAAACAACCGAAATTATATGTTTATACCTCATCGTTCCAAAATTTGTCATTCATAAGAATCCATTACCACTTCACCGGTTTCCCCGTGCACAAGTATTACCTTCACTTTATCCGGCTGCACGGAGTCGCGTACATCAATCTCCCATAACGGCATATCCCGGCTTGCATCCACATAACGGTTTACACTGACATGTGCCGTGTCCGACAGATTTATGCCACGCAGTTTAGCAAATATATGAATATCCTGCCATGTATACAGAAAAGTGTGCTTCTTTTTAGCCTGCCCGGACGAACCCGCTGCCACCCTGGCCTGCGCACCGGCAGAATAACGGATTTCATCCTGCGGCTGCGAATACACGGTTGCTACCGGATGTATTCCCTTGACGACTCCCCAGCCCAGCCAACCGTCCGCCAGGTCTATTTTCAGGTAAACACGTTCCGAACCTTCAAACTGCCGTGCCATGCGGGGCGACACATTGACACATGTGTACCGGTCTCCTTCCACAAACAGTTCGCCATACGAAAAGGTATTCAGCAGCCAGGAAGCGGAATAGCGCGAAAAACGGGATTTAGGCCTACGGTCGTGCACCTTGGCGGCTATAATCCTATAGTCGCAGGTTTTATCGGCAGAAGTAAAGCACGCATTCAGCCAAAAGAGAGAAACGACTACCACATTCGTACACAATGCCGACAAACCTGCCCCCCAGAACAAACCGTAAAGCATGTTTCTCCCCAATCGCCTTACTCCTTTCTTCTCGTCCCGGCCGCAACAGAGATACACATACAGCATCCGGCCCCCCATGCCGATAACGAACAGAACAGAAGCGACAACCGCATTCAGACTTCGATAGCTGCCCGTTGAAAAAGCCGTGCGCAGCAACCATGCTTCTTCCGGATGCCAGGCACGGCAATGCAGCAAAAACAGTACGATTATCACCGGAACTGCAATCTTCCACAAAGCAATCCTGCCCTTTCGCCCGGCAGATTCCGCCCGTATGCTTTCCTCACGGCACCGCTGTCCGGGTGTATGCTTCAATCTTTGCTTTTTCCCACTCATATGGCAGTACGGTTATCAGCCGGTTTCCTACAAATAGGTCTCACCGTCTATTTTCAGCAAAAAAGGTTTTATCGGATAGTCCGTACCGCCGAAGGTCAACTTCCTGACTCTGATAATATTGCTTCCGGACCGTACCACTTCCATTCTGTACACAAACGCATACTCCTCTTTCCCGTCCTTCTTGCTATACCGGGTGGAAAACGACAGTTGCCTGATACCGGGATGCTCCAGTTCGGGTCTGCTCTCATCGGGATGGCGGTTGCAGGTCAGGACGAATTTAAAGACTTCTCCCGGCCGGAGTGTTTCAGGCTCGGTGCTGACACTACAGACCACTTCTTCTATATTCTCTGCAGGAAGCACGCAGACCTTCATCGTAGAGCAGGTACGCATCTTCCCTCCTGTCATGGCCCGTACCGAAGGCAGAGTAACCCAACCGGCTTTCTTGAAACGGACTATGTAATAGTTTCCGTGGAGTGAAAGATTCTCCTGCTTGCCGTTTACAAAAGAAGTCCTTGACGACCGCGTAGAATGCGGGCCCGACACCAGCTCCGCCTCACAGTCGTCCCACCGGGGAACGGACATGTCGTAAATCTCTCCGGTACTGTAATAGCCGACCCGGACATCCTGCCCCACATGCACTTTGCAAAAAGACGTATCTACTTCATTGAAGAATCTTACACTGTCATTTTGCGCCGACAAGGTTGCAATATGCAATGCCAGACAGCACAAAACGACAAGCACTTTCGAATAGCGTATCTCATTCATCCCGGTACTGTTTTGTTTCTTCCCACTCTTTTTCCAGCTTACCGTCTATGTCATACATTTTCCACCGGCCTACACGTCTGCCGTTGAGGTATTCGCCCGTTTCACGAACGGCGTCGTTCTTCACGTAACGCGATTCGAACAGTCCGGTTTTCCGCCCGTTTACATAAGTGGATATTTCCCAATAATCATAACGGTTGGTAACAATCAGCCGGCGCTCCTTACCATGCAGACGGCCGTGTTGGTAGGTCGCTTCGTAAACAAGCTCTCCATTGCCAGGATTATATTCGCGATAAAGCCCGTCCTTACGGTCGGCTTTCAGGTAAAATTCACGGCTGCGGGCGCCCGTATTACGGTCATACGATATATGCAGTCCTTCTTCCCTGCCGTTGACGTAGGTCTTCACTGACAATGTATCGCCACTTTCGGCAATTTCAATCCACCGGCCGTCCTTTTGGTCGTTCTTATAATGCCCCAGAATATGCGGCTGCCCGAAAGTGAACATCGAGGAGTATTCACCGTCTTTCATGCCGTATTCATTATAATATTCCGTCTCATAAAGTTCGTACGTCCCTTTCAGGAAAGTAAACTGTTTGCCTACCTGCTTACCGTCCTTATAAGTATGGTCCCTGCGCAACGTACCGTCCCACTCATAAACCATATCCTTTCCATCCTGCTTGCCGTTGCGGTAGTTCACCTCGCGCTCTACCTTGCCGGTAGTAAAATAGGTTTTATGGGCGCCGTGCAGCTTGCCGTACCGGAAAATCCCCGCATGCCCCTTACGCGGCGCAACTACGTCCTGCTGGCGATCGGTTTCGCGGTCGTCCTCTTGGGCTTCGTCCTGATGGCCGGCGGAGGCAGCGACTCGCCCGACGAATTCAACTACGCGATGTTCTCGTGGAGGCGCATCACGCTGGCCCCGATCCTCGTGATCGGCGGTTTCGTCATCGAGATCTATGCGATCATGCGACGTTACAAGTAATTCCCGGCCCGTTGCGGAACGCCGTCCCGGCGGGGAGACCCGCCCGGCAACGGCCGGCGGACCGGAACAGCCGACAACTCAAGACCCTTTCTAAAAAATAAATGGACACACTGCAAGCTATCCTGCTCGGCATCGTGCAGGGCATCACCGAATTCCTGCCCGTTTCAAGCAGCGGTCATCTCCAGATCGCCAAGGAGGTGCTGGGCGTACAACTCGAAGAAAATCTCACGTTCGACGTGGCGCTCCACGCCGCCACGGTGTTGAGCACGATCGTCGTGCTGTGGAGCGAAGTCTGGCGCCTCCTGAAAGGACTGTTCTCGCGCCGGTTCAACGAAGAGCAGGCCTACGTACTGAAACTCGTCCTCTCGATGATCCCCATCGGCATCGTCGGGTTCCTGCTCAAGGACCGGATCAACGACCTGCTCAACGCACCCTACATCCTCGCCGTCGTGGGCGCGATGCTCCTCGTGACGGCCGCGCTGCTGGCCTTCGCCTACTACGCCAAGCCGCGGCAGAAGGAGACGATCTCCTACCGCGACGCCCTGATCATCGGACTGGCGCAGGCATGCGCCGCCATGCCGGGACTTTCGCGGTCGGGTTCGACCATCGCCACAGGCCTGCTGCTGGGCAACAAGAAAGCCGCCGTGGCGCAGTTCTCGTTCCTGATGGTGCTGGCTCCGATCCTGGGCGAAACCCTGCTCCAGGCGACAAGCGGCGATCTGACCGCCGGTATCGCCGCAGGGCCGCTCATCGCCGGATTCCTCGCATCGTTCATCACGGGATGTCTGGCCTGCAAATTCATGATCGAGGTCGTGAAGCGGGGCAAACTCATCTGGTTCGCCGTCTACTGCACCGTTGCGGGACTGGTGTCGATCACAAGCTATTTCTGCTGATGAAAGAAGCACTGGACCTCCGCGGCATCAATTTCGAGGACGGATACATCGCCGTCGTGGACAAGCCCCTGCGCTGGACCTCGACCGACGTGGTGCGCAAAATCAAATTCGCGCTCCGCAGGCTGGGTTACCGCAAAATCAAGGTCGGACACGCCGGGACGCTCGACCCGCTGGCCACGGGCATCCTGCTGGTCTGCATCGGCCGCGCCACCAAACTCGTCGACGCCCTGCAAGCCGAGGAGAAGGAGTATGTGGCCGACGTGATGCTGGGCGCCACGACCCCGAGCCACGATCTGGAACACGAGATAGACCGGACCTACCCGTGGGAGCACATCACGCGGGAAGCGGTCGCCGAAGCCCTCGCCTCGCTCACCGGCGAGCGGCTCCAAACCCCGCCCGTCTACTCGGCCAAGAAGATTGACGGCACACGGGCCTACGAACTGGCCCGCGCCGGCGAAGAGGTCGCCGTACGCCAGGCGCTGATCAACATTTACGAAATGGAGATCGTGGAATACGACCTGCCGCGGGTGCGTATCCGCGTGCGTTGCAGCAAGGGAACCTACATCCGCTCGCTGGCCCACGAAATCGGACAGGCGCTCGAAAGCGGGCTTCTACCTTACGAAGAAGTTCATCAGCATTACGCCCGATGCTGTTGTCCTGAATTTCAGCTAATTTGATCTTACCTTCGGGATTCACTACAAAAGTGCCACGATAAGCCATACCGTCTTCTTCAATCATCACACCAAATGCACGCGACAAAGCACCTGTAGGATCTGCCAACATCGGATAAGTGATTTTGCGGATACTTTCAGACGCATCATGCCATGCTTTATGAACGAAATGTGAATCGGTGCTTACAGAATATACTTCCACTCCCATTGCTTTGAACTGATTATACTTTTCAGCAATATCTACAAGTTCGGTAGGGCATACAAACGTAAAGTCAGCAGGATCCTTTCTTGGTCCACTGAGTGACGAAGAAATCATCCTGGTTTTCCGGCCAGTCGCCGTGACCTTTTTCAAATGTA